>Ga0123356_10003102_pt1 | contig 17542 bp, 15 predicted proteins | sample TergutEmb28metaG_2_FD_92546 | JGI IMG/M metagenome (GOLD analysis project Ga0123356, IMG submission 92546) | Embiratermes neotenicus P3 segment gut microbial communities from Petit-Saut dam, French Guiana - Emb289 P3 | ecosystem: Host-associated > Arthropoda: Insects > Digestive system > Gut ...
AAAGATGATATGCTCAATATCGAAGATGTACTTGGACGAAAGTTTTTATCAACAAGACTGCGCCGCTCTATAAAAATAGAAGAAGAAAATTCGACAGCCGCGCTTGAATTAATGAGCCGCTTCGCGGCCGATCCCCACTGGCTTATATATCTGCCTCCTACAATGTCGCCATGTGAAACAAGCAAATTGGAAGATTACCTTGAATACCCAACCGAAGCATTCGATTACTACAAAACACGCGGTATAAATAAAATTGTCTGTCAGAAAAAACACATGGGCTCGCGCGCTGTTATTGTTCTTTGCAAAAACAGCGAAACCGCGGTTAAACGTTTCGGCATTACCGACGGCAGTTTTGGAATAATTTACACACGAACTGGTAGATCGTTTTTTGATGATAGCGAAACTGAAAACGCGATTTTACAACGGCTTCAAAATGTATTGTTAAAAACAAATTTTTGGAATGATTTTGAAACCGAATGGGTATGCTTAGATGTTGAAATTATGCCCTGGTCCGCGAAAGCGCAAAAACTATTGGAAGATCAATACGCACCGACAGGTTACGCGGGAAATGGCGCTCTTTTACAGGTTAAAGAAGCTATTCAAAAAGCTATTAAAACTCTCGATCGCGAAACACAAAATGGGGAGCCATCATCAAATCAAAGTATCGATCTATTACGTCTTCATGAAAAATATTCAATACGCCATGAAGCGCTCTCGCGTTATACCGAAGCCTATCGCCGTTATTGCTGGGATGTAAAAAGTATCGATGATTATCGTATCGCGCCGTTTCATATCCTCGCGACCGAAGGTAAAACATGGAATAGCGAAAATCACATTTCACACATGGAAAATATTTCAAAATATATGACTGGCAGCGATCCTGTTTTTATCGCGACTGAATACATGGTACTCGATTTATTTGATGAAAACAGTGTTACAGCGGGTATTAAATGGTGGGAGGATCTTACAAATTCCGGCGGCGAAGGAATGGTTGTAAAACCACTTGATTTTATCGCCACAAAAGGCAGCGAACTTTTACAGCCGGCGGTTAAGTGCAGGGGGCGTGAATATCTTCGCATCATTTATGGTCCTGAATACCTTTTAAGCGGTAACTTGGAAAGGTTAAAAAAACGAGGACTTGGAAGAAAGCGAAATCTTGCCTTGAATGAATTCGCGCTTGGAATGGAATCTTTGGAGCGATTCACACAAGGAGAGCCGCTTTACCGTGTACATGAGTGCGTTTTTGGGGTACTCGCGCTGGAAAGTGAGCCGGTAGACCCAAGATTATGATCAAATTTGATAAAAAAGGCTTTACATTTTTTATGATTTTTGGTATAAATTGATTAATATACCCGAAAGGGGCTTTTTTTGAAGGAAGGATAATATGTCACGGATGTGTGATATTTGCGGAAAACATACAATCACCGGTAATAAGGTTAGCCATGCCAAAAATCGTACCAGACGCACATGGAAACCCAATCTTTTAAATATAAAGACCGAGATGGGCGGGACTACCATGAAGCTTAAAATCTGTACAAGGTGCCTGAAAAGCGACTACGTCACCAAAAAAGTATAATAGCCGTTATACCGATGGTTGCAGGGTTGGAGTCTGCCAATGACTGATCCCAAATTACTTCAAGCATTAGAATATATTCTCAACGATAGTAATGAAGCAAGCATTGAAGCGCTGGCGGAAGCCGTAACAAGGCGGCGGCGCGATTTAACGCTTTTTAGCGCTGTCGGCGAAATGCCCGATCCTACAAGAATGGCAAAAGAGTTATCCGACAGAATTAACGCTGGAATTGGCGGCGGCATTGAATCAATGAGAAAATCGGTTCAGGATATGATAATCAAAATACTGCGTGAACACGCGCCTGAACTTAACGAAAAACAGATCGATGAACTTTGCCAAGCGTGGCTTCCTGACAGCACCGGTTCCAAAAAAGGCGCGACAGGCGATTTTCCGCCGGATGTGCTTTTATCGATGGTTGAACAGTTTGTTTCTTTTTCGCACGGCGAAATGAAAGAGTCGGTGGATAAAAGTTTGCGCGATCAAATGGGTGCCTGGCCCCAAAGGTATTGGAATTCCTTTCCGCCTGTTGTCCGTCAAATTATTACAGATTATCTAAAAAATAAAATTCCGGAAAAAGATTTTAAATCTCAAATCTGCATTGCCCTTGGGTTGTAAATCAATACTTGAACTCAGAGTCTCCTATGAACTCGCGCAGGATGCTTGTGCCCGGTACATACTGCGGCGGAATCGGCGCGAAGTTTTCCAGGAACGATAAAAGACGCACAGCTTCGGCATATTCTGTTTTACCCGGCTTTACCGCGCGCAGTAATGGATCGGCGTAATATTTTAAAACTGAAAGTTCATAATCAAGCGCGGAATTAAAAGCCGCGTCGGCGGTATTTTGAAACGGGAAAATATGCTTGCGCTCTCCTGCCTGCACATTAGACCACATTTTTAAAGTACCTGCCGCTTCCATTCCCCTGAATTGCGAGTCACGCACCATGCGACGCAATAGCCTGTTATCGCTTGTAGGGATACGGTTGTGATCGTCAAGATTAAGCTGGGTAAGAGCAGAAACATAAACTTTAAATTTTGTATCGCGATCGATTGTACTTGTAAGCGCGTCATTAAGACCGTGAATGCCTTCTACAATTAAAATACTGTCGTTTTCAAGTTTAATTTTTCGCCCGCCGCTTTCTTTTCGGCTGCCTGTTTTAAAATCATAAACAGGAAGTGTCACTTCTTCTCCGCGATATAAAGCCTGAAGCTGTTCGTTAAGATACGGAACATCTAAAGCTTCAAGACATTCATAATCGGGTTCGCCTTTTTCGTCTTTTGGAGTTTCGGCAGTTCCCCTGTAATAATTATCAAGACCAATGGCGATTGGTTTTAAACCTAAAACCATTAATTCAATTTCCAGCCGTTTCGCGCTTGTTGTTTTTCCAGAACTTGAAGGTCCCGCGATTAGCACCATTTTAATTTTATCTTTTCTTTCGTATATGCGGTCGGCAATATCCGCCATTTTTCTTGCCTGATGAATCTCCGCGATTCTTATGTAATCCAAAATTGTTCTTGAGCCGATTTTTGAATTTAATTCCCCTACTACCCTAACTCCGATAATTTTTCCCCATTTTTTATAATCATTGTAAACTTTAAAAATTTGCGGTTCGTCTTTAAACGGATCGATTGTATTCCCCCTGCCAATTCCCGGAAAACGAAGCAGGAAACCGTCTCCATAGGGAGTTAATTCAAAAGCGGAAAGAAGTCCTGTACGTCCAAGAAGCGGCTGTACATACATATCCATATAACCCTTGCAAACATTTACTTTAATTAAAGGAGTGCTTCTTTGTTCAAGGAGTAAAGTGGTATCCATTTGATTATTTTCATTAAATAATTTCAAAGCTTCTTCGTAAGAAATATATTTAAATGTAACCGGCAGATTTTCTTTTATGATGTTTTTCATTTCATCAGAAAGTTTTTGTACATCGCTGTCTTTCGGTTTATCTCCTGAATTTAATGTGTAATAATAACTGTTGCCAAGTGAATGTCCAACATACACACCGTCATTTGGAAATATTTTACTGGCGGCTATCGCGAGTACAAATGATAAAGTACGCCTGTAGATCATAACTCCTTCGGGAGAATTTAAAAGAACAGGTTCAACCGAGGCATTCACAAGCAAGTTAGTGCCAAGAGGGCGGATCTCGTTATTTTCCCTGATTGCCGCGATTTCATCGGCGGGAATACCAAAATGTTCGATAAGCTCAGAGGCTTTTGTACCGTAATCGCAGGTTACTGTTTTTTCGGTGTTTATAAATTTTATTTGTATTTTATCCATAATTTAATTATAACATATAAAATAAAATTGTGAAATATTTTTATTTACTAAAAATTGCCAGACTTTCGATATGTGATGTCTGCGGATAAAAATCAAAGAACATCAGTTTTTCCAGATTATATCCGCCGTTAACAAGTATTTTTGAATCTCTAGCCAGGGATGCCGGATCACATGAAACATAGGCGATAACTGTTATATCGTTTTGTGCCAAAGATAACGCCAGCTTAAAATTAAGCCCCGCTCTTGGCGGATCAAGAACCGCGAAACCAATATTTTGTTTTTCTAACATATTATTTTTATTTAATAAGTTTTTTTGCCAATCTGTGTCGCGCAAAGCAAATATTTCATGTTTTATTCCTTTTAGATTTTCACGAGCTAAACTGACAGCGGTTTTATTTTCTTCGGCAAGGATGACAAACGGAAACTTTTCCGCGAGGAACGCGGCAAATGTTCCAACACCGCAGTAAAAGTCCGCCATTGGCAAAGTTTTATCGATCTTGTTATGTGTGTCTGTTATCTTTTGCAATTCCAAAATTAATTTTTCCAGCATCGAACAATTACTTTGAAAAAACACACCCGCGTCAACAATTATTTCCTTATCAAGTAATTTGATATTACCGCGCTGGAGCGTGCTTTCGCTAAGCAATAGATCGTCTTTGGAAAAAACTGTAAACCTGTCTTTTTCCGGCGGCAGCGGGAATATTTTTCCTTTAAGTAAATCGTTAATACAGGGCGCGGCAATAGGACATTCAGAAACAGTAATTATATTTTCGCTTGTCTTTTCTTTTAAACCAAAACCAATATTATCCGCTTTTGCTTTTTGCCTTAAACAATGAAACTGCATCCTGTTCCGGTATTCCCAGGGTGGCGAAGGAAAAACTTCTATCCGCGGCGGTTCAAAACCGCCAATTCGTAAAAATGAATCCTTTAATATCGATTTTTTTATATCAAGCTGTGTTTCATAATTTAAATGCTGAAGATTGCATCCGCCGCATTTTCCGTAAAAAGCGCATTTTGGCTTAACTCGCGCAGGAGAGGGTTCGATTACTTCCAATAGCTGCGCGCGGTTCCACGTCTTTCGCTCTTCTGTAATACGGCAATGGACAGTTTCATCCGGCGCGCCGCCTTCGACAAAAACAAGTTTCCCATCGATACGTCCCAAAGCATCTCCGCTTGAAGTGATGGTTTCTAACTTTAGTTTGTAAATATCGCCTACAGCCATGCTAATATTTTAACATAAATGCTATATAATTATAGTAATGAAGTTTTTCTTACAAAAGTGTGTCATTTTTCTCTTTGTCCTTATGCCTGTTTTTTCGCAAAGTACTGAGCGCGAACAGGGGCTTATAACAAGCGACCCTTTCTGGCGGCAGGCGCTTGGCGGCGCTGTGTTGTCACTGCCGTCTGTTCAGGCTCAATCTACGGTTGTAGCTTTAGACGGGGGAAATATAAGAGCCTACTCTACCGCGGGAACTCCCATGTGGAATTATTCGGCAAGGGGAAGGATAAGCCCTTATGTTACGCGATCACGGGAAGGTACATCATATCTGTCAAGAACAAACGGCACACTGATAGCTGTTAACCGATCAGGGCGCGAACTGTGGCGGCGCGACCTTGACGAACCTTTATCATCAAGAGTAATTACAGGCTGGGACGGTAGAATATTCGCGCCAACCAATGGAAAAATTTATTGTTACACAGCCTCAGGAACACGTTTGTGGTCAAGAGTTTTGGAAGCGCCGTTTTTAATCGCGCCAAGATTAAACAGAAGCGGCGGAATTATCTTCGCGTTAAATAACAACGAAGTTTATCAGGTTGATCAATTCGGCAGCGCGCATGTTTGGATGTTATCAAACACTCCCGCTGTTTTACTTTCTATAGAACACCGTCAGGTAATGGTTTTATACACAGACGGAACAATGGAAATTCTCGGCTCCGCCGAAGACTGGTATATCGCGGCGCAAAGTTATTCAGATGTAATTACACTGCCGCGGCTTTCCGCGAGACCATTAGCGGCAATAGGCAGAGGAAACGAAATCGCGGTCACTTTGGCAGACGGCAGAGTTTCCTTTTTATCATTAAACGACAGACGAATAATATGGACAGGCGACAGCCACATGAGGGAAGGTGTTAACAGAAACAATCCTGTTACGGAAGTTGAAATGCTCTTTGATGACAGAGGCATTTTTATATTAACCAGAAACGGCGCGACAGGGTTTTCGCATAACGGCAGAAGGTTGTGGTTTAAATTATTGCAAAACACCGCCGCGATGCCAGCGTTTGGAAACGACGGTGTATTGTATTCGGGCGGAAGCGACTGGATACTTTACGCGTACAAAGTAGAAGACCGTGTTCTTCCGGAAAGAAACGCTTTATACGGACCTGTTCCGGACGGTTCTTACGGACTTGGACGCCCTCAACCCTTTTTAACAATTGATGTGCCGTTGAACGATTTTGAAACCAAACATAAATTTGATCAAATTGAAGCCGCGATAAACGCGGGAAATGTCGGAACAAATGAAGGAACCTGGAAATCATTTTTACTTACAGTTTCCGCGGGGAATTTTCCTATTCAATCCAGATTACAAGCTCTTAATATAATGGGGAAAATTGGGTCACAAGAAACTGTTCCCTGGCTTATCAATATTTTCCGCAATGATAACGAACCCTTAATCAGAGCCGCCGCAGTTACGGCAATCGGAGAAATCGGCGTTGATCCTCAAGGTGTCGCAATTCAAACATTTCTTTTTACATTAATACAGGGAATAAGAGACGAGCAGATTTTAATGGCAATGACTTCCGCTACAGGCGCGTTATGCCGTTTTTCAGGTCCTCCCTTAAGCGAAACAGGAGTGAGGATTCTTAATTTGCTTGCCGCCAATAACCAGCCGTCAATTGTAAGAAGGCAGGCAAACAGAGAACTTGATTCCCTCAGGTAAATGTACTATAATATGATATTAGGAGTTTCGTTGTGAAAATGCCAAAATTCAGATTTTTTTTATTAATAATCATTTTAGCCGGAATTACAGTTGTAGGTTACTCTCAGGTAAACAGGGACGAACTACAGGATCTTCCTCCTGTTGTATTTATAAATTATGAAGGTCCCCACGCTTGGGTTAACACAAGAGAAGAAATACGCCAGATCGGTGTAACACTAGGCCGGCAGATCAACGAAAGGGAAAGAGGTATCGCGGGAACTTTGGACGCGATGTCCTACGAAGAAAGAAGAACTCATTCATATAAATTTGAAATTGGAGCTATAAACCGCTACTTTGTAATTCATTGCGTATCAGGTCCTGACGGTAATAAATTAGACGCCGACATCCTGGGTCTTGGCGTAGACGCCGGGGTAGATCATATCCGAAACCTGCGTGTAATAATTCAAGGTTATTTACAATCGGCATATAATTACAGCGCGAGCGACGCGCTTTTATTGGCAGAATACATTACAGTTTACAACGCGGTTTATCGAGGCAACTGGGATTATTTTACAAATCGTTATAAATCTTTAGTTGTTGATAACCTGACAAGAGAGAGAGCCGGTCTTTCGATCCGTTACGATGAATGGCCCGGAAGAACATTGATAGTTATCCCGCTCGGCATCGGCGGTTTAAGTTCGGTTGATACTTCTACAATTTCCGACAGCAGAGTAATCGAAGAAATGCGAAGAGAAGATGATCAAAGCATTACTCAGCGTCAGGATATGGTCGACTTAATGGAAAGGGAAGCTGATGAAGCTGAAAGGCGGGCGCAGGCTGAACGCGAAAGAATCAGGGAAGAAGAAAGAAGATTAGAAGAACAAAGAAGACAGGCTGAACAGGAAAGACAGCGTCAGGAAGAAGAAAGACGCAGAATTGAACAAGAACGTGAAAGCGGAAATATAACCCAAAGAGAAGCGGAACAAAGACAAAACGAAATTAACAGGCAAGCGGAAGAAGAACGGCGAAGAGAACAGGAACGCCAAAATCAGGAAAGAGAACTTGATCAAAGACGTGATGACGCGCAAAGACTTGATGATTTTGCCGGAGACAGAATGGATGACGCTCAACAGCATCGTCAGACAATTGCCGATGATCAACAGAATGTAATAAATCAGGATACAACAGGCGGTGTACTTGGCATTACAATAGAAAGAACAGATCCGACAGCGATGGGAAGAATTGTCCGCATTAACCCGGTAAACGGAAGAGAAATAAGAAGGTCTCCTTTGGATACCGTTCATACAAGATCGGTAACATTTACAGGCGGCAGACTTATCGCAATCGCCGGCGAAAACAGAGCGCAGGGAGCGGTACGTCTTGTTGAAATAAATCAAAGCAGTCTTGAAATGGCAAAACAGGGTGAAGATGATATTAGAACAGGAAGTTTGATATGGGTTAACGGAAGTGATCTATACGCGATAACAGTTGACCTTAGAAACAATCAATGTTTCCTTGGACGCTTTAACTCGGACTTGGTATTACAGGCAAAATCTACAGTTCGTGTTCACCCCAACGCAAGCGTTTCAATACAACAGGGACGATTGTTAACACAACGTGAAGACGGCTCCGCGATGGCATTAAACCCCGCGGATCTGACAGAAGTTAGGTAAAACTTTAGATTAATTTCCATAGATATGGTCAAAGCCGTGGAGAAGTTCCTCGGCTTTTTCTTTACACGCTCCGCAAACAGTTCCAATTTTTGTCGCTTCCTGAAGCTGCTGCCAGCTTCGGCTGCCGTTTTTAAAAGCTGTTTCGATATCCTTGTCCGTTATTCCAAGACAATGACATATAACAATAGTTTCTTCTACAAATAATCCTGCGCGCCCTGTTTTATCCAAGTAATCGTCGATTGCGGCGCGTAAAGCTTTGTCGCCTAAAACAGAACAATGAATTTTAAAACTGGGAAGCCCGCCTAGTTTTTCTACAAGGTCTTCGGGTTTAATTTTGTAAGCGTCTTCGATATTCATTCCCTTGATTGTATCCGACAGCATACTTGTAGAAGCAATTGCGCTCGCGCAGCCGTAGGTTTTCCAGCGTACATCGGTTATAACATCATCATTTATTTTTAGAAGCATCAGCATTTGATCGCCGCATTTAATATTTCCTGTCTGCCCTTTGGCGTTATAATCGAAGGTTGATTCATCTTCCAATAACACATTTCTGGGATTTGTAAAATGATCTTTTACTATATCTGAATATATCCAGTCTGACATATATTTCCTCCATAACTTAGCGGCACAGATGCTTTTTTAACACGTGGACATCGCCCTTAACCTTGAAATAACAGGCGGCAGCACTTCAATTATATAATCAATATCTTCTTTTGTAATACCCCACCCCAGGCTAAAACGTATCGAACCGTGAGCGTATTCAGGTCCTGAGCCAATCGCCATAAGTACATGAGAAGGCTCGAGGCTTCCAGACGCGCACGCGGAACCTGTAGAAGCTTCGATTCCCAACATATCCATAGAAAGCAAAATCGCTTCCCCTTCCGCGCCAGGAAATGAAACATTTAATGTATTTGGCAGTATGTCTAACGGATGTCCGTTAATTTTGATATTTGGAATATTTTTTTCCAATCCCTGTCGCAATCTGTCGCGTAAAGCGGAAGTTTCTGTTCTGTATTTTTCCAATTCGGCTGCCGCCAATTTCGCGGCAAAACCAAAACCAAAAATACCCGCGTTATTGTAGGTTCCGGCTCTGAGTCCTTCTTCCTGATGACCGCCGTTTATAAACGGAAACAACGGAGCGCCTTTTTTTACATATAACGCGCCTACACCTTTTGGACCGTAAATTTTATGAGCGGAAATAGTCAGGTAATCAACATCCCAATCTTCGATACTAAGCGGAATTTTACCGGCAGCCTGTACCGCGTCAACATGAAAAAACGCTCCGGATTTTTTTACTAGAGCGGATATTTTTTTTATATCCTGTACAGTTCCGATTTCGTTGTTAGCTGCCATTACCGAAACAAAAAGCGTTTTATCGCGAAGAGCTTTTTCCAGCTCGTCGATTTTAAGTTTTCCGTATTCATCAACAGGAAGTATAAAAACTTTTTTACCTTCCTTTTGATAATTTAAGGCAATGTTTAATACACTTGGATGTTCAATAGCTAATGTTAAAATTTCATTGCGAATTAATTGAACTTTATTTAGCGCGGGACATTCAAGAATACGGTGCATCGTTTCAAACACCATATTGTTCGCTTCCGAGCCGCCTGATGTAAATATTATACTACCCTGTGTTTTATTTTTTAAACCGATTAAATCCGCGACAGCGGCTCTTGCCTGCTCTATTTTGGCTTTTGCCATCCTTCCCGATGTGTGCATGCTGGAGGCGTTCCCAAAAACTTCTAAATCTTCTATTATAGCGGCTTTTATTTCTGCTCTAAGTGGAGTTGTGGCATTGTAATCTATGTAAACTTTTCTCATTTTATTGATATGATAGCAAAATTGACAGAAATAATCAAATGTATAATGACAGGGTAAATTTTTCCTACTTGCCTTTCAATTCTTTTTTAACTTCATCAAGTCTTTTTATTAAAGTCGCGATTGTGCGTTCCAGTCTTAATTTTTCTTTTTCCAAAATTTCCACAGGATTGGCAGGTTCGTCTTTTCCGCGAACTTGTATCTTTACAGTGTCGGGGCTTTTTCCTTTAACTAATGCTTTTTCCGCGGCTTGCCGTTTGTCTTCGTCGCGGATGTTCGCGAGAAAACGCATGTTGTCGGCTCCTACTTCAGGGGTTATGTCGTACTCAAACATTTTAATCGCGGTGTTCGCGGCGGCTCTTGGAATGCGCAGCATCCTGTCAACATAATCTTCAAAGCGTACTCCGATTTCCGTGCAAAGATCGTGCGCTTTAATTAAATGTTTTCCCATTTCTTTTACTAGGTCGCCGTTATTTTTTAAATACTTTGTACGGATTACTTCTGTAAGTTTTATAAGTTCGGGCGAAACCGCGAACACGTCTTTATATATTTTTTTCTTTTCCGCTTTTTCGAGCAGGGCATGAAAGATTGCCCAAAACTCGGTATTGTGCGCTCTCGCGGAAAGTGTGCCGCCTCTCGCGCAAGCGTGTAAATGATGCGCGTATTCATGAATCGCGGTGTATAGTAATAAATTTTGTCCCGTATCATCGTTTTCAAAATTGCGGTTATGAATAATTATTTCTCTTGACGCTGGTTTGTAAAGTCCGTTAACTTTACCGCTTTTTTTTCCGGAATAAACAAGCGAAAATTCAAGCGGCGCGTCTTCTATCGAGAGCAGTTTTTCTTTTACTTTTTCCATATTCATATTAAACCCTCTTTTTAAATTTAGTTAATTTTCTATTTTTTCCATCGCGAGAGACGCGGCTGTTATACACGCTGTTTCCGTACGCAAAGCGCGCTCTCCCATAGACAGCCGTAAAAACCCGGCTTGTTCGAATAAGTTACGCTCTCTGTCCGACCAGCCTCTCTCAGGTCCAATCGCGATTACCGCGGGACGGCTCGCGGGGTTAATATGAAAAAATGACCCTTCCGGTCTTACATTGTCCATAACAAAAAGCTGCACTGTTCGCCATGAATCATCTTTTTCCCAGGGGCGTTCATTTAACCATTTATCAAGATTATCATATATCGATAAAAAAGGAAGTTGAGTATCACGAGCCTGCACCGCTCCTTCTATTAAAGCCGCTTTCGCTCCGCCGTCGGAAAATAAATTGGTATCACGGTAACTTTTTTCTCCCATGTCGGCGCCAAAAATATCGATAGATGATACGCCGATATTTGAAAGATCCCTTAAAAGACGGCGAAGCTGTATCGGACGCACAAAAGAAACTGCTATTCTTAACCGCAAGCGCGAAGGAGGCGGCTGAGTTGTTACGATACTTACATTAATCGAACCGTCAAAATTGATTTTTTCGATTGTACCCGTTCCGCGAAGACCGCCGAGTATTCCGGCTTCAAATGTATCGCCGCAGGTTTTACGCAAAACTTTTAAAAGATGAATAGTACGTTCATCCCGCCTCGCGAGAGCGCGCCCCAGTTCATGTTCTTCAAATAAAATGATATTCACAGTTTTATTATATCAAACTTTTCCAGCCTTGACAAAACAATTAAAAACAATAGAGAATTAAGTTTCGATGGCTTTTAATAAATTTGTTCATTTAAAATCTACTCTAACTTTCATAAAAATATTTATATTGACTCTATTGGTTTTATCTTGCGCGACAAGTTCCAGATCGTTTTTGGATATCGATATAGCTGTATCACAAGCCGATTTTTCATTGGCAATAGATACATTAAGAAGGAGCCAAACCGGAAACAGAGCGCTTTATAACGAAGGAAACGCCATATCATTATTTCTTGATAAAGGGCTCCTGGAACATTACGCGGGAAATTATATGGAATCATCGCAAGACCTTCAAAACGCCGAACGTTTAATAGAAGAGGCTTATACAAAAAGTATATCTCAGGGGTTTTTATCATATATTACAAATGACAATACAAAGGATTACCCGGGCGAAGATTTTGAAGATATTTATATAAATGTATTTAACGCGTTGAATTATTATAACAGGGGTAATATCGAAGGAGCGCTTGTAGAAATAAGAAAGCTTACTATTCCAAACGGTAAACTTGATTTACTGGCGCAAAGACATGAATATACCGATCCAAATACCGGAGCCAGTTTAAATGAAATGGCTCACAGAGAAACAGGTATAAATCAAATGCCGGAAACAATAGCTGTAAATTTTTCCAATTCCGCGCTCGCGCGTTACTTAAGCGCGTTATTTTATCAAGGTATCAATAATACCGATTCCGCTCGTATAGAGTTTGACCAAATTCAACGCGCTTATTCGGCGAACAGAAATATTTACCGGCACCGTATCCCCCGCGCTGTATCGGAAGCTCGAAATGTTCCTGATGATATGGCTAGATTGAATATTATATCTTTTACCGGGTTGTCTCCAATAAAAGAAGAAGCGTATATTATACATTATCTTCCGTTTCAGCATCCTGTATTGCGAATCGCTTCTTTAAAACTGCCTGTAATGGTTAAAAGACCAAGTATAATTAATAGAGTGGAAATTATTATAGAAGATAAAGGCAGATTCGAAATGGAATTGCTGGAAGATATCAGCGCGGTTATCGAAGAAACTTTTAAAGCGCGTTTTTCAAATATTCTGTTAAAAACATATATCCGCACACTCATAAAATATATTGTCGCCGATGTTTCCGCGATGGAAACTTTAAGAAGACAGGGAGAACTCGCGGGGTTTTTGGCGGCTGTGGCAGCCAGAACCGCGCTGGAAATTTCCGAAAGCGCCGATATCAGGATGTCGCGCTATCTGCCTGATAAAGCGTATATTGGCGGAATCAATCTTGATCCCGGAAATTATAATGTTATAATCAATTATTATCATGGAAATAGACTGATTTCCAGTGAAACGCGTTATAATGTTAATGTAAACAATAATGAATTAAATCTTTTACAATTCGTAAATTTAAAATAGGAGAAAAACATGAAAAGAATTTTATTTTTCGCTTTAATTTCAATTTTATTTATTTCCTCTTGCGGCACAACAGTAGAAAGGGTAGAACCCGGAACTCAGCCTGATTTAAGCGGCTTATGGAACGCGATTGACATAAGAATTGTTTGTGATTCTCTTATTAGAGATATGCTTTCAAACCCCAGGATCGACCAAATAATCAGGGACGCGGGAAACAGAAAACCTGTAATAATTGTAGGCAGATTCAGAAATGAAAGCAGCGAACATATCGATACAGGAATAATTTCAGAAATAATGGAGACTGCTATTTTTAACAGTGGAAGACTTGACTTTGTCGCTCCCGCTGGTTTAAGAGATGAAATACGCGCGGAAAGACAATCCCAACAGCAAAACGCTTCTCAGGAAACTGTCGCGAGAATGGGTAGGGAAATTGGCGCCGATTTTATGCTGACAGGAACTGTAAGATCAAATGTTGACAGGGGAGCAAATAGAACTGTAAGAACCTATTTTGTCAGAGCGGAACTTACAAATATCGAAACAAATGCCAGAGTGTGGCTTGGTGATAATAACGAAATAACAAAGATTGTAAACAGACCAAATAACAGATTATAATTTTTTATTTTGGCAGTTCGTAAAAAGTATCATTTTCGTCATATAATGCGCCTATTTTTTCCGCTTCTTTATTGGTTCTTTCCAATACGGTTTCTGTAACAAGCGCTCTAACTTTAAAACGCGAGGTTTTTGAAACAAGTATTCTGGCTCGTACGGCGGGGCGGCCGTTAACAGAAAATCCAGTTTCTGGCGACCAGGCGAACGAACAATTTCCGACGTCAATTCCAAACCGCCATGAAATTTTTTCATTCCTGATTATTTCTCTTACAAAATTACAGGCTTTATTTATCGGATGGTAAGATTTATCTATAGGAGAACCAAAACAAACCAATACAGTATCGCCTTCGTACCCTGCTATTACACCTCCAGCGTTAAATACAATTTTTTTAACTAACGAATAAAACGATCTTTTTACTTTGCCGGCGTCCTGTGACTTTTCGTTATCTTCCTTACCCAATAAATTATTTTCTTTAACCGCGATAACAGCGGCAAAAGCCGTATTTACTTCTGTTAAACGCGGACGGCCTGTTTTTATTAAATCACGGAGAACTTCTTTTGAAACAGATGATCTATAAGCCATGCGAAAATTGCTTGCCCTTAAATTTAAATAAATACATTTACAAATAAAAATTATTAATGTTCCTGTTAAAGAAGGTATTAAAACCATTAAAGGGTCAATCCAGAATGAATTAAATATAAAAAAACCAATAAAAATAAACGCCGATAAAATACTTAAAACTATTCCAACAGGCAAAAGAATTAATGGACGCAGATAAAAAATAATAATTAAAATTAATAATGTTATGGTAATAGACCAAAAAAGCGTGTATATATTATAGGCGGGTTTTATAAAAGCGCCTGTAATAAGTACATTGGCAAGAAGCGCGGAATATTCTGAATTAACCTTTGGTCCCATTATACAAAGAGACAACTCCAGCTCTTTTTTTAACTGTGAATGAATTATGGATAATTTATTATATTCGTTTCGCATAGTTTGTAAAATTTCGGCTAAACTATTTTTTCTGGTTATTAAACTGTTAAGCAATTCAATATTTGCCGAATCTATGTCGGAAATTTGTTCTTCATATTGATTTATAATACTTGAGTCCGAATTGCCGCTAAAAAAATCGTCAAGACTCTTTAAATAATTTACCCGTGAAGTTATCCAGGCGTTCCTGTTATTATTGTTAGGCGATCTGTATAATTCTTCCAGAAGCAGCTGTGAACGGTTATCCAGAAACAACGGTATTCTGTCAAGTGATGTTTGTGAAAATACCCGCAGTTCGTTTGCCTGTTTTAAAAGATCGCGCATATTTTTATCAGTTTCATCGTATAAACGGAAAAGTTCGATATCGATACCGCGGAAAGAAGCTTTGCCTGTTATAATATTTCCTTCTCTATCCAGCGGTATATCCAAATCTTTAGCGTCCTGAGAACGCAGCCATAAAATTTTTCCTAAATCTGTTGATTCAATTTGAGAAAAAGCGTAACGGGTTTTTAAGTATTCATATACAGGATGTTCGTTTAAAGTATTTGTATCTATGGGATTAACCCGTCTTAGTTTTCCATCCGGATCAAGGCGCGGTTTATAATCCGCGTTTATAAAATTTCCAAACACCGCGAAGGAACGCAATAAATCTTCGTCTCTGTCGATTAGCGCGGAAATTAAACGATCCTTGCCGTCATTTGCCAATTCCACTACTTGTTCGACAAATAAAGGCGCCTGCGCGGGATTAACATAACCCATTCTGATACCTTCAAACAAGTTTCTGATATTGGAACTTAATAAATTGTACTCATCATTAAAACGCCCGCGCACTTCCGCGTCATTAAACGCGATTGGCGATGAAGACGGCGACACCCTGCCTGTCAAAATTAAATTTGAAGCTTCCATTTCCGTTAGGGTCATTAGAACTATTAAAAGATCACTTCCTTCTATAAATTCATCAGTATTAATAATTAATATTTCGCCGGAAACAATGGGGGATTTATAATCAAGCAGAAAATCATAATGCAAACCTAACCTGGGACCTGAAAGAAAAGAGTTAAGAAAAAAAGCGGCTGCAACAGCGCAAACAAAACCGCCAAGTAACATTAAAAATGAATTTTTTATGGAAATCCGCGCAAACATTATATTTATTCTATCACTAACTCGCCGTTAAAAAAAGACCGCGATTGTGTTTCACCGTCAGGTAAAATTAAAATTTCGCCGTCGTTTCCAATCCCCGTTAGCCTGCCTTTAACTACCCTGCCGGAATCAGCCGCTCCTTCAATAAAAGCGACAATTTCATTCACTTTATAAAATCGTTTTTCCAGTAAATATTTCCAATCGAATGTATTATTTTTTATTTCGTCGAAAAGCCTGTTTAGAATTTTTTCCAAAAGACGCGAATTATCACTCGGGGGAATATCTTTATTTGCCACAAGTGAAATACTTGCAGCTTTGCCGCTTAAATTGGCAGGAAACTCCTTTTGCGATACATTTATTCCGATGCCAATATGTACATTTCCGCCATCAGCTTCGCAAAGGATTCCCGCTATTTTTTTATCATTTATAATTATATCATTCGGCCATTTTACTTTTACTGTATCCTTTAAATCTGGTAAAAAATCCTCGATGGCAAGTGAAACCGCCAGTCCAGCGCGTAAAGTAAGCGCTTGCGGTATATTTTCCATGTTTTTAAAACGCAGTAAAACAGTAAACATTAAATTTTTACCTTCTTCGCACAGCCACTGTCTGCCTTTAATTCGCCCCCTCCCTTCTTCCTGAAAATCAGCGAGTATAACAGTACCGTGCGGTTCACCGTTTAACGCGAGCTGGCGGGAAATATCCATAGTGCTTGAAACAATATCAATATGATAAACAGGCGCATTAAATGGATTGAATACTTTTAATGATTTCATCTTTATGTTATTATACCTTCATGAACATTGTATGTCTTGACCTTGAAGGCGTTTTAGTCCCTGAAATCTGGATTGAATTCTCTAAAGCAACCGGTATTCCCGAACTTCAAAGAACTACAAGGGACGAACCCGATTACGATAAATTAATGAAGTTTCGCATAGATATTTTAAATAAAAATAATCTAAAACTTCCTGATATTCAAAAAGTAATTTCCGAAATGGAACCGCTGCCCGGCGCGTTGGATTTCGCGAACAAACTGCGCGAAAAAACCCAGCTTGTAATCCTTTCCGATACTTTTGAACAATTCGCAAAACCTCTTATGTTTAAGCTTGGCTGGCCCTCTCTTTTTTGCAATACGATAAATTCTGATGATAGCGGAACTGTTACAGGTTTTACATTGCGCCAGCAGAACGGAAAAAAAGAAGCCGTAAAAGCATTTAAATTGATGAACATGCGTATATTTGCCGCGGGAGATTCTTACAACGATTTGGACATGATCCGCGAAGCACACTGTGGGTGTCTTTTTCACGCACCCGCGCAAATCCAAAAAGTCAACCCCGATTTAAAATGTTTCGATACTTATGATGAATTACTAACAATTATAGAATCTTTCCTAAAATAAATTCACACGGAGACACGGAGGCACAGAGTACACGGAAAAGATTTGGAGTATGAACTCCGTGCCTTTGTGCCTCTGTGT
>Ga0123356_10003104_pt1 | contig 17533 bp, 28 predicted proteins | sample TergutEmb28metaG_2_FD_92546 | JGI IMG/M metagenome (GOLD analysis project Ga0123356, IMG submission 92546) | Embiratermes neotenicus P3 segment gut microbial communities from Petit-Saut dam, French Guiana - Emb289 P3 | ecosystem: Host-associated > Arthropoda: Insects > Digestive system > Gut ...
CTGCACTTGCCGGATCGCATATACAACGAAACGCCGGTAGCGCTGGACAAAGCGGCGGCCAAAGCCTATAAGCAATTGGAGCGCGATTTGCTGCTGGAAACCGAGGAGGGCATGATCACCGCGGGCACAGCCGGGATACTGACTGGCAAGCTGCTACAGCTATGCAATGGCGCGGTATATAACGATGACCGGCAGGTCATTAACGTACATAACTGCAAGATCGAGGCGTTTTTGGAAGTGCTGGAACAGCTTCACGGGCAGTCCGTGTTGGTGTTCTATCACTTCCAGCATGACCGCGACCGGCTGCTGGCGGCGCTGGCGCCGTCGGGCCTGCGGGTGCGGGTATATCAGAACCCCGCCGATGAAGACGACTGGAACGCCGGGCGGATAGATATACTGCTGGCCCATCCGGCCAGTTGCGCCTATGGCTTAAACCTGCAAACCGGCGGGCATCACATCGTGTGGTTTGGGCTGGTCTGGTCACTGGAACAATACGAGCAGGCCAATAAGCGGCTGCACCGTCAGGGCCAACAGCACCCGGTAGTTATCCACCACCTGATAGTGCAAGGCGGCATGGACGAGGACGTGATCGCCGCGCTGCAAGGTAAAGGCGATATGCAAGGTGCACTGATGGAGGCCTTGAAAGTGCGGATTAAAAATGTGCGGGGAGTTTGTTAGTGTTGTGGCGCGCGGCTTCGCCAAATAACGCAGCCGCGCCAGTTTAAGAATATCCGACATTTGCGGCAATTACAGTTATAGAAAGGGCGATGCGTGATGATTAACAAGCGCTATATGGTGCGCGGGAAGCGCGCTGATAATGGCGAGTGGGTAATAGGCTATCTTATACATGAATATTATATTATGTCACCAAAGGCGAGCCTGGAAAAAAAAGCAAAATAATCACATGGGCAGTGATTGTATGGTGCACAATATAACGGCTTTTGTTGTTGACCCTGCCACCGTGGAGCCGGTTGCAGTACCGGTGATGTTTGTAAATCACGTATACGGTCGCTGCCCTAATTGTTGTGATGATGTCGGCCGTTTTACTGGCGCTGCAACTCGGGAATATTGCCACTATTGTGGCCAGCGGCTTGACTGGACGGCGGGCGTGCCAGAACAAGAAGGTATGAATTGAACGATTGACAGTTAGAGATGAAAACGGCATGGCAAAGATAAAAAATGGGTATTTGAAAAACAGCCACCAGTTACTAATTGATACTCTTGCAAATTACGAAGATATTGGCCCTATGCTGGACGAGATGATCCGGGAAAACGCCCGGCTGTTGGCAGGAAGCAGACCGAATGCGTATAGAGGAATTGACCGCGCAACTGGAAGCCGCCGCTGTGCCCTTGTCCAAAGAACAGGCGGCGGGGTATGAAGCCCGATTGGAAGCGCAGGCGCAATTGTTGGCCAATGCGGTGGAGGATATGCATAGTCTAATGGCCGGGGCACAGCCCTGTGATTTTTGTGGGCGCTCCTGCAAAATGGGCGAGGGCTGTCAATTTGTGTGGAAAGGGGTCAAGCATGGATAAAACCATGGATAAAACCATGACAAAGCAGAGGCTTACACAGTACAACAATCTACGGCGTGAAATTGCCATGCTGGAAGAGCAATGCCGCGCCGCGGAAACCTCCGGGGAAATTGTAGGCGATGTAGTGCAAGGCTCAACAAAACAGCGCCCTTTTGCCAAACGCCGAATCAGCATAAAAGGCTACGGTTCGCAGGCTATCCCTAAATTGGAGGCGCGTAAAGCGGCGTGCCTTGCTGAATGTGATGCCATTGAAATTTTTATTTATACCATTGATAATAGCCTTGTGCGGCAGTTACTTGTGCGGCGATTCATTGAGTGCATGACTGTGAAGGAAGCAGCGCAAACTATTGGGTACAGCGAAAGGCAGGTTATAAGGATTATCAACAACTTCTTCGAAGAAATGTCAAAAAATGTTGAAAAGTCGTCACCAAATGTCATGTAATGTCACTTGACGTCGTGATTCAGGTGTGATAAAATTAAAATATGCATAGCTATGCTTATTTGTGAGTACACAGCTAAGCGTTTGCTTTTTTAATTCAGTCTTACCAGCACAAAGCAGCCTGCCGCTATCGGCAGACTGCTTTAAAGTTTGCTCATTCATGCCACGGCTTCCCGCTCTTCTAATACGGCAAATACTTCATCTATTGATATTCCAGCCTGTTTAGCGAGAGTATCATAATAGGCGTATTCCTGCGCAAGGTCACAGAGCGTATTTATCGTTTGAATTTGAAAAAAATTAAAATTAAAGGCTTCTATAAGTTGGTCATGATACTGTTCGTACTCCAGCCTGGAAATGGCTAAGCATTCAGCCAAAAAGTCACGTTTCTGCTGTTTTTCACTTTTCAGAATAGTTTTCAGAATAGTGTTCATAATAATGCCTCCTATCAGTTTTTTGGGGTTTGACAGAAGACACCACCTATGGTATCATATTCCATGGATAGAGTAATCTGTCTGTGGGAAACAGTCCGAAACTTTTCGATGGTGGCGGGCTGTTTCTATTTCTTTTTGCTCTCATGTTCAAGTATAAGCATCCGTATGAGCCCGCTTACTGTAGTTCCTTTGCTTTTAGCTTCTACTTTTAGGCTTTGAACAATATCAGGCGGCAAGAACACATATACTTTTGCGCTATTTTCTTTTTCACGCGGTGACATTGTTTCACCTCCTTACATATCCATTATATATTCAGTTAATGAATATGTCAAGAGGTTTTAATAAGAAATCCTCTTACTATTTATTTTGCTTATTTTCTAAATGCTTTAACAGTATAAATCTTATGAGCCCACTTAAGGTCATTCCTGTATTTTCTGCTTCCTGCTTTAGCTCAATTACTGCTTGCTCCGAAAGAAATGTTTCTACCTTTACGGGATTCTGTTTTACTCGTGCTGACATTATCAAACCTCCTTTCATTATGATAATAACATGATATTATCATAATGTCAAGAGGTTTTAATAAGAATTTTTCTTCGCAGTTTTCAATCAGCAATACTAAGATACTCTTTCAGCCCTTGTTGCAGAATTTGCGAAAACGGGGCGTTTGCTTTTTCGGCTTGATAATTGAGCCATGACGGAATAGATAAGGTCTTTTTAATAGCCCTTGTGTCGTTTGCCTTCCTGTACTCGTCAGTATCGGCGGCTATCAGAGTGAGTATTTCCCCGGCTTCTATAGCCAAAGTTTCAGATGCGGGCGGGATTGGTTCATGCTTGTTTTCGGCAGCCCATAGCCACATTTCAATAGCGTCTTTGGCCATAAGTAAAGCCTCGGCTTTATCGCTGCCAAAGGTAAAACAACCGGGTAAATCAAGTACTTTTACGCCAACTTGGCCATCGTCTGGAAACAAAATCGCCGGATAAACGTATTTCATATACAACACCTCTCTTTCGTTCTTTGGCTGTCATACCCTCACCGCCTAGATATATTATAACACGTAATATTACGTATATCAAGAGATATTTTAATATTAATGGGGTTAAGATTATTTTGATAGCATATTGAAATTTTCCTGGGTAATGGTATATACTAAGTATATGAAATCGTTATTCAGGAAAGGAGCGTTTCCTATGCCGGCAAATGAGCAAGAAATAAACTATGAGTTTTTCAAAGAACACCTGCCGGAATTACTTGCCGACCCATTGAAGGAAGGAAAATATGCCATAATATATGATAAATCCGTAAAAGGGTTATATGATACTTTCGCGGCAGCTTATCGGGTAGCGTGTTTGCAATTTGTTAAAGACTTCATTGTGCAACAAATAATAGACGAAAGCAAAGTAAATAATTTCCTGTCTCCGGTGGTGCTATTATGATTACTTCACTCAACATAGGCGTCAGCGCGTCAAAACCCTTACCGCCGGATATAGAATTAAAATTAGAGGTTAACTCCCGGTTTTTGTCAGGCCCTGGCTATGTTTTGCCGGTTATTGTTCAAACGCCCTCCATTTTATGCGCCCCGCCTTTAAAGAAGCAACTGAAAACCGCCACAGTTATAGCACTTCTTGATACCGGGGCGTCACGGACTTCAATTTCAGATGTAATTGCAAAGAACTTAGAATTGGAACCCGTAGGCTTTTCATCAATAGCCACAGCGGCAGGGCCAAAAGTATTCCCAGATTATGCCGTGGATATACTGTTTCCTAATTCCAGTATGGAAAATTTTATCGACATAATGGTCTGCTCGTGTCATCTTCCGTATAAAAGCAATCCTTCTGGCGGTGATGTGATGGCGGCGTCTAATATCGGTGTTCTTATTGGGCGTGACATCATGGCGAGATGGAATATTGTATGGCATGGCCCTTCATCAAGTGTTTTTATATCAGATTAGCAATTTCGTTTACCAATACAAAGCAGCCTGCTGTTGAAGACAGGCTGCTTTTGTGTTTGCTTATTATTCTTCATCTCCGCATAGCTCATCCAGTGACACATTTAATGCCTTCGCCAACTTGCGGGCATTAGATACCATGCAGTCACCGCGTTTTTCAATATCCTGTATGGTACGGCGGGATAGCCCGGATATGGCCACCAACTGCGGCACGGATAGGCCGGCCGCCAAACGGATCTCTTTTAACCGCATGGCTCAACCTCCCTTCCGTTTCAAAATCCTGGAGCAGAGGATAATCAAATAGACAGACAAACCAATAGTTACCAGTGATAGACCAATTTGAATAAGTGTTAATGCTTGCATTATAGACACGGGAAAGATTTTGTGTTATCCTGTAGCCAAGGGAAAGGGGCTTGCGCCCCTAACCCTAGGGTTTACCTAGCCACTCAATTAGCTTTATGATCAGCGTTATGATTGAGTTGGCTAGGGCAAGAGCGGCAGTGATAAGGGCAATTTTGGCAAGTTGCTTATCGCTGCTGTTCTTTTTCCTTTTCTTTCCCATTTATTCACCTCCTTTCTATGATATAATTATAGCACGTTTTAACGTGCTTGTCAAGTGTTATTTTTAGATTTACTTAATAAAACGCCCAGGTAATTCATTGTTTGCCGCGCGAGGTTTGGGTAGTTATGTCCGATATCAACTTTTATAAAAGCAAAGCATGGAGGCGTAAACGCCTATACATACTTATGCGGGATAAATATTGCCAGGAATGCTTAAGACGTAAGAGGCTTCGGCAGGCTAACACTGTCCACCATATCAAGCCGCTGGAGGTAGCGCCAGAACTTGCGCTGGTTGACGATAACTTGGAATCGTTATGCGCGTCATGCCACAATATACTACATCCGGAAAAGCACGGCGGCAAAGCCATAACGCAAGAGATAGCAGGGGTTCGTGTGATCAAGATATAGTGTCCCCCCTGCCACCTACCCCCAGGGGTGGCGGCGGCTTTTGACCGGCAGCGCCGCTTCGTGTGTAGCGCCGGCAAATCTTCATGAAAGGGGGGTAAGCGTATGGCTAAGAAAAATACAGAACTGGCAATCCAAAAGAGAATACGAAAATTTTTGAACGAAAATAATGGCTACAGAAAATCGGACGAAGAACTGATCAGCTTATATGCTGAAACCCTATTTTTTTACTACCGTATGCGGGACGAATTACTTGAAGGTGATCTGTTGATAGAGCACACTAATAAATTCGGGGCAACCAATAAGAGCAAGAACCCTCTGGCCATAGAGTTAACAAAAACAGTACAGGCTTTAAATAACCTGCTTAAATCCTTGGGGCTGACGCCGGCGCAGCGCAAGGATGTAGGCCTGGGTGGTGTCGGCGGTGACGCATTCGATAATTTCTAAAGCTGATGGGCCGAGCATCCTCAGCACTCCGATATTACAAAGCAAGTGCTATCGGTATGCGGAAGAAGTAGCCGGCGGGCAAATCATAGCCTGTAAAAAAGTTATACAGGCCGCCAACAGGTTTATCGGTGATTTGGAAAACCAACAGTACGCCGACTATCCTTGGCACTTCGATATTGGCCGCGCCTACCGGCCTATTGATTTCATAGAGCGTTTCATGAAACCGTCAAAGGGTAACTATGACCGCATGGAGCTGTTGCCCTGGCAGCATTTTGTTGAAGGGAACGCATACGGCTGGGTAGATAAAAAAACCAAACTGCGCCGCTTCAAAGAAAGCATGGTAGTGGTAGGGCGCGGTAACGGTAAAACAACGATGCTAGCCGGCAATGCCGGATACGGGGTAAGTAAAGACGGTGAAAACGGCGCGGATATTTACATACTGGCAAATGCCAAAGAACAAAGCGCTATCCTGTTCAACGAGGTTGGCATCAGTATAAAAGACAGCGCACTATTGAGTAAAAAGTTCAGGACAACTAACACTGCTATTTATTATGACGCCACCAACAGTAAAATCCAGCACCGGGCCAGTGATAGTAAAAAACTGGATGGACTGAACGCCCACATGGGAATTTTCGATGAGATACATGAGTACCGGGATTTTAAGCTGATCAATGTTATAAAGCGTTCCGCCAATAAGCGCCGGCAGCCGCTTATCTGGTATATCACCACATTAGGCACACAACTTGATGGTCCTTTGATGTACCTGTATCAGCTTGCCGCTAATATCTTAAGCGGTACAAACACTGTTAAGCAATCGGTAGCCGACCGTTTCTTTGCTTACATTGCGGAAATCGATGAGGGCGATGAGCCGGACGATAGCAGTAATTGGGTCAAAGCTAACCCTTCGCTGGGCGTCCTGCTTGATTTGCAACAGTTGCGCGATGATTGGGAACGGGCCAAAATGGTGCCGCAAGAGCGCAGTGATTTTATTAATAAGCAGCTTAATGTGTTTACCGCCATTGATGAAATGTCGTTTTTGGAAGCGGCTACTATCCTGAAAAATAATAAGGTTTTTCCGCTGGAAAAACTTAGTGGCCGCACCTGCTACGGCGGATTCGACCTTTCGGCCACAGAGGACTTTACCAGCGCCTGCCTAGAGTTCGAGCTTGACGATAGCGATTTTTTTGCGCTACTGCATAGCTGGACGACAAAAAAGAAAATGCTGGCGGATGCGGAGAAAATACCCTGGCTGGAATGGCAAAAGGCCGGCCACCTAACTATAGTGGACGGTGAATTTGTTGATTATAACCTTGTGTATGAATGGTTTAAGGGGCAAAGCAGGATTTACGAGATCATGACTATCGGCTATGACCCGGCAAATGCGCCTTTTTTGGTGCAGAAATTACAGAACAGCGGGCTGGGCGCACAAGCGGTACGGCAGGGGCATATAACGCTAAACGCGCCGTTAAAGCACATCAAAGAACTGTTCCTGCAAGGTAGCATAATCCACAACAACAACCCCATGTTTAACTGGTATTTATCCAATATTAAGCTGGCACAAGACAGAAACGGCAATTGGTTGCCTACAAAACAGAGCAGGTTCAGGAAAATAGACGGCTTTGCCGCCTTTTTAGATGCCCATTGTGAGCAGATACGAAACAACCCCCTGCAAATGGATGATGACGCGGATAGCGTGATAACCGTAATAAGCCTATAGGGCCGGAAAGGGTATAGCTGCATGATAAAATTACCAAACAAGCCATTGCACTACTGTAACCCGGACAAAAATGTTGAATGTAGAAAAACCAACTGCAAACATAACCCTTCGGCAATAAGCCCTCAATGCAGCATGACAAGTGAAGAAAAGTACTCAAATGACGGTATTGCTTATGATTTATTTGGTTCGGGAACCGATAAAGCGGAGCTTATTCTTGTTGCGCGTGATTTGCGGTAAAACGAGGTGATACAGTGGGGATTTGGCAATCTTTACAGAAAAGGGCAGCCCAGAACAAGGCGGGGCTACCGCCTAAAGATAAAAACAATAACGAGCCGCCGCCCGTGGGCGCTATTTTTAGCCGTTTGCGGCCTTTTAATTTTTACGGGCTATTCCGCCGCGGGGATCACACTTTGCAAAATTCGGAAATCATCTTCGCGGCTACCAGCCGCCTTTCTAATACGCTTTCGGCCCTGCCCATAAAATTGTACAAAGGTTTAGAGCCGGTACAAAGTGAGTTGGCCGACCTGATCAGCACAGCGCCCAACCCCAATATGACCTCCTGCAACTTTTTTAAAACTATGGAAGCGCTGCGTGATACCACTGGCAACGCCTACGCGCTCAAGGTATTGCGCCCGGATTATACAGTTGAACGGCTCAACATTTTGGATCCGGCTAAAATCACGCCATTGATTGATGAAGTCACCGGGGATTTATGGTACAGGGTAAATACCGAAAAGGGTGATACGTACTGGCATAATTGGCACATTATCCACGTGCAATTCGTATCAACTAATGGTTATGTTGGCATAAACCCTGTATCAGTACTGTTTGATACGCTGGATTACGCGCGGCAGATCGACCGCTTTTCTGTGGAGCAGATACAAAAGGGCATCAATGCCACAGTGTGCCTGGAAGCCCCGGCCAACTTAGGTGATACGCAAAAGAAAAAAATGGTGGACACATTTACCGCCGCCTATCGGGAAACAGGCGGCAATGTGCTGCTTCTGGAAAGCGGCGTGACGGCTAAAGCGCTCAATCTGTCGCCGGTGGATACAAAGCTGTTCGAGGTAGAAAAAATCAAACGCAGCAAGGTGGCGCTGGTATACAATTTGCCGCCGCATCTCCTGGGCGATTACTCGAACAGCCCATTTTCCAACGTGGAGCAGCAGACCATGGAGTTTATGCTGATGACCATGTTGCCCATAGCCACCATGTATGAACAGGAGCTTAACCGCAAATTGTTAAGCTCTGAAGAACGGCGGGAGGGGTACGCCTTTAAGTTCACGCTGGACAATAATCTGCGCGTTGACGCTTCAACGCGGGCGGAAGTCAACTTCAAGGGTGTACGCTCCGGCTGGAAGCTAATTAATGAGGCGCGGCAAGAAAACGGTTACGCGCCGGTAGCGGATGGCGACAAGCCGCTACTTAGCCGTGATTTGATACCGTTAGATGTGATAGTCAATAAAACAGAATTACTTTTGAAAGGTGGTAGGCAAAATGGCAGCTGAAACTTGGAAATGGGCGATGGATAGTGCGGAAAACAAACCGGAACTGCGACTGGAGGGCGCCATTGCTTCTGAAAGTTGGTGGGGCGATGAAGTGACGCCAAAAAAGTTCCGTGATGACTTAGCCAAAAAGGGCGGTGGCAGGGATATAGTGCTATGGATAAATAGCCCGGGTGGCGACATATACGCCGGTTCGGCCATGTATACGGCCTTAAAAGAGTATTCGGGGCACATAGAAGGTAAAATTGACGGCATAGCTTTCTCTGCCGCTTCGGTAGTAGCAATGGCCGCCGACGAACTGTCCATGGCGCCGACCGCTACCATGATGATACATAACCCTTGGACTTTTGCCATAGGCGACGCCAGGGAAATGGAGCATACGGCAGCTTACTTAAAAGAGGTTGCGGATGGTGTTATTGCCGCATACGTAAGTAAAACCGGTATCCCTCCTGAAGAAATTCAGGGGATGATGGACGAAGAAACCTATATGAGCGCCAATAAGGCGGTAGAATTAGGTTTTGCGGATAAGGTCCTGTATGGGCAAGGGGGCGGCAATCAATCGCCCTCTTACTCTTTTGGCATGAAGGCTGTTTTCAACCTGGCGCGGCAGCCCTTGGCCCTTCAAGGCGGGGCGGACGCCGAGCAGGAAGAACGGCAGCGGATACTCGCAGAAAACCGGGAGTTTATAGAAAATCTAGGCTAAGGGAGGTTAAAAAGTATGAGCTTATTCAAACTTAAAGAATCTATGGGCGTCGTGGGTAAAGAAATGCGTGAAGTCGCAAATTGGATCGCGGATAATGTCGGTAACCCTACTATCCCCATGGCGGAAGTGAATGCAAAAAAGGCCCGCCGCGATGAATTACAGGCCCGTTTTGATTTGCTGAAAGAAGAACATGATAGGTTAGAAAAGACAGAAAGGGATGACGCCGCAAAAGCCGCTGTCAAACAGCAAAAGCAGGTGTCAAATGACCCCAAAATAGCTAAGGCCGAAGCCAAGGGGCAGTTTTATCAAGCTGCCTTGCTTGGCGGCCCGCAAGACGCTTATAAGGTGGCGCAAAACGCCTATCAGCACTTGGGCGCTATCCCGGAAGGGAATGCCGATTTGGGTTACGGTGATAACCTATTGCCTACCACCATGGGCAATGAGCTTATCGTCGAGCCCATTATTGAAAACCCGATGCGGGAAATCGTCAGGGTATCAAACATAACTGGGCTGGAAGAACCTAAGCTGTTGTTTGACCTGGATGACGCATTCGACAACGTCACAGACAAGCAAACGGCCAAAGAAATTGAAATGAAGGGCGATAAGGTCGCCTACGGCCGCAATAAAGTAAAGGTCAAAGCTAAGGTGTCCGATACGGTGATCCACGGCTCACCCATCAATCTGGCCACGGAAATCGAAAACGCTTTGCGTTCCGGCTTAGCGGCCAATGAAATGCTGCGCATGTTTGCCCCCACCCCTGCCGCCGGTTACGCGGAAATGAGCTTTTACTCCGCGGCCAACGCGGTCAAGGTTGTCACCGGGGTGACAAAACAGGCGGCAATCGCCGCCGCGCTGGCCGATTTGCCGATATTCTTCAGGCGCAATGCAAAAATCGTCATGAGCGCGATAGACTGGTACGATATGTGGAAGGATAACCTCAATAAAAGCGGTACATTCTACGAAGAACGCCCTTTGCAGCTTTTCGGTAAGAAGGTGGTTCTCGTGGACGACGCTATTGATCCGGTTGTCGGCGATTTCGGCTATTGCCGCATCAACTATGATATCGGCACGATATACGACACCGACAAAGACATAGACAGCGGCATTTACAAGTTCGTACTTACCGCCTGGTATGATATCAAGCTGCGCCTAGCTTCCGCATTCCGTATCGTAAAATCCGCCGATCCTGATACCAAGCAGCTTAAAGCAAAACCAGCGGCTTAATCTAAGATTGGCTGTTTCACGTTATTGGAGGTGTAACCATGGATGAGGCACTGAAAACAGAGGCGAAAGCCCTTAGCATCAACGTGAGCATGTACTACATGTTGCCAGCAAATAAACGTGAAGCGGCGTTAAGGGCAGATATCGCCAGGGAAAAATCGAAAAAAGGGCGCTTGGCAACGTCAAATAATTGCCAGCGGGGGTGAAACTGTGGCGGTTTTGTTAAGCGAGCTAAAAGAATATGTGGGGTTGCCGCCGGACGCCAGCGACGCCATGTTAAAAAAATGCCTGGAGGCTGCCAAAATCAAGGCCAATACAGCAGGCATACTCGCGGAAGATCATACCGATGATCCGCACTATGACCTGTTTATCTATGGTCTGGCCGGTTATTTGTATGATAACCGTTCCATGGCGCATGTTGGCAGCAACCCCAATAGGGCGGGCGACGATGCGGCCACACGTGATATGATTAACGCCTTTGTGTTGGAATTGCGCTATGGGGGTGCTGCGGATGGCTAAGCGGGCAAATCCGGGGGAACTGCGCACGGCTGTTTACTTTAAGCGTATTGACCGCCACACCAATGAAAACGGTTTTGCCGTCGAGACCCATGTAAACGTATTTGGCAAAGATGATATGGGCGCTGATATCGCGGTTATGTGCAAATGGGTGAATGCCCACGGCAATGAAGTATGGTCGGCGATGCAACTTCAATTAAGGGATCCGGCCACGATCACAACCAGATACTCTCCGCTGCTGGATGATGCAAAGCTTATTATTTATCGCGGAAATGATCCTGAGCCGTATGAGGTGATAAGCGTTGACAATGTGGAGCAACGTAATACTTGGCTGGAAATCAAGGTGCAGAGGATGGTGGGTGCGCGATGAGCGTGAATAAAGATATCCGCGGAGCGCTTGTCGGCTTTGGCGATCCGGTTGAATGCGGCGAATATATTGCGCCACCGGGAACTTCACTGCCTGCTAGCTACTACACATTCAATTACTCGACTGTGGGGACAAACTTTGGGGATAACTTACCCGGTCACGATAGATACCTGATACAAGTGCATTTTAACTGCCCACACACATTTGACATTGTGCAGCGCGTTGAGCAGACCAGACATGCCCTTTTTGCCGCGGGCTTTACTTGGCCGCAAACTGTAAACGCCTCCGATGAGAGCGGCCAGCACATTGTTTTTGAATGTGAAACCGTTGAAAGGATTGAATTTGATGGCTGATTTCGATTTTAGCGGCATTGAGGAGCTGGAGCGCTTACTTGGCAGTATCGGCGCTATACCGCAAGAAGTATTAGGCGAAATGCTTGATTCCATGGCGGATATCGTGATTACCGAACAGCAAAAAACCGCGCCTAAAGATACCGGTTCTTTGGCTGGTTCTTTGAAGGCGGTCAGAAAAATGGGCAAGGACGGGCCGTATATATTAGTTTACCCCCACGGAAACCACCATAAATACCGCCGCCGCTTATCGGTAAAAACATATAAAAACAGCAAGAGCGGGCGCATGTATACTGTTGGGGGCAACATGAAGGCAGTAACAAACGCGGAAGTCGGTTTTATTCACGAAGTTGGCGCGCCGGGCAAGAATATCCCGGCCAGCCAATGGATGAAAAGGGCGAATGAAAAAGCCGCTGATCCCGCTTTGCGGGCGGCGGTGCAGGTGTATGATAACTGGTTAAAACTGCTTGAGGAGGGATAAAGTGGAGATAACGGCAACGGTATTGCGCGCTTTCCGCGATGGCGATACCAAAAAATATTACAGGAAGGGCGATGCTTTTCCCGGGACAAAAGCGCGTTGCGAAGAAATAAACGCCCGCGGAAAAGATAAACCCTATTTGGCGCTTGATACCCCAAAGCCCGCCGCTGCGCCGGCGGATAGTACAAAGAGTGGAAAGGGTGATAAGTAAATGGCGGCAGTCGGAGCTTTATACCCCGTGTTTGCTCCTTTTACCAGTGCGGATCAGACCGAGGAGCCGGAAGGCAGGTTGCCGGAATACGATGAGGCTATCGTATTAGGTGAATTTGTATCAGGCAATATTACTTTAAACCATGCCACCGGGCAACTGTTCGGCGATAACGCTTTACAAATTGACGTGAGGGATTTTGTCAACGCTAACTATGCCCTGGAAACTACATATATCAGCCTGGAGGCGGAAGCGGTTATGTACGGGTCAAAAATAGACCCGCAAACCAAAGAGTTGATAGACAGCGCCGGGGATAGGCCGCCTTTTGGTGGTTTTGGTTTTGTACGCACTATCCGCCGCAAAGACCAAGAGAAACAAATCGGCTATTATTTTCCCAAAGTGCAAGCTGCATTAGGGAATGAAAGCGCGCAAACCAAGAACAACAATATAACTTTCGGTACGCCTACCACGAATATAGTCATATTTAAACCTAAATATGGCGGCTGGCGGCATCGCCAGGAATGTCCGACCGAAGAAGAAGCCCGCGCCTGGGTGGCAAAAAAACTAGGCATAGAAACAGTATAGGCGGGAAATAACAGTTAAGGGAAGCGGCCTTATGCCGCTTCCCCACACAGTGGGAGGCTTAACCGTGGGTAAAGATGTGAAAATCCGTTTCCAAGGTAAGGGATACAGCCTGCTTTTTAATGGCGCCGCTATGTTTGCCGCGCAAGAATTATTCGGTGAAGAAAGCCTGTCGGACGCCATTTTCGAAGGCGGCGCCGAGGCTTGGGGCAAAGTATGCCGGTTATTGGAAATACTGATCGAGCAAGGGGAATTGGCGCGGCGCTTTTATGGCCATACAGAGCAGCCCCTGCTGGCGGCGGAAGAAATCCGGCTCATGGCCGGCCCGTTGGAAATTACCCATTTGCGGCAGGCGGCCACTGATGCGATAATGAAAGGCTATGGCCGCGAGGTTGAAAACGAAGATGAAATAATAGACGTCGGCTTGCTGAAACATCAAAAAAAAAGCGGATAATCCTTGCCGAGTACTTATACATGGGGCAGATAGTTGGTTTTACGATGAAAGAAAGCCTTTTTTGTTGCCCCGGCGTTTTATACGATATGTATGAAATTTATTTGCGCGCGAATAACTTAAAAAAGCATGATGATGATTTTGATTAAAGGTGGTGAACGTTTTGAGTAACGGTGTATCCGTGACCCGCACTATCCGCACCCGCCTAGAAATTGACGGCGAAAAAGAATATAAACAGATAATCGCGGATATCAACCGTGAACTCAAAACGCATAAAGCCGAATTGGCGCTGGTTGAAAGCCAATACCGCGGCGCGGCCAATACCTCCGAGGCACTCACCGCCAAGGGTAAAGCCCTGGCGGATATCTTAGAAAAGCAGCAGCAGCGATTGTCCGGCACATCGCAAGCCCTGCAAAACGCGCAAAGGGCGCAGAAGGGATTTGCGGATCAGGCAGCGGCGGCCCGCGCTAAGCTGGAGGCGCTCCAAGCGGAAATGGCGGCTTTACAGAAATCCAGCGGCGACAGCGGCGCGGCGCAGGCGGAATTGACCAAAAAGATAGCGGATGCCGATAAGCAACTGGCTATTTTGAATAACTCCTATGATGCCGCCGGGCGCAGTGTGGAAAACTGGCAAACTAAGCTTTATACCGCCCAAAAAGATATAAACAATACAAATTTTACCCTCAAAGAAAATGAAAAGCACTTGAAAGAGGCGGCCGGCGCCGCCGATGGTTGCGCCACCTCCATAGACCGTTTTGGCAAGGCCACGCAGGGAAGCGCGGGGGCTATAGATACTTTGGCGGCGGCCTTAGCCGCGGCGGGCGTGGCGGCCACGGTTAAGGAAATTGCCGCTACCCTATCCGCTTGCTCCGGCGCTTTTATTGAGTTTGAGAGCGCCGTTACCGGGGTATATAAAACCGTTGAAGGTACACCGGAACAGTTGGCGGCCATCACCGAGGGCATAAAGCGGCTATCCACGGAAATACCCGCCACCACCACGGAATTGGCGGGCGTGGCCGAAGCCGCCGGGCAACTTGGCATAGCCACCGAGGATATCTTAAGCTTTACCGAGGTCATGACCAATTTGGGCGTGGCTACAAACCTTTCCGCTGAGCAAGCCGCTACGCAATTGGCCAAATTTGCCAATATAACCCAGATGGGCGCGGCGGATTTTGAGCGCCTGGGCAGCGTTATTGTGGCGCTGGGCAATAACTTTGCCACTACCGAAGCGGATATCGTCAATATGGGCGCCAATTTAGCGGCAGCCGGTAGCCTGGTGGGCGTATCCGAGGCTAATATTATGGGCTTGGCCGCCGCCCTATCATCTTTGGGCATTGAAGCACAGGCGGGCGGCACAGCCATATCCAAATTGATGCGCGCCCTTGAAACGATGATCGCCACCGGCTCCGATAAACTTGAAGGCTATGCGCGGGTGGCCGGCATGAGCGCCAAGGAATTTGCCGCCGTGTGGGAAAAAGACGCCATGGGCGCTTTATCCAAGTTTATCAACGGTTTGGGCGATTTGGACGCCGCCGGCGGATCATCCATTGCTACATTAGACGAGCTGGGCATAAAAGAAACGCGGCTGATCGACGCCGTATTAAGGCTTTCCACTTCCGGCGATTTGTTGATAAATTCGATTGAAATGAGCAATCAGGCGTGGCAAGAAAATATCGCGTTGACCAATGAGGCGGCCCTGCGCTACGGCACAACCGAAAGCCAAATTCAACTTTTCCACAATGCGGTAAACCTACTGAAAATTGAAATAGGCGAACAGCTTAACCCGGTTATCGGCGCTTTTGCGGCGGCGGGCAAGGACGCGGCGGAAGTAGTGGCCAAGTTTGTGAGCGAAAATAAAGGGCTTGTGCCGCTTATTGCCGGCTTGACCGCGGCGCTGGCGCTATTGGCGGGCGGTATCGCCGCCGTTGCCATAGCCCAAAAGGTTGCCATTCCGGCTATAGCCGCTTTTAACGCCGCACTGGCGGCAAACCCCGCCGGTATGGTGGCAATGGCTATCGGGCTTTTGGTAACCGCCCTGGGTCCGCTTATCGTCCATATGGCCACGGCCAAAACCGAGGGCGAGGAGTTTGCCGCCTCATTGAACAAGATGCGGCAGGCCCACGCGGATAATATTGCCGCCATAGAAAAAGAGGCCGCCGCCACCCTTGATATCTTAGCGGTATATGAAAAACTGTCCGCTAAAACGATTCAGACGGAAGCAGAAAAACAGGCGCTGCTTTCCGTGACCGAACAACTTATAAAGGCTGTCCCCGAACTGAGCGAATATTATGACGAACAAGCCGGCGTCTTGAATTTGACCGCCGAGGCGGTGCGCAATATGGCGCAGGCGGAAGCGCAAAGGCGCCTAGAAGCCGCGGATCATGAGCGGATAGTGCAGGCTTATATGGAAGAAGAAAAAGCCGCCCGCAATTTGGCTGAAGCTCAAGCGCGGCAGGCGGAAGCTTTGGCCAAGGTAAGGCAAGCGCAAGCAGAAGGCCGCCGCAATTATGGCGCGGACTCCGAAGCGTATAGGATAGCCACAAAAGATGTAAAAGGTTATATAAAAGCGCAGGAAGAAGCGAGGGCCGAAATAGAAAGCCTAAGCAGCGCCGTTAATAACAGTTCTGCCGGAACTATGTCCTATGCCGCTTCCCTGGAAAAAGTTATCGGTTTATCAACCGAAACCGCGGCGGCCACGGAACAACTGGAAAATGCCCAAAACAACCTTACCGCCGCAACCGAACAATTGCATGATACCCAAAACAAACTTGCCGCCGCCACCAAAGAGCTGATAGATAAACAAGAAGGCCTTTCCCGCGCCCTGGCCGAACAGCAAAAGGAAAACAGCTTAAGCCTGGAAACCATATTAGCGCTTATTGAGGCGGGGCAGGAAGAATATCTGGTTATCGACGCCGTGACCGGCGCGGTAACGCTCAATACAGAGTCGGTCATTGAAAAACAGCGGGCGGAAATACAAGCGCAAGCCGCTGCCGTATTGTTCAGGCTGGCTACCAGCGAAACCGCCGAGGCTTTGCTATATTCCGGCAAATCAGCACTGGAGGCGGCTAAGGCTTATCTGAAAAACGCCGAGGCCCAGGAACTGGCTTCCGGCGCCCAAAAATCCTATGCCGCACAAATCGCCGCCTTATCCGCCATGTATGATAGCTTGGGCAAATCCGCCGGCGGCGCGGCTAAGGCCACGGGCGGCGCGGCCAAAATCATGAAAACACAGGCGCAACAAGACTTGGCGGAATTCCAGCGCTTGAAAAAAGAGCTTGACCACGCGCTGAAAATGGGCGGGCTGGAGCAAGCGGATTATTATGCCCGGCTGGCGGATATACGTGATCGATATCTAACCGATGATAGCAACATTGATACTTACCGCGGCATCCAAGAAACCATTTTTGGTTTTGAAACTAAGCAAATCGAAGAAGCGGAAAAAGCCTGGAAGGATCATGTTAAGACGGTAGACGCCCACGTCAAAGAGCTGGCGGCTGAGGCCAAAGCCGCTTGGGGCGAAATACAAAAGCAGCAGGATGAGGTAATAAAGCAGCAAGATAGTATGCGCAAAAAGCTGGAAGGCTACGGCAACCTGTTTGAACTCGATAAAAAAAGCGGCAAGGCGGCGCTGGCAAGCTTAGACGATCAGATCAAGGCGCTTAATAAATATGAC
>Ga0123356_10003105_pt1 | contig 17532 bp, 13 predicted proteins | sample TergutEmb28metaG_2_FD_92546 | JGI IMG/M metagenome (GOLD analysis project Ga0123356, IMG submission 92546) | Embiratermes neotenicus P3 segment gut microbial communities from Petit-Saut dam, French Guiana - Emb289 P3 | ecosystem: Host-associated > Arthropoda: Insects > Digestive system > Gut ...
GCGCCGGGCGGTGAACTTGCCGCGTTTCTGAAAGGTGCTGGATTGGCGCAAGCAGCCGTTACGGACCCGCTCGCCGCGATGGAACAGCTTGGCCAGGCATTCCGCGCGGTGGTATCGGGACTCCGCAGCACCATGATGGCGCGCGCCGCGGTGAAGAGCGAGTTCCGGATCAGCCAGACGACAATCCGCGCGCGCGGCAACAACCCCCTGAAGTTTTCCGCGAATGACGACGATGCGCTGGCCGCGTTGCTCGGCACAGGGCGCCGAGCGGACATGTCGCCCGAGACGGCGATTACCGAGGCGTTGCGCGATATCCGTCTTCACGAACTCGCCACGGCCGCGGCGATGCAAGCTGCCGCGCGGGCGCTGCTGGCCCGGCTTGATCCCGGGCCGGTCCGCCGCGATGCCGAGCGCGCCGGGCTAAATCTGGTGCCGGCCCAGGCCAAGGCCCGCAGCTGGGACGCGTTCGAAAGCCTGTACGCGAGAACGACGCAGGCACTGGCGGACAATTTTGACAGCGTGTTCGGTTCCGCCTTCGCGCGTGCTTACGAACAGGCCTGGAGCGAGGCAAGAGGCGCCGGTGAGGAGTGACTTCCAATAATTGAATCAACAAACGCGCGGTGTTCCGTGCGTCCAGTTGGCGGATCGAATCCGGAACGAGACGGGGCTCGACCATGCGAAGTGTGATAACGGGATCGCAACGGACCGGCCGCGGCGATGAGGAGGCACGACAGCGCCGATGAGCTGGACCAACAGAGTTATCTGGAAGGAAGGCATGTTCCTGCGCGTCCAGCACTTCCAGCAACAGGATCGCTGGCTCGAGTCTGTCGTGCGCGGTCGAACGGCACCGCTGCGCGCGCATGGCTGGGGTATTCTTGACGCGGCGATCGATCAGGATCTCTTGGCGACCGGCCGGTTCGCGCTCAGCTCGGCCTCCGGCGTGTTTGAGGACGGCACACCTTTCGCCATTCCCAGCGAGACCGACCACCCGCCGGCGCTTGAATTGCCCGACCAGGCGAGGAACACGCTCGTGTATCTCGCCCTGCCAGTGAGCCAAGCCGGCGCCACCGAGGTCGCGTCAGGCGCAGGCGCCTCGGGCCGCTACACGCCGCGCGCGTTTGAAGCCTTCGACACGCACTCCGGATCGCCGCAACCGGCGGAACTGCAGGTGGGAAGGCTGAGGCTGCGCTACATGCTGGAGACTGACGAACGCGCCGGGTATCTCACCATTGGCCTCGCGCGTGTGCTCGATATTGCATCCGACAAGCGCGCGAGCCTCGACGAACGCTGGATCGCTCCTTCGCTTGTTTGTTCGGCGACCCCGCTCGGCGGCCTGATCACCGAACTGGCGGGAATTGTGAGCCAGCGCGGCGAGGCACTTGCCGGGCGTCTGACCGAACCTGGTACTCGCGGGGTCGCCGAGGTCTCGGATTTTCTGCTGCTGCAGACGCTGAACCGCTGGCAGATGCTGCTCAGCCACTGGGCCGATGCAGCGAATATGCACCCGGAGACGCTGTACGCCACTCTGGTGCAGATCGCCGGCGAGCTTGCGACATACACCGATCCGAACCGCCGACCGAGCGCCTATCCCGCCTATCGTCACGATGATCTGCAGCGGAGCTTCGCCCCCGTGGTCGCCGATCTTCGGCGTTCGCTGTCCGCCGTTATCGAGACAACCGCGGTCGCTATACCATTGCAGGAGCGCCGGCACGGCGTGCGGGTGGGTCCAATCACCGATCGCAGCTTGCTTCGTACCTCGAATTTCGTCCTCACGGTGCAGTCCTCGGTCCCGACCGAGACGCTCCGGCGGCTGTTTCCGAGCCAGGTCAAGATCGGCGCCGTCGAACAAATACGCGAGCTGGTCAACATTGCTCTTCCGGGAATTGCGGTTCGCGCCCTGCCGGTCGCACCGCGCCAGATTCCATTCTACGCTGGCGCCTCGTATTTCGAACTCGATCGCAACAGCCCGCACTGGCAGCAGATGCAGAGCGCAGGAGGGTTCGCGATTCACGTCTCTGGCGACTTTCCCGACCTGCGCATGGAGCTTTGGGCGATCCGCGGGTAGAGCGCCACAGCTGAACGGGAGTCACCGGCATGCCTAAACCACACTTGCAATCATGCTTCCCAGCGTGGACTGGCGTGGCAAACGAGGCACGTGCGCCGTGGAGTGGCGAATGATCGGCGACAATCCTTTCTCCGACGACCCGAACGATCGCACCACGATCATCCGTCCTGCGCCCGGCGGCAAGCGGGCTGCCGCGACGGAACCGCTGCCGCCGCCCGAGAGCTCCCGAGCGCCGTCTCCAGTCCCCGACGCTCCGGCCGCCCCCGAGGGAATGGAGAAGATCGCGACCGGCCTGTCACCGTTGACTGAGGCGGCGGCCCCGCTGCTCGCGTTGCTCGCCAGTCTGCGCAACCTCTCGACCGTCCCGGATCCCGGGGAATTGCGTTCGCGTGCGATGCTCGCGTTGCGTCAGTTCGAACAGCGGGCGCGCGCCCTCGGAGTGCCACGCGAGCAGCTGCGAGCGGCACACTACACCCTGTGCGCCAGCCTCGATGACGTGGTGCTCAACTCACCCTGGGGCAGTCGGGGTGTCTGGAGCGCGCAATCTCTGGTCTCGACGTTTCATCACGAGGTTCGCAGCGGCGAGCGCTTCTTCGATCTGCTGAAACAGCTGCGCCAGCATCCCGGCGGTTATCTTCCCGTGCTCGAGCTCATGTATCTCTGTCTGTCGCTCGGGTTCATGGGCCAATACCGCCTCTCGCCGCGCGGTCCTGGTGAACTCGACCGGTTGCGCGAGGAGCTGTACGCCCAGATCATGCGTGAGCGCCAGGCGCCGGATCCCGCGCTGTCGCCGCATTGGACAAGCGTAGACGCTGCCTACCGCCCGCACCGGCCGACGCTCCCTGTTTGGGTCGCGGCTGCGGCCGGGGTGGCGTCGCTCGGCGCGCTTTATCTCTGGCTGGCGACCGCAGTGAACACCAGCTCCGACCTGCTGTTCGAACGAATGCTGTCCGCGCCGCTCGCGCATATGCCGGCGATCGAACGCGCCGCCCAGGTGGTGCCCCCCTCCCAGCCGCTGCCAACGGCTCCGTCGGCGCAGGATTCGCTTCGCAAATTCCTCAAGCCGCAAATCGATCAGGGCCTGCTCGCTGTTGTCGGCACGCCGGCCTCACCGATCATCCGCATCCGCAATCTCGGCCTGTTCGCCTCCGGCAGCGCCGCTCTCGAGCGCGCCGCGCTGCCGCTTCTGAGGCGGGTCGGTGCGGCCCTCAGGAACGAGCAAGGAAGGGTCGCAGTCATCGGCTATACCGACAACCAGCCCATCCATACGGTGCGATTCCCGTCCAACTTCCAGCTCTCGGAGGCGCGGGCGGAGGCCGCACGCGCGGTCATTGCCGCGGCGGTGGGAGACCCGGACAGGATAGCGGCGGAGGGACGTGCCGACGCCGATCCGGTCGCCGCGAACGATACGCCCGAGGGGCGGGCACAGAACCGACGCATCGAAGTTGTCCTGTTGCCAAGGAACAGCTGACCTATGAACAACCTCGTCTCGGCGCTGCCGTTGGTGATGGGACGCTGGGGCGGGAGCTTCCTCGGCGTGATCCTGCTCGCGTACACATTGTGGAGCTACGGGCCGTTGATTCCCTGGCTCAGCAGCCCCGCGGCGCGAATCGCGGGGGTGCTGGTGCTGCTGCTCCTGTGGGCCGCTCCCAACATCTGGGCCGATCGACGCCGCCGCAAACGCGAGCGGGCGCTTGCGGACGGGGTGACGACAAGCGACGCCGACCCAACGGCGGACGCCGCGGCCGAGGAAGTCGCCGCTCAGCGGGAGAAGCTGGCGAGAGCGCTCGAATTGCTGCGTCGCGCCAGTGGCTCGCGCGGCTATCTCTACGAACAGCCCTGGTACGTGATCATAGGGCCACCGGGCGCCGGCAAGACCACGGCGTTGCTGAACGCCGGGCTGCGCTTCCCGCTTGCCGAGGAACTGGGGCAGGGCTCGGTGCACGGCGTGGGCGGGACGCGGCTTTGCGACTGGTGGTTCACCGAGAACGCTGTGCTCATCGACACCGCCGGACGCTACACCACCCAGGATTCGGACCAGGCGGTGGATCGTGCCGGCTGGGAGGGGTTCCTTGACCTGCTCCGCCGCACGCGACCGCGCGAGCCGCTCAATGGCGCGCTCGTCGCTTTGTCCCTCGCCGACGTCGCAGCCGCATCGCGCGAGCAGCGGACGGCGCACGCCCGCACGCTCCGCCGCCGGATCAAGGAGATCGAGACACGATTGAAGTTGCGCATCCCGGTCTATGCGATCCTGACCAAGGCCGACCTCCTGGCCGGCTTCACGGAGTTCTTCGACGATCTCGACACGGAGACCCGTGGCCAGGTTTGGGGCACCACATTCGCCCTTGCACACCCGGACGCCATGCAAAAGTGGCGCCGGTTTTGGGGCACCATGTTCGCGCGCGGCCGATCGGAGCTTGCACGGAAATCCGCTGCGGCCGTTGCGCCGGTCGCTGAGCCGCTTGCCGCTTTTGCCGGCGAATTCAGGCTGCTCGTGGAGCGGCTCAACAGCCGCCTGCTCACGCGCTTGCAGACCGAGCGCAGCCCCGACCGGCGCGCAAGGCTCGCCGGATTCCCCGCCCAGTTTGCGAGCCTCGAGCAGCCGATCCAGGAATTCCTCGACGAGGCATTCGGCGGCTCGCGTCTTGACCCGGCACCGTTCCTGCGCGGCGTCTATTTCTCGTCGGGTACCCAGGAGGGAACGCCGATCGATCGGCTGACCGGCTTGCTGGCGCGGAGCTTTGGCATCGATCAGCGCAGCGCGCCGGCGCTGCGGCCGGTCCAGGGGCGCGGCTATTTCCTCAAGCGGCTGCTGCGCGAGGTGATCTTCGGCGAAGCAATGCTGGTTTCGCGCGATCCACGGCCAGTGCGTCGGCGTCTGCTGCTGCGCGGTGCTGGGTTCGCCGCCATCGCCCTCGCCGTGCTGACCGTGGGCGGCTTGATGCTGCGCACCCGCGCCGTCAACCAGGCCGCCATCGACCAGACAGCCCAGGCGCTCGACGCGTACGATCGCGCGGCTGCCGCCCAACCGCTCGATCCCGTGACCGATGGCGACCTGGCCCGGGTGGCACCCCTGCTCGGCCAGGCGCGAGCTCTAACCGAGCAGGCCGAGAACGGTGCGGGCGTGACCGGCGCATGGACGGGGTTCGGCCTGTCGCAGCGGCGCAAGCTCACCGCCGCCACCGCGGCGGTTTACCGCAATGCATTGCATAACATCCTTCTACCGCGGCTGATCTGGCGCCTCGAGGCCCAGATGCGGGGCAATCTCGACCGCCCGGACTTTCTTTTCGAGGCGACGCAGGTCTACCTCATGCTGGGCGGTGCGGGTCCGCTCGACCCGAACCTCGTCCGCACCTGGATGACGCTGGACTGGCAGCAGATCTATCCGGGCCCCGCTCGCCAAGCGTTGCGCGAGGATTTGGCCCGGCATCTCGAAGCCCTTCTCGCCGAGCCGCTGCCGCCGATGCAGCTTGACGGCGCTCTGGTCGCCGCCGCGCGGGCCACGTTCAGCCGGGTGCCGCTGGCGCAACGCGTCTATCTGCGAATTCGGGCCACGGCGCTGGGCCAGACCGGCCAGCCCGAACAGCCAACGCAGCGTGTACCCCCCTTCACACCAGCACAGGCTCTCGGACCTGCGGGAGAGCGCCTGTTTGTCCGTGCATCGGGAAAGCCCCTCAGCGAGGGCATTGCGGGCTTTTACACGGTGCGCGGCTTCTATGAGATCCTGTTGCCGGCGCTTGGCACCGTCTCGCGCGACGTTGCCGATGAAAGCTGGGTGCTCGGTGGGTCCGAAACGATAGTTCCGGACAGTCCGCAGATGAACGTGCTGGAGAACGACGTCATCGCCGCGTACGAGGCCGACTACGAGCATCAATGGGAAGGTCTGCTCGGCGATCTGAACGTGATCGGATTCCGCTCTCTCACCCAGGCAACGCAGAAACTGTTCATTCTCGGGTCCCCGGCCTCCCCCATCCGAAGCTTGCTTGCCGGCGTGGTCGAGCAACTGACACTGACCGTTCCACCACCGTCCGCCGCACCACCGGCCGCCGCACCGCCGGCAGCCGGAAGCGGCGCCGCTCCGTCGAAGCCGGCCCATAGCGCCGAGGTGCAATTGCGGAACTTGCTCGGCCCACAGCCCGGCGCCGCTCCCACGAGCGTGCCCGGACAGGCGGTCGAGGACCATTTCAAGAGCCTCCGCGCGGTCATGGCCGGCGGCCCGTCCGCACCAATAGAGACGGTGATCAGTCTGCTCAATCAGGTGCAGCAGCAACTCGGGCAGATGGCGGCCGCAGCACCCGGAGCGCCGCCGCCGGCCACCGGAAGCGATCCCGTACAACTCCTGCAAGCCGAGGCCTCGGTATTACCGCAGCCGGTTGGACGCTGGCTCACGACCATCGCGGCCGATGTGGTCGCCTTGCGCGCGGGTGGCGCGCGGCAGGAAATCGTCGCCGCATTCAGCGCCAGTAGCGGCCCGGCGCAGCTTTGTCAGCGGGCGATTGCGGGACGATATCCGTTCACTGCCAATGCCACGCAGGATACCCCGCTCGAGGATTTTGGCCGCCTGTTCGCGCCCGGCGGCCTGCTCGACAGTTTTTTCAACACCTGGTTGCGGCCCTATGTCGACACCACCCGCAGGCCATGGAGGGTCAGGGAGGTCGATGGCGTCTTGCCGCCGATCTCGCGCTCCAGCCTGGCGCAGTTTGAGCGGGCCGCCGAGATCCGGGACGCATTCTTCCCCAGTGGCGGTACGATGCCGCAGGCGCTCATCGTCATCACCCCACAATTCCTCGACGACGGAGCCAAGCAGGTCATTCTGTCCCTCGGGTCCACGAACGTGACCTATGCGCACGGCCCCTCAAGCGCCACGCAGATCACCTGGCCGGGGCCGAGCGGGACCAACGGTGCGAGCCTGGTGTTCTCGCCGCCGGCCGCCGCCGGCGCCCTCCAGGCCTCGGGTCCCTGGTCGATGCTGCGCCTGTTCGATAGGGGCGGTCTGCGCCAGAGCGGATCGTCGAGCCGTTACGTGCTCACTTTCGATCAAGGCGACCGGCGCGCCGACTTTGCCTTGGAGGCAGGCTCGGTAACCAATCCGTTTTCGCCCGGCCTGTTGCGCGGCTTCTCCTGTCCGTCGGTGAAATGATGCCACCGCCGAGGGACATCGGGCTCCGCCGGGGATTTCACGGTAAGATTCCGAGCCGGGGCGACTTCGTGAGCGTTGGCCTCAAGCGGGCCTTCACCACCCGATGGGACGAGTGGGTGGCAGACGTATTCGTGCAGAGCCGCGCTACGCTCGACCGCGACTGGTTGCCGGCGTGGCTCGAGGCTCCCGTTTGGCGATTCGTCTTGGCGGAGGGACTGTGCGGACCGGATGCAGCTCTCGGATTGTGGATGCCAAGCGTCGACAGGGTTGGCCGCTACTATCCGCTTCTGCTCGCGGTCACCTGCGAGGCCGACAGTGATCGACTGATGGGCGAGGCATGCTGGCTCGAAACCGCGGAGCGCGCAGGCTGGTCCGCTGTCCAGGAGACGCTGTCACCGGAGGAGCTTGCACAGCGTCTCGCAAATGGACAGCAAGACGAAGCGGCCGGGGTCGGCCTCGACGAGGTGCGGGTCGCGACGGGATGCGGTGTTTGGTGGACGGCTGGCGCGCCTCGCGTGCGCCCCGCGCGATACTGTATGAGAGGACTGCCCTGCGCAGGGACGTTCGCGACTATGCTCGTCGATCCGGCGACCCCTCAAGCCGGGCTGACCTGATTCCGCGCCGGGCGCATGCTGCGTCGTCCCGCGGTGCAAGCGCTGCACGGAATGTCAGCCATCGGAATAGACGAGCACCGCCGCGAACATGACGAAGTCGGTTGCATTTCGGCGCCAGCAGAGAAATCCCCGCGAAACCTTCCGGCTTTAGCTACCTTTCATCTGGGTGAGGTCGTAGCTCGCTGACTTGGGGGTGCCCCGCGTGGCGGGGTCGAGCCCCTTGAAGCGATGGGTGATCTTGGTGAAGTTGAGCGAGAGGTGCTCGACGGGCATGTCACCGGAACTCGAAATCGTGTAGCTGCTGAGGCCACAATTCTCCAGGTCATATTCAAGGAAGTCGACCACGCCATTCTTCGTCGTCGCCGTGATCTTTATGGTGACTTTACTGTTCAACTCGCCGCCCCAGGCGTCCTGGACAAGGCCTGTGGAACCGACATCCATGCGCTTGGTAACCGAGACCTCGCTGATGCTTGGCTCACTCGCCTCGCGGTTGTCCGACCCGTGGGCGGCCGAACCAATGCCGCGGCCTATGGACCATTCGAAGGAGTCAAGTTCGATCCAGTTCTGATAGCCCGTCGTGGTGACCGCGCCGTTGACGCTGCCATATTTCATGTAGATTGCCATGACATCCCCTTTGACGGTGGTCGGCGTTAACTGATGAGGTATTGAAACGCACCCGTATCGTCCAGACCGGCTGATACGTGTCCAATCGGCGTTCCGTCCGCAAGACGAGCAAGAAGTTCCGCCGACAACTCGGGCAGCAGGCTGCGCGACAGGATGTGCTCGATATTGCGTGCTCCTGACGCGCTCTCCGTACAACGGGCAGCGATCGCATCGACCAGCGTTGGCTGGTAACTGAACTCGGTGCGATAGGCTTCATGTAGCCGTTGCCCGACGCGCCGCAGCTGCAACTCGACGATCTGGCGAATGATCGCGTCGGACAGCGGCACATATGGCACCACGGTCACGCGTCCCAGGAAAGCCGGACGGAAAATCTTTGCCAGCTCGGGTCGCAGCGCCTCCGCGAGCCCCGCGGCGTCCGGTGCCGTCTCTGGATCGGCATACAGTGAGGAAATCAGATCGCTGCCTGCATTCGATGTCATGATGATGACGGTATTCTTGAAGTCGACGTCACGACCTTCTCCGTCCGTCATGCGACCCTTGTCGAATACCTGAAAAAACACGTCCTGGACGCCAGGATGCGCCTTTTCCATTTCATCGAGCAGGACGACGGAATAAGGACGCCGGCGCACGGCCTCGGTCAGGATTCCGCCTTCGCCGTAACCGACGTAGCCAGGCGGACTGCCCATCAGCAAGCTGACCTTATGTTCCTCCTTGAACTCGCTCATGTTGATGACCGTCATCGTCTGCTCGCCGCCATACAAAAGCTCGGCGAGCGCCAGTGCCGTCTCGGTCTTGCCGACCCCCGAGGTGCCGACCATCAGAAAGACACCGACCGGTTTGCGAGGATCGGTGAGTTTCGCTCGTGATGTCCGGATGGCCTGGGCCACCGCTTCCAGGGCGTGCGACTGCCCGACGACGCGCCGCTCCAGCGCCTCTCTGAGGGTGAGGATCGTGCGTATCTCATCCGATCGGATCCTTCCGGCCGGAATTCCAGTCCAGTCCTCGACGATCTCGGCGACCGCAGGTCCGTCGACAACCGGAAAGATAAGCGGATTGTCGCCTTGCAGCTCGCGGAGCTGCCGATCAAGCTTGCCGAGCAGCTCGCGCAGCAGCGCCTTGTCCCGGCCATCGTCTCCATCTTCAAGCGCGGCGCGAGTCTCGGCGATGGAGGCAACGAGCGACTTCTCGGCTTCCCAGCGCTCGGACAGCTCCGCACGCTCGTTCTCCATCCGCTCCCGCTCGGCCACGATCTCCGAGCGTCGCACCGTATGGTCCGCACCTGTCGCGATCTCGCGGTCGAGAATGCCGATCTCCGTGTCGATCAGGTCTATCCGACGGGTGCGATGCTCGATCGCGGGTGGAACCACGGTCTGGCTCATAGCCACACGCGCGCAGGCTGTGTCGATCAGCGACACGGCCTTGTCGGGTAGTTGTCGGCTGGGAATGTACCGTGCCGAAAGCCGTACCGCCTCGCGCGCGGCTTCGTCGAGGACGCGGGTCCCGTGATGTTTCTCGAGTGTGGCGACGATCCCCCGAACCATGGCGACGGCGGCTGCCTCGTCCGGTTCCTCGAGCTTCACCACCTGGAAGCGGCGCGACAGCGCAGCGTCCTTTTCGAAAAAGCGCTTGTACTCGGCCCAGGTGGTGGCAGCGATGGTTCTGAGTTCGCCGCGCGCCAGCGCTGGCTTAAGCATATTCGCCGCATCATTCTGACCGGCCGGCCCGCCCGCGCCTATCAGCGTATGGGCCTCGTCGATGAACAGGATGATCGGCTGCGGGCTAGCCTTGACCGCTGCGATCACCGCCTTGAGCCGGTTCTCGAATTCCCCTCTCACACCGGCTCCCGCCTGCAGCAGGCTGAGATCGAGCGTCCGGATGGCAACGCCGCGAAGGGCCGGCGGCACGTCACCAGAGGCGATCCGCGCTGCAAAGCCCTCGACCACGGCAGTCTTGCCGACGCCGGCCTCGCCGGTCAGGATCGGATTGTTCTGGCGGCGTCGGGTCAGGATGTCGATCACCTGGCGGATTTCGAAATCACGCCCCAAGACCGGATCGATCCCACCGGCTCGGGCCCGGGCCGTCAGATCCATGGTGTACTGGTTCAACGCGGCAGCCTCATCCGCGCTCGCGGGCGCCGTCCCGGCGGCCTCGCCGCCGGATGCGGTCGGCCCGGGCGAGGCCAGCGGGGCGGCGTCAGCCTCTGCGCTCCCCGCTGTGATGCTTGCGAAGTCACGTCGCAACGCCTCAGCCGGAATGCCGAGCACCTGACTTGTAGCCGCGCGCGCTCGAAGCGCCAGTCGATCGTCGGCCAGAAGCGCCCACAGCAAGTCGCCGGATCGGATCTGGCCACGACCCTGTTCGACCGACGCAAATAGCCACGCTTGCTTAAGCGCGTCGACTACGTCAGGCGACATGGCCGGGGCGCGCTCGTTGCCGGTCTTGAGGCGATCCAGCGATCGGTTCAAATCGGCGAGCAACCGGCCGGCATCGATATGATAGTGGCGCAAAATCGCGGCGACGTCGTTGTCGGCGGCGTCAGCCAGCTTGATCAGCCAATGCTCGATCTCGATGTCGTAGTGACTACGCGACAATGTCAGCCCTGCGGCCGCCTCGAGAGCGCGACGACACACGCTGTTCAAGCGTCCTACGAGAGCCTTGAGGTCAATTGACGCCACGTCGTTCGGGGTCCTAGCCCAGCAGTTGGACCGATGGGGCATGCATATGTGCTACGAAGATCGCATGTCCAGCGCTTTCGTAACGGGATCATCCAGATGACCGATCTGTCGGAGGAATTCGATCTGCAATCGCTGGTCGCGCCGATCGCGGGAGAACGCGCGACCGGGGCCGATCTGCGCGAAGACCTTTCTGCGAATTCGATTTATTATCAATTGCGTGATGCGCGTGCCGAAGCGAGATCTGCGGAGCGTGCCGCCGAGGCCGACCCGGCGTCGGATGCCGCGATGCCGGCGGAATGGCGGATTGTACGCAGTCTGACCGCAGAAGCGATCGCGACCCGAACCAAGGATCTTGAGCTTGCCGCCTGGTTTACCGAGGCGTTATTGCGCTCCGACGGCTTGCCCGGCTTGCAGCTCGGGTTCTCGCTGCTGGGCGAGCTGGTGGATCTCTACTGGGAGGATGTCTATCCGTCGCCCGACGATCAGGGGATTGGGACTCGCGTTGCACCGGTTGCTGGTTTGAATGGTGAAGGCGCGGACGGCACACTGATCCAGCCGCTGCGAAAGCTGCCACTCTTTCCTCGCCCGAGCGGTGCGGTCTTGCACTTTTGGCAGTATCAGCAAGCAACCGAAGTGGCCGGAATTGGCGATGAGGCACGGCGTCAGCACCGCCTCGATGCCGGTGTTCTGGCACTTGCCGATGTCGAACGCGAGGCGGCGGCGGCGGGCCAGCCACATTTCCGCCAGCTCCGCGCAGAGGCGAACGACGCGTTGGCGGCTTGGGAGAGACTCGCGGCCGCCCTCGAACAGAGAGCGGGACCGACCGCCCCCCCAACAAGCCGGGTGCGTGACCTGCTGTCGGAGATCATCACCACCGCATCGCGGTTCGCGCCGTCTGATGCGGCCGAGACGACCGCGGCCATCGCGGGTCTAGTCGCGCCGAAGTCGCAAACGTCTCCCGAAACGTCAGCGCCAGCCACAGCGGGACCGGCTCGTCTCGCGACCCGCGAGGATGCCCTGCGCTTGCTCGATGAGATCGCAAACTTTCTTCATCGCACCGAGCCGCATTCGCCGCTGGCTTACACATTGCGGGAAGCGGTCAGGCGCGCGCGGCTTTCCTGGCCCGAACTCCTGGAGGAGATCGTTCCGGACGAGGGTGCGCGATGGGCGATCCAGAATGCGCTTGGAATCCGGCCGCCGACGGGCACCTGAATGGTGGCGGCGCTCTGCGGGGCGTCGATCGGGCCGCGCCTTGCAAAATCGTGTTCGAGGTGCAAAAGTTAGATTGACCCTACTCTTACGTTTGGAGTAGGACGCGCCCGTCTGACCGGGCGGTGCGCCGACGGGCTGCATGATCTCATGCCCAAGCATCATACGCGCGCGTGATCCGGAGGGAGAGGAAATCGATGAGCTCCAGCGTTCACGACAAGCTGAAGCGCGTGCGCAAGCCGCGTGTGCACATCACCTACGAGGTCGAGACCGAGGGCGCGCAGGTGCTGCGGGAGCTGCCCTTCATTGTCGGCGTGCTTGGTGACTTTTCCGGCGATCCACTGCAGCCGCTGCGGCCTCTGAGCGATCGCAGATTTACACAGATAGATCGGGACAACTTTGATGAGGTGATGGCCCGGATGACCCCGGGCCTCAATCTCAGGGTCGACAACAGGCTCTCCGAAGAGGGCGGAGAAATGGCCGTGTCGCTGAAGTTCAACGCCATGGACGATTTCGAGCCGGCCCGGGTGGCTGAGCAGGTCCCTGCGCTGAAGGCCCTTTTGGAGACGCGCAACAAGCTGCGTGACCTGATGAGCAAGGCGGATCGATCCGAACAGCTCGAGGCTTTGCTAGAGCAGGTGCTGAAAAACGACGGCGAACTGAAGACATTGTCGGGCCAACTCGGGCTCGACAAGACGCGGAGCTGAGCGATGTCGGGGACGAAAACGACACGAGAGTCTGCCGGCGCAACCTCGGCGGCCGAGCCGGGCGTCAATCTGCTCGAGCAGGTCGTCGCCGCCACCCACCAGACCGAACCGGACCGCGCCCAGGAGTTAGTCCGCGCTCTGGTCGAACAAGCGCTCTCGGGCACTGTTATATTCGATAAGAACCTGCCGAGGACCATCGAAACAGCGATCGCCGCGATCGATCGCAAGCTTTCCGACCAGCTCAACGAGATCATGCATCACCCCCGCTTCCTCCAGCTCGAAGGCAGCTGGCGCGGACTGAAGCATCTCGTGATGAACAGCGAAACCGGTACAGAGCTCAAAATCCGGGTGCTCAATGCATCGAAGCGCGAGCTCAATCGCGACCTGATGCGGGCCGTTGAGTTTGATCAAAGCCAGCTCTTCAAGAAGATCTACGAGAACGAGTTCGGCACGCCCGGCGGTGAGCCGTACGGCGCCCTAATTGGCGACTATGAATGGACGACACAGCCGGACGACATCGATACGCTCCGCCGGATATCCAATGTTTCCGCCGCGGCATTTGCGCCGTTCATATCCGCCGCCGGGTCGAGCATGTTCGGCTTCAAGGACTGGACGGAACTGTCCCGGCCGCGTGACCTGGCGAAGATTTTCGAGACGCAGGAATACATCAAATGGCGCAGCTTCCGTGACAGCGAAGATTCGCGTTTCGTCTCGCTGGTCATGCCTCGCGTCCTCGCGCGCCAACCCTATGGCGCGGCCACGAGCCCGGTCGATGAGTTCGGCTTCGAGGAGGGCGGGATCGACAGGACCGGCTCCGCTCTCGAGCTTAAGCACGACCATTATTGCTGGATGAATGCGGCCTACATGATGGCCGGACGACTGACGGACTCGTTTGCGCAGAACGGCTTCTGTGTCGCGATCCGGGGCGCCGAAGGGGGCGGGAAGGTCGAGGATCTCCCAACTCACGTCTTCACCTCCGACGACGGTGATCTGGACGCGAAGTGCCCGACAGAGATCGGCATTACCGACCGCCGTGAATTCGAGCTGTCAAACCAGGGATTCCTGCCGCTTTGCCACTACAAGAACACCGACTACGCGGTGTTCTTCGGCGCCCAGAGCGTGCAGAAGCCTAAGAAGTACGACCGGCCCGAGGCGACGGCGAATGCCGCAATCTCCGCCCGTCTACCCTACATCATGGCCACCGGCCGTTTCGCCCACTACTTGAAAGTGCTGGCCCGCGACAAGATCGGCAGCTTCATGGAAGCCGGGGACGTGGAGCACTGGCTCAATCGGTGGATTGAGAACTATGTCAACGGTAACGAGAACGCAGGGCAAGATATGAAGGCCCGCTATCCGCTGCGCGAGGCGCGGGTGGAGGTCAGGGAAATTCCCGGCCGTCCCGGCTCGTACAATGCAATCGCCTATCTGCGACCGTGGCTGCAGCTCGAGGAATTGACCACGAGTCTGCGGCTGGTGGCCCGCATTCCAGAGAGAGTCTGAGGACCAACAAGGGGGACTTGGGCACCCGAACGTCGGAAGTTCAGCGTCTCTCATGGATAACGTGGAGCCTTCCCCCGCACTCCGCGACGACGTCCTGAAGGGATGCTACTTCGGAGCGGCGCGGTCCGACGCAGCCCGCCGTGTTGCCGAGTTTCTGACGCAGTGCAGCGGCGAGGCGCTGGTGGCCTGGTTCGGCCGCCAACACGCCGAACGCCTCATCCGTTCCCCGGATATGTTCCGCGGCGCCCTGGACCGCGACATTGCCGCCATCGACGCGTTGATCGCGGAGCAGCTCGACACCATCCTCCATCATGATCGTCTGCGTCGGCTCGAAGGGTCGTGGCGCGGGCTCGCATGGCTGGTGCGTGGTCTCGATCCCACGGGTCGCGTCAAGGCTAAGTTGCTCAATGTCGCCTGGCACGAGCTCTGCCGAGACCTCGAACGTGCCATCGAGTTCGACCAGAGTCAGATGTTCCGCAAGGTTTATGAAGAGGAGTTCGGATCGCCTGGCGGCGAACCCTACGGCCTGCTGGTGATCGACCACGAGGTTCGCCACCGCCCGTCGCCCCGCGCCGCGCGCGATGGCCCGCCGACTGACGACGTCGCGGGCCTCGCGGCGCTGGCTAGCGTCGCTGCCGCGGCGTTCACTCCAACCGTGCTGGCCGCGTCACCGGCGCTGCTCGGTGTCGACGATTTTTCCGATCTGACGCATGTAACCGACATGGCGGCGCCATTCCGGGGACCGGAATACGCGCGCTGGCGCAGTCTCTCGACGCGCGAGGAAATGCGCTTCGTGGCACTCGCCGTGCCGCGGGTGCTGGCACGTCCGCCCTGGCGAGACGACCCGGCACGCGCCGACGGCTTTCGTTACGCGGAATACGCGCCGGATCGCGCGGCGCGGGTCTGGATGAACCCGGCTTATGCCTTCGCCGCCGTGGTTGCCCGAGCCTTCGCCAATCACGCATGGCCGGCGGATATCCGCGGCGCTGAAACGGACCGCCTGGGAGGCGGCGTCGTTGCCGACCTGCCGATCGAGACGTTTCGCACCGATCCCGAGCCCGTCTGGGTGCGTCCTTCGCTTGACCTGGTGCTCAGCGATGCGCAGGAGCGCGCATTGTTCGGTGTCGGAATGATACCGCTCGTACCATTGGCCTTCACCGAAGAAGCGCTCTTTTCCTCGGTGCAAAGTCTGCAGATTGCGGCGCGCTACGTCGGCCCGAGCGCGGCCGCCGCCGGTGCGAGCGCACGGCTGTCCACTCAGGTCAACTCGATGCTGACCGTTTCCCGCTTCGCGCACTACATCAAGATGCTCGGGCGCGAGGCAGTCGGGTCGTTTCAGACGGCGGACGAGATCGAGCGGCGCCTGCAGGCGTGGCTCTCAGACTACGTTAACGCGAATCCCCGTGGTGGCGCCGACATGCGCGCGCGTTACCCCCTCGCGTCGGGCCAAGTCACGGTGACGGAACGCCCCAGCAAGCCGGGCGTGTTCGGTTGCACGGTCCTACTGCAGCCTTCCTTTCAATTGGACGATGTGTCGGCCACCTTCCGACTGGTTACCGAACTCGCGACACCTGGCAGAATTTTGGAGTGAGAGCAGGATGCCGGAAAAAAACCGATCCGAGATCCGCGACGAGGCCGGAGCCCTGTTCCGGGACGGCAAGTTGCAGCCGGCGATCAACGCGTGTTCGGTGCGGCTGCGCCAAGCACCGGCCGATCTCGCCGCGCGGCTGCTGATGGCAGAGCTGTTGCTGCTCATGGGCCAGCTCGAGCGTGCGGATACTGTTCTGGATGCCGTGACACGGCTGGAGCCGTCGGCCGCGATCACCGTCGCCGAATTTCGCCAGTTGCTGCGCGCGGAAATCGCACGGCTGCAGCTCGATCGCGACGGCAGAGTACCGGAGTTCCTGGGCGAGCCGACGCCCGCGATGCGTGCGATGCTTGCCGCGCGCGTGGCGCTGCGGGCAGGCGATCATGCCGAGGCGGCGCGTCGCGCGGCTGAAGCGGAACAACTACGGCCGCGCGTGTCAGGCCAACTTGAAAACGCGACGTTCCACGACTGGCGGGATGCGGACGATCTCTTGGCTGGCGTCTTCGAGCTTCTGACCACCACAGGCAAATATTTTTGGGTCCCGACCGAGCGGGTCGAGACGATCGAGTTTGCCGCACCCCGCCGTCCACGCGACCTCGCCTGGCGGCGGGCCGACGTCTCCGTGCGTGGGGGTCCCGACGGCACGGTCTATCTACCCGCGATCTATCAGAGCGACGACCCTGATCTCGCCGACACATTCCGGCTCGGCCGCGCGACCGAATGGCGCGAGCAAGACGGTGGTGGCGACGGCCTCGTCCGCGGCGTTGGACTGCGGACTTTCCTCGCGGGCGAGGAGGCGCGCGACATCATGGGCCTGACAACTGTGAGATTTGCCGCGTGAGCGGGCGAAGCGACAGCGTCCGGCCCAGGCTTCCGCTGCTGGACCGACTGCTCGACGACGCACCGGAACAGACAATCGACCCATCCTTGTCGGCCGGCGAAACCGTTCGTCTTCTGCGTCGCTCCGTGCAGCGCGATCTGGAAGCCCTGCTCAACGCCCGCTGCCGGTGGCGGTCATGGCCGTCCAATTGTCGGGAACTCAAGGTGTCGCCAATCGGGTTCGGCATCCCCGACTTCACATCCGGATCAGTCCACGACACCCGCTCGCGCGAGTGGCTTCGCCTCGAGGTCGAGGGGGCGATTCGTGCGTTCGAGCCGCGCTTTTCCGGCGTGCGTGTGACCGTGGTCGAGACCGACGATAGTTTGTCGGCCACCTTGCGGTTTCAGATCGAGGCGATGCTGCGTATGGAACCGGCTCCGGAGCCGATCGCCTTCGATACCGTGCTGGAAACCGCAACATCGGAAGTGACCGTCAGGGCAAGTAGCGATGTCTGACGCCTTGCTGCCGTATTATGACCGCGAGCTGGTCGCGATCCGTCAGCTTGCCGCCGAGTTCGCCGAAACCCACCC
>Ga0123356_10003106_pt1 | contig 17527 bp, 14 predicted proteins | sample TergutEmb28metaG_2_FD_92546 | JGI IMG/M metagenome (GOLD analysis project Ga0123356, IMG submission 92546) | Embiratermes neotenicus P3 segment gut microbial communities from Petit-Saut dam, French Guiana - Emb289 P3 | ecosystem: Host-associated > Arthropoda: Insects > Digestive system > Gut ...
ATCATCGCTTATGCTGCCTTTGAGAACAATAACCTGCGCCGCCGCGACAGCGGGACGTTCGGTAAGGGTAAGAAGCTCCACACACTGAGCAGCGTTATCTTCTCTCTGATCATATTGTCCGGGGAGATACTCGACCGCAAACACCCGCTCTTCATCACCAACATCCATCTTCTCATCATAAACATCATCAACAGACGGCTCGGAAAAAACAACATTTTTCGCGGATTCGTAGTGTTCGTCTGATAATCCCTGAACATCGTAACGATTGAGCGTTCTAACACCGCTAAGCCCCGAAATCCCTAAATTTTCCTTGAAATCAAGAAAAAGCTTCTTAGCGTGAATATCGTACCCATCGCGTTTTTCGACAAACAACCGCCTGACTTTACCCATTTTACAGCCCCCGTATTTATGTCCGCTGTGAGAATCTAACGACCCGTGAAAAGAATTTAAAAATAAATAACGCGGGGAAAGGGATAAAGAGAAAATTTGTGAAAATTATTTGGAGATAAAGTTTATCCAAAAGCAGTAAGACAACGGTTTTAGCAAGCTTTTCTCAAAACTGTTCTACCCACTATCCTCAGCAATCAACTATTTTATTAAACTTAACTATATAATATGACGGCCAAATAAAACCGCTTACGGTGCGTATACAACAGACGCATCTTATGGCAAAAACCGTCAAAACTCTCAGCACTATTCACGGGGATAAAAGTGGAATCTCAGAACGAACTCAATGAACACAGCGAATTTAATGAACAGATGCAGGTGCGGCTTAATAAAATCCCTCAGCTAAAAGTTGCGGGGTTTCATCCTTACGCAGACCGGTTTCATAAGACTCATTCCTTAGACGGCGCTCTCAAGCTTGATGACGGTGTTGCAGGAGTAAAAGTTGCAGGCCGTGTCGTGTCGCTGCGCTATTTTGGCAAGCTTGCGTTTGGGCATCTCTATGACGTCAACGGTAAATTACAGTTTGCATTGCAGAAGAATGAATTGGCTGATAAGTTTGATCATTTTAAAAACTTGATTGACATTGGCGATTTTATCGGCGTTGAGGGTGAAATGATCACCACCAAAACAGGCGAGAAGAGTATCAACGTAAAATCGTTTACTTTTCTTTCCAAGACGCTTCGGCCTCTGCCTGAAAAATTTCACGGACTCACAGACCCTGAACTTCGCCTGCGCCGCCGTTATCTTGACCTTATAACGTCAGATGATTCGCGGGAGCGTTTTAAAACCCGTACCAAAATCATCCGCACGATTCGGAACTTTTTGGATGATAATGATTTTACGGAAATTGATACTCCGGTACTAACAAATAAAGCGACAGGCGCGCTCGCGCGTCCGTTTGTTACGCACAATAACGCTCTTGACATAGACGTATTTTTGCGGATCGCGCCGGAAACTTATCTCAAAAGGGCGATAGCCGGCGGTTTTGACAGAGTCTATGAGTTCGCGCGTTCCTTTCGTAATGAGGGGGTTGACGCGTCGCATCTGCCTGATTTTACGCTTCTTGAATTTTATGCGGCTTACTGGAATTATGAAGACAACATGAATTTTACAGAGAAGCTTATGAAGCATCTTTTACAAACAGTACACGGCAGTTTGAAATTAACTTATGGTGATACGGATATAGACTTTAGCGGCGACTGGCCGCGTGTTTCATTTCGTGACCTCATTCTCAAAGATTGCGGTATTGATATTGACAAATTCACCACTAAAGAAGATTTACAAAATGAATTGAACCGTTTGGGAATAAAATTTGAAACCGACGTCAACGTAGCTAAAGCAGGACGCGGAACTCTTATAGACCTGCTTTACAAAAAGGTTTCACGTCCTGCGCTTGTAAATCCTGTGTTTATCACCCATCACCCGCTTGATTTATCGCCGCTTGCGCGCAGTAACGACGCTAATCCGGCAGTTGTTGACCGCTTCCAATTAGTTGTTAACGGATGGGAAGTTATTAACGCGTATTCGGAACTTGTTGACCCCATCGACCAGGCGGCCCGCTTCCGCCAGCAGGCAGACGCACGGACGCAGGGCGATACTGAAACTATGGACGTTGACAACGATTTTCTGCTCTGCATGGAGTACGGAATGCCTCCTATTTCAGGCTGGGGCATGGGTATAGACCGCATAATCGCGCTTCTTACAAACGCTTCTACGCTGCGCGATGTTGTGCTGTTTCCTCTGCTTAGACCGGAGACCAATTAGATAGATGAAAAAAGGTAAAATGGAACTGTTTGTCGCCCTCAGGTATATGCGGGGTAAGCGTAAAATAGGCTTTGTTTCATGGATCACCTATATCAGTACGGCTGGGGTTTGTCTTGGAACATTTGTGCTTATTATGGCGCTCTCTATTGCAAACGGATTTGAGAAAGAGGTGCGCGACCGGATTATGGGTACTCTGGCTCACGCGAAAATCTCTCAGTACCACAACTATCAAATTGTTGAACATGAGGCTCTGCGTGAACTCATCCTTAAACACCCGCAGGTGGTTGGCGCTTCTCCGCTTATCACCGGTAAAGGCGGCATAGAGCACGACCAGAATCAGGAAGGGGTCATGATTAACGGAGTAGACCCCAAATTAGAGCCGACGGTAACAGATGTTCACAAAGCAATCATTCACGGTGATTTTAATTTAGATATGATTACGTCTGTGCGCGGGCGCGAATTTCCCGGTATACTTATTGGTAAAGGGTTGTCGGACAAAATGGGAGTGCGTGAGAGGGATGAAATAGTACTGTACTCTCTTGCGACTGATGACGATTTGAATCCAGTACCTAAAATGGGGCGCTTTGCCATAGCCGGAATTTTTGAAACCGGAATGTACGAGTACGACCTTAACTTAGTCTACATATCCATAGCTTCCGCTCAGAATATGCTTAATCTTAACGGAGTGGAAGCGATACAGATAAAAACTACCGACCCCTTCAAAGCAGACAGAATCGCCTCAAGCGTTAGAGAATCCATTGGCGGTTATCCCTATAAGGCGATTGACTGGCAGACGCAAAACCGCTCGCTTTTTCAGTGGATGAAGCTTGAACGTCTTATAATTTATATTGTCATATCGCTTATTATTGTTGTAGCGGCGTTCAATATAATCTCATCTCTCATAATGATGATTCTTGACAAAAGAAGAGAGATAGGGATTCTAATGAGCATGGGGGCAACTTCCGGCGCTGTGATGCGGGTGTTTATGATTAATGGAATAGTAGTAGGATTTATCGGCTCCACAATAGGGACTATTATGGGGATAGCCCTTTCGTACGCGCAGTACCGCTGGCAGTTTATTCCAATCCCCGGAGACCTCTATTTTATAAATAAACTCCCAGTGCAGGTGCTTACTACCGATTTGATTTTTATTTATATTACGGCAAATCTTATCTGCTGGCTTGCGACTATATACCCGGCCCGTCAGGCAGCGGCGCTTTTGCCTGCGGAATCTATACGTTATGAATAAAAGGGCGCCTCTAAAATTGAGGAGTTTTTTGATATGGAATTAATGGTCGATGTGAAGAATCTCCGCAAACGTTTTGGGGATGATAACACCGGGTTTGATGTACTCACAGACGTTAGTTTTTCTGTTCAGACCGGCGAGATGGTTGCGCTTGTAGGTATATCAGGTTCGGGCAAAACTACGCTATTGCAAATTATCGGCGGTCTTGACAAATGCAATGCAGGTACGGTTTGCGTGGGCGGTAAAGCAATTGACAAACTCAGCGCGGTGGAGCTTGCGGAGTTCAGAAACCGGCGCATAGGTTTTGTTTTTCAGTTCCATCACTTGCTGCCGGATTTTACAGCGGTTGAAAATGTATTTATCCCAGGACTTATTCACGGCAAAAGCAAAAAAGAGTGCATGAAACGCGCGTCAGAACTTTTGGGCATTTTTGATCTGTCAAAGAGGCTCAATCACTATCCCACAGAACTCTCCGGCGGAGAACGCCAGAGGGTGGCGCTTGCAAGAGCGATGTTTAACGAACCTGCGCTTGTACTTGCGGATGAACCCACGGGTAACCTTGACCGCGCAAACGGCGAACTTCTTCTTCAACTGTTTGAGAAAGCAAATAAAGAACTCAATCAAACTTTTTTAATAGCGACTCATAACAGTAAGTTAAGCAGCGGGATGAACAGAGTGCTCTATCTTGAAGAAGGAAAGATTGTAACTACGGATAAGCCTGCTACTGTTACTGATGAGTGGTGATATCTACCTGTACACAAACCGACCCGACACTTCCTTAAGCGCCGATCCCATAGGCCGCATTCTTTCATTCGGCGCCTCATCGTGTACCGTGACCCATAGTGTGAACTTCTCAACCCGCCTGTTCTTGGGCGGGACGATAGACCATTGATTACCCATAACGCTGCCGAAGTCCATAAGGTCGGTATGTTTGACTCCGGCAATCTCATTTTTGTCAAGAGCGAAAAACCAGTGCGCTACGTGTTTCTCGGCAATGCGGTTTAAATCGGCTGTTATGGTCGAATCGATGCTGTTCTCAGAGTGCGCCTCTATAAAGTAGCTAAAACCGTCTTCTACCGCAAAAACCGCATCTTTAACGTCAAGGCGAAACGTAGCAGCCGCTCTTTCGGTCTTGTAGTCAAACGCCATACGGTCTTTGCCTTTTACTTTATATACGACTACACTGTCAATCACCGGATTATTGTTAATTGGCGCGCCTGTTGATTTGAAACGGCTGTTATAACGTATCGAATGCGAGCTTACTATGCGGTGAGGAAGGCGGCCAGGGGCGCTCTTGACGCGAGCCGTTATTCGTATCGGCACAGTAAACAGCTGCAGGATAAACGGGTCAATCTGTTGATTGACAATGTGTTGACCGGCGGCGGCAGCCGACTCAATTATATTGACCGCTTCCGCTTTTGTGATTGACGAGAACTCCGCCGGAATAATGTTTCGCATATACTGCGGAAGCATCTCTATCCACTTTGTTGGAATAAACTCAGATTTGAGGATGATATCGTCTGGAATCGGGATTTGAAACGATACGGTCTGCGTGTTCTCTGAGAACTGGGTGGTAAAAGACGGCGGCGCAACAGGTTCTAAACGGGTTGTTGAATCGAGCACGGTCTCCGAACCAAAAATATCACGGATTACATTAAACGATATGTACCAGTCAATGTACTCGCTTAAGTCAACACTCTTACCGGCAAATACTGCCGTGAGCGTCATAATATCGCCGGGCGCAGCATCGGCAGGTTCGTAGATAAAGTCAAGCATCCGAATTTCTGTATCCTCAACGTGCTGGTAAGAGTTAGGAAATGGCTCACAGCCCGTCATTATGAAAGCCGCCGTCATGATAATCACCGCTAATAAAATTTTCTTCATCAGAATTCCGCCCTAACTCCCGCTGATATCATCGGGATCATAGCAATTTTTTGCTGTTCGGTATAGTTATAGTTCCATCTTGTAAATTCAGGACTCTTGTAAAGCGGCCAGAGCACGTTCTGCAAATCCAAATAATATGTCAGCGCCCACCGCTCGTATGGTATCTTTTTATCTGCCCTTAAGTCAACCTGAAAAAACGGGTCTTGCCGTATTGAATTAAGTTCGCCGTAGACAGGACGAATATATTTATAGTTCTCATCCTCAATAGTACCAATAACAGGCGACGCCGGTTTACCGCTTACAAAGCGCGTTCTTACGCCAAAGTCCCAATTCTTCGGTAATTGCCAACTGCCCAAAAGCTGTAAATGATGAGGTTCGTCCCGTCTTGACAATATATATTTATCGTCAATTTTACTCCAAGACTCGCTTCTTGACAATGTATACGATATCCACCCGAAGAACTTATCGGAACGGTTATGGCGCAGCATCAGCTCAAGTCCGTACATCCGCCCGCGTCCGTCCGGGAAATACCGTTTCTGCATATCCGCCGACAAATTGGGGTCGTAATCTATCCGCGGGTCATAAGCACGCGCAATATCCCACATTCTGTTATAGTATGTCTGCGCATCCAAGCTGATTAAATCCGTAATCCGCCATTCGTGCCCAACTACATAATGCTCCGCCTTAATTGCCGGCAAATCAGGCTGGCCGGCAACCTCGTGGAGCACAAAACCATAAGGCTCAGGCGACTTGTTATATGTACCGAACGCAGCTTTGAGCGTGTGCGCATCTGTCAATCCATATTTTGAACTGACACGAAACGCCGGAACATTTGACTGCTCGGCGACAAGCTCGTTATAGTGGTCAATACGCACGCCGGGTATCAGCAATAATTTTTCGACTGGTTTCCATTCAACATTAACATATCCGCCCACGTTTCCAAATATCCAGTTACTCATAGTATCGCGGTAAATCATATTCAGTCCGGTGTTCATAGCTAATTTAATATTCACATCAATCAGCTCAATGTCCGCGCCTGTATGCACCGTCACTTTATCGTTAGCTTTGTAACTCACCTGATTGCGTAAATACCAAATCCACGGCTGCTCTTCATACGTGGCCACACCAAACAGCGACATACGGCTGTGCGCATAAGTTCCGGCTACTCTCAAAGAATTGCTCCACTGATCACTGAGACGGCTGTCTAACCCCACGGTCAGCGTGTGGAACATCATCATCATACTCATACCGTCCGGGTCACCCTCAATCTCAGTTGAACCCATATCTGCCGATGGTATGAATACGCCAAGACTGTCCCGTGAGCCAAGCATCGATATGTACATGTGGTGATTTTCATTTATGGCAACGTCTGTTCTCAAAAGATAATCCCAAAAGAACGGGGCTATTGATATTCCAAGATTGCCGGGGTCAGCGTGTTTGAAGTACAGTTTAAGCAAATCACCCGCGAAATTACGGCGGGCAGACGCCATGAATGACACTTTGTCATTGACAGGCCCCTCAAGAAAAAGCGCGCCGTTGAGCATGCTTAAATCAACATGCCCCTGAAGCCTGTCATTCTTGGGACGGCGTGACCGCATCTCAATAATACCGCCGGTAGCCGCGCCGTAGCGCGTCGAAAATCCACCCGGGTAAAAATCCAATCCGTCAAGCGCATCAGCCGGATATATCGAATTGAGGCCGCCCATGTGGTAAAGCCCTATCATCGGCACGCCGTCTAAATGATAACCCGAAGCCCACCCCGGCGCTCCGCGTACCGCGACGTCGGCCATACCAAACGCTGGACGGGCGACACCGGGCATCGCCTGCACTACCTTAATGGCGTCGTTACCCATACCTGGAATTCTTTTTACTTCAGCCAAAGTGATACGGTGGTGCGCGACTTCTTTCACTTCCTCACGGCCATAGACTGTCATCTCAAACGGGTCGCTCATGTCAATAGCATCGCCGTCATCATCATCAGCGTTGACGTCGTCTGTTGATACCGTTTGCGCGGTGATTGGCGCGGGCGGATGGAAACTGTACTCGTATTGCAGCATCACTGCCACAGGCTCGCCGCCAACCTCGGCTGGAGAAAATTTGAATCGGCTGATTGCGTTAAGAGCCAGAGTATCTAGCGCCGGATGGAGTGAGCGTACAATTGCCGCACTGTCAACTACGCCTGTTTCGCTGACGATGATCTCCAAAAGAACTGCACCGGCTATGCCTTCCTCAATCAGTTCATCTGGATAAGGCGCATCAACAAATTCGGTTATCTCCGGCATTTTGTCGATAGCCCCGTCATCCTCAACAACTTCAATCTCCCCGTCAAGTTCTATGATTGGTTCTTCCGATGATGACACATCAGCGGGTTCGGTTATTTCGGAGATATTATCAATATCCTCTCCGTCCTCAACGATTTCAATCTCACCGCCGAGTTCGATAATTTCCTCACCGCCGTCATCATTATTTTGGGCAAAAGTTGTGAAAGCCAGCGCCGCAACGCAAAGTAAAATTAGTTTCATATTAGTTTAACACTTCATTGTCTCAGAAGTGCTACTCTTTTCTGTTTAATTTTTGTGAGATAGCGTACAGACTTGATAAAGACGGCATGAACGTACGTTTACGCTCCGCACCGTCTTCTTAAACATGCAGAAATCATCCTAATATAATATATTACTATTTACTCTTTATATTATAAGCATACAATTTATCTGCATGGCGAAGATAAAGCACGCCGTTACTAACAACCGGATGCGCCCAGTGAGCGCCTTTGCCGCCGGGCGGTACTTGAAATGCGCTTACGAGTTCGTATTTCTCATGCTGCGCTTTTACTAAACTCACTGCGCCGCTGTTTTCATCGTAGAGATAAAGCATCCCTTCGGCAAATGTTATTGAACCCTTACCAGGAGTATTCCACATCTGTTTCCCTGTTTTGAAATCAAGACAGAACCAGCCTTTACTTTCATGGCCGCTGCCGTAAATGTATCCATTGTGGAAGATTAATCCGCCGTGATGATTGTCCATGAGTTTGGTTCTGTAAACTTCTTTGGCGGATACGCCGCTTTCTGTTTTGTTAAGCTTCACAAGCATTGAACCGTGGCCGTATCCGCTTGAGGCGAAAACATGGCCGTCATGGTAAATGACGTCTGTACAGTTATCTCTGTGGCGGGGGTTTGCAAACGGTACTTTCCACAATAGCTTGCCGTTTGCGGAGTTCATTCCGTAAACATAATCGGCAGTATAAGACATAAGCTGTCTGAACCCGTTGTCATTGACAAGTACAAATGACGTGTATCCGGCATAGGTATCTCCCTGTTCACCCGCGCCGCCAGGCAGACGTTCGCTCTCCCAAATTACCTTGCCTGTTTTTTTGTCAAGGCATAGAGCGCCAGCTTTGCCGTAGGCTGCTACGTATAGTTTATCTCCATCAATAAGAGGTGATTCAGAATAAGCATATCTTGCGATGTGTCCTTCATATTTTTCGCGGATATCAAGAGACCATTTAGGTGCGCCGGTTTTAGCGTCAAAAGCAGTGAGTTTTCCCATATCACTAAGATAATAGACCATGCCGCCACTTACCGTAGGCGTACTGCGCGACCCCTCAAACCCGCGGGCAAACGCGCTCTTTCCTTCCCACGAGTTACCCGCCTCTTTACGCCACAACAGTTTGCCGTTATTGTCAAATGCGAAAACGTAATTAACTTTATCTACAACTCCGGCAGTATAAACAATTCCATGAGATGCAGATACGCCGCTATATCCAAGCCCAAGCCCGGAAGCTGTCCACAATAACGCCGGCCCGTCATCCGGCCACTTTTTGAGAAGTCCGGTCTCTTTAGATTTATTCGTTCGGTCTAATCCGTGAAACGCCGGCCAGTCGGAAGAAACTGCGCAAGTGTACATTACGCAAATTAGAACTGCCGTAACGCGAAAAAATCTTGCTGAAATCATCATCTTGTGACAGCCTTGTTAAATGTTGAGAGAATTTATAATCCTGTAAATCCTAAAATCCCAATAATAATATAATAACAAAAAACGACAAACGGTATAAAATAAAGATGATTTTTTGAGATTGCAGAGGCTTTGCGCTAAGTCAGTGGTAAAAACAGTAGACAAATCATTGCGCCTTGATTTATAATATATTTATGACAGTTTATATCATGGATTGATAAATATCTGTCCTTACATCTCAGGAGAAGTCTGATGCCCGCTTTCATCCAACAGCTGTACCCGTTACTGCGCAGATCGGCGCTGCTTTGCGTTTTATTTGCAATGTCCGCTATGGCGCAAAATCAAAATTTGTTAAAAAAAATCGGATGGGAGAAGGCGGACAGCGGAACTATTGCGGTTGTGATAATGATTTTTGTAGTGGGGTTCGGACTGCTTTCATTCTTCTATGTTAATGTCACACGCAAGACCGTCAAACAAAATAATGAGATATCTTTCAGTCTTTTTAATACCGCCTGCCGCAGCGCCGGGCTTGTTGACTATGAGAAAGCCGCTCTCGGTAAACTTATTCCCTATATGCAAGACCTTACAAGACCGCATCTGGTTTTTGAGTCGTCTGCGATATTTGAGCGGTGTATGGACGCTTACATAACCGGACGGATTGCCGCAGGAATTACCGAGGAGCAGGAGAAGCTTGATAACCAGTCGCTTCTCTCAGTGCGTAAAAAACTTGGGTATAATATTATTCTTGTTGAGCAGCCTCTTATATCTACCAGAAATCTCTCTATCGGGCAAAAAGTATCAGTTTTGGCTCCGGGGCAAAAAGTCGCGCTGTCTCAGGAGAGTATGGTTGTAGAGATGAGCGAGTTTCATTTTACTGTTCGTATAGGCGGACAGAACGCAGAAGCTTTCAGTTATGAAGACGGTTCGCGGCTTGTTGTCGCTTTTTCACGGCAGGGCGATGCGGTTTACAGCGTAGGCGCCAAGATTAAGAGCTCGAATGTTGGGGCAGGGGAGATTAAGTTTTTCCATACGCTTGATTTCTCCCGCAATCAAAACAGGCGTTATGTGCGGCTTGATATTAATTTGCCTGTAAAATTCCGCATAGTAGAAAAAGCTGACAGAAGAATAAAGCCGCCGCTGGAACCGTTTACAGCCCGCATTGCGGAGATGAGCGGCGGCGGATTAAGTTTTTTTGCAGAAAGCCCTCTTGAACCAAATGATGTAATTCTAATGGCTATAGCGCTGCCCGATGGGAGCAAAATGCTTGGCGGAATAAAAGGGCAGGTATTGAGGGTCATACGCGTTGAGAGCAAGACCGTAGTCCACTTCAGGCATCACATCCAGTTTATTTCAATAGAGCCGCCGCAAAGAGAGCAGATAGTCAAGTTTGTTTTTGCAAAGCATAGGCAGATGCTGCAAATGCGGTAACTTTTATTTTCGGCCTTGATTTTTTATTTCCATAAAAGGATAATATAAAGTAGCGTACTGTCTGTAAGAGTCTATTAATTGCGGATTCGGATAATTTTATGAGTGATATCAGGTGCAAAAAATGGTACGGAAGCTGCTCAGGCGGAGTTGTCCTGAGGGTTATTATCTGCGCAGTATCGCTGCTTGTGGCAGGCGCTCTTATAGCAGTGACGCTCAAATCGTTTGAGAGTAAAAAGGCGGAAGATTACCGCATGGCTCTGGCTATAAGCGAGTATGGGCTTCAGGCTGCTTTTGAGATGATAGCAAAGTCGTCCGGCTGGACTGAGGGTTTTTCAAAAGAGCCTTATGAGGGCGGGGTTTTTGATGTTGAACTTGAGCGTCAAACGCGGGACGGCATGGTTTATCTTAAGATAAAGTCAACGGGAATTATGGGCTCTGTTATCCAGACAAAAGAGTGTACGCTCAGGCTTGAGATGTCTGAGAACGATTCGGTTTGGATCAATGAAGGTATACGTTAAGTGTGAAAAATGCGGGTGATGCTTGACAATCGCCCTTATTAAAATATATATATAAGGTTTAGCTTGGGCGGCAGGTGCGTCCTGAGTTGTTCCGATAACAGTTAAAAAGGTGTGGTTTGCGCGGCAGATGTGTCCCGGGTCAATCCGGTCACAATGACGCCGCTTAGGCCGCAGTTGGAAAAAATGAATTTTTTTAAAAGAATGCAGGGACAAAATTCTACGGTAGGGCTTGATATAGGCAACCATTCGTTGAAGCTTGTCAAGCTCAGGCATCATAAGGATACTTATCATCTTGAAGCCACCGGTATAAAGGAGCTCCCTAAAGGTACTATTGAAAACGGTGAGATTAGAAAAAGAGACCAGCTCATCGAATCAATCACCCACCTGATAAACCAGTGTGACCCGTCCATAGTTGAGGTGGTTTTTTCTATGGGCGGAACAGGTATCATCTCTGATAAAATCACGTTTACTATCGAAGATGAATCAAACTCCGATGAGCTTATTTTGTGGGAAGCGAGCCAGAGAAGCCCGTTTGACGTTGATGATATTACGCTTGACTATAAAATACTGCGCCGCTATCCCGAAACAAATGAGGCGGAAGTCCTTCTTGTAGCTGCTAAAAATCAAATAATGCAGGACTATATAGATTTACTTTATGATGCGGGTTTAAAGCCTGTAATAGTTGATGTTAACGCGTTTGCTACGACTAACAGTTACGCTCTTGAGTGCGGCGGGCTTCCCGACATGGGAACTGTGGCGCTTTTAAATGTCGGCCATTACATGACAAATGTAACTTTTATTAAGGACGGCATTTATCATTCAACGCGTGACATTTCTACTGCGGGTGAGTTTTTTAACCGTACGCTGCAGCGCAATATGGGGCTTTCAAGCGAAGAGGCTCTTTACGCGATAAAGGGTAAAACTACTACGGCTCTTGATATGAACCTTTTGAAGCAGAGCGTGGGTTATGCCGCAGAGGAGCTCTCATCCGGTATAGATTTGGCTTTTTCGTACTATAAATCTTCAGAAAAAAGCGATTCGATTGACAAAATAGTTCTTAGCGGCGGCGGCGCTTATATCCCCAGCCTTACTCAGTTCCTTGAAACGCGGCACCAGACAAAGGTTGTTATTTCAAACCCCCTTTCATGTGTTCAGTACAATCCGAGTCTTTTTGGCGGGGTTGACATTCAGAATATAAGCGCGCTTCTCACAGTGGCTGTCGGGCTTGCCTTGCGGAAGGTGGGTTAATAATGATAGAAAGAATAGAAATAAACCTTCTCCCCGCAGAGTACCGTGTTCACAGGAGTAATCTCAAAGTTCCGCGCTCCATTGTGTATCCGGTGCTTGGCCTCATTTTGTTAATTTTCGGCGCGGTGTCGGTAAGTATTTATATGCAGAATAAAACAGCTTCGCTTGAAGAGGAAATAGCTTCTATTGACCGTGAGATACAGGCTAACAAGCATATTCAGGCGGAAATAAACAAGCTGCGCAAAGACAAGGCGGAGGTGGAGCAAAAGATACAGTCGCTTGAGCGCATTAGCGTAAACCGTGAGAAGTGGGTCAGGCTGATGGAAATTTTCAGCGGTTCTCTGCCCCCTTATTCGTGGCTTATGTCAATCAGGGAAGAGTCTGGTGCTAATGTTGTGCGTATAGACGCGAGGACTTACTCATTTCATGAGGTCGCTTCTTACATGAGTAAGCTTGAGCAAAGTGAATTCGTTAAATCTGTGGCGTTAACAGAAATAGAGCAGATGGCGGGCGCCGCCCAGGGGCGTAATGTTTACAAGTTCTCTATCTCCTGCACTATTAACCCCGACGCCAAGCTTAGCGTATCGCCGCCGGGAGGGGAAAACTGATGGCTAAAGATAAAGATAAAACCAGCGCAAAAGTAAAAACTAAATTTAAGTTTGATATAAAAGACCCTAAAGTCAGGAACCCTCTTATAATAGTGGGTGTGGCCGCTCTCATTGGTTATATGTGGTATGATTACAGTTTTTCGCCTTTGAATGAGAATATAGCAATTCTTGAAGAGGAGAAGGAAAAGAAAGAGTCGGAACTGCGGACTATTAACGCGCTCAAGCCTCAGCTTGACAGGCTGCGTAAAGAGACTGTTGTGGCGAACGAAAAACTCGATTCGCTCAAAAATATCTTTCCAGACCAAAAAGAGGTTCCCCGTCTTATCAGGGAGATTACCGCTGTCAACAGAAAAAGCAATGTCGCGACAACCCGCTTTCTTCCCATGCCTGACGTAGTGAAGGAGTATTATGTAGAAAACCGGTACAATGTTGCGGTAGCAGGGGATTTTCACAATCTGGGAGAGTTTTTCAGTTATTTGGCTAATTTTCAGCTTATAATAAATTTAGGTAATGTTGCGGTAAGTGCAAATCCGGCGTATAGGAAGGCTGACCCTGACGCTCCGGTAAGAAACGATGTGCCGTCAATACTTGCATCATTTGAACTGACCACATTTTCATCGAGACGCTGATGTATAGAGAAAAATTTATTTATAAATCCGCCGGAATCTGTTTTCTGCTTTCGCTTTTTTGTGCAGCCGGTGCAGTATATTCTCAGGGCCCGCAGATATCCTCAATTGATGAGATTGAGATAAGGGCGCAGTCGCGGGGAATTGTGCTTGTCATAAGCGGCAGCGGCCCCATAGCTATCAGCGGCAAAACTGATGAATTGGAGAAAATGACAAGCAAGTATTCTGAGGTGCGTGTTAATATTAAAAATGCGCGCAGCGGTCTTGGAGCGAAAAGTTTCAGCGGCCCTTCAGAGCTTCCTTTCAGGGAGATTTCTTTAAAAGAGACGGCTGACGGAGTAGATTTAGCTATAAGGATGCGCGGTGTAATGAACGGACCTGTGCAGGTTCGCAGCGGTGATAATCAGATAAGAATTCTTCTGACAAAAGATGCGTATCCGCAGGTAAGCTGGAACGCTTCAACAGGTAAGACAGTTGCTGCTCCTGCGCCGGAGCCGCAGCAGGCTCCAGCCGCACAGCCGCCGGCTGCTGTGCAAAATAGAGCCGCCGCCCCTGCAGGCGCCGCTCCGGCAGCGGATATTATGAGTGTGACCATTCCTTCTGATAAACCGCGCGACCTTAACAATATTCGTGTTTTGCAGCGCGACAGGACGGTATCGCTTAATTTTGATTTTTCAGATGAACCTGTTGCGGTTGTAAATAAGGCGGGCGATTCATTGGTTGTCCGTTTTTCAAATACCGTATCTAAAATAGGTTCGCGTGTATATAACGTGCCGGGAAATACGCTTTACCGGTCGGTGAGAATACGTCAGGAGAGAGCTGCCGATAAAAGCAGCAGCGTTATAGCTGTAGTAAAGCTGAATCCAAAGTCCGCTCATGTGACTCCTGTCGGTATGCGTCTTGATAATCAGTACGTGCTTTATGCTGAAAGCGCAGACTCTTCCAGAGTTTTTATCTGGAACGCTCTTCAGGGGGTACAGTCAAACGTCTCTTTTGCTGAGATTCAGGCTGAACCTGTTGATATGCAAAAAATGGAAAACAGGGCGACTAAGGATATTGAAAAAGGCAGCGGCGGCGCGAATTTTCCTGTAGGGGATGGAGCAGCGCAGGCAGCAAGCTCCTCTGTTAGCGGCGCTACAGCGGCAGCGCCCGCGCAGCAGCCTGTGCAGATAGCGTCTCAAGCCAGAGCTGAAGTTCCCAAGCCTTCATTTGAAAATGTGTTTGACGACGATTCAACTCCCGATTCCGATGTTACAGTTACCAAAGAGTCGCCGGATGGGGATATGGTGCGTTATAAAGTATTTGGCCGTGACCCGTTTGTTCCGCTTATGAGAGAATCGGGAATTACCGGTTTACCAAAAGTAGAAAATTTGCGTCTTGTAGGCGTGTTGGAAGATTCAAGGGAGAGAATTGCGCTTTTGGAAGATTTTACAGATAAAAACAGGGCGTTTGCAATGCGCGCTGACGATATGGTTGAGTATGGAAGAGTATTGCGGATTCATAGAGACCGGGTTGTTTTCCTTATGAGTGATTTTGGCGTAGCGCGTTCTTATACATTAAGAATCGACAGAAATGCGCAGTGAGAAAGAGTGAGGGGATTAATAAATGAAAAAAATCAAAAGTAGGAAGCGGACAGTAATTCGTTTTTTTGCGGTAGTCCTTGCGGCTATATCGGTTGTGTTCGCTCAGCAGCCTGCGGGTAACCAGGGCGGCGCTTCAAACACACAGCGCACTGCAAGAAGCGGGCGGGTTGTAGATTTTTTTGAAGTGCACGGGGCGGATATAAAGTCTGTGCTGCGTCAGCTCAGCGCCCACAGCGGCGTGGATATTGTGGCCAGTGACGATATAAAGGCCAATGTCTCTATTGCTGTAAGTAACAAGTCATGGCGTGAGATTCTCAATATTATCTGTATGGTGCATAACCTTGCCGTTATAGAGGAAGAGTCGTTTGTATATGTATTGAGCAGGGAAGAGTATCAAAAAAGAGCTCCCGCAGGTCCGGCTCCAGGGGCAGGCCCGGCAAGCGCAGGTATGCCGGCGGGTATTGGAAGAGGCCCGGCACCGCTTACGCGGGAAGTTATTCCTCTTCGCTTTACCACCACAGATGAAATGACCGAAGCGGTAAGTTCGCTTCTTTCCGAGCGCGGAAGACTTACCCCTGTAAAACACATGAACGCACTCGTGGTACTTGACACAGAAGAAAATATCGATGAGATAAAGGGACTTATAGCCCAGATTGATATTCAAACTCCTCAGGTGTCAATATCCTGTAAAATAATAGAGGTGAGTTCCGGTGTTATGCAGAGAATGGGCGTGCACTGGTTTACCGGCACTTCAGACGGCAAGTTCGTAGGCGGGCAGGGAAATGTTGGAGTTTTGGGCGAAATTATAGATGGCAGCTCCGGTTCCATGCACTTTGCCGCGCTGACTGCCGAAAGATTCACCGGATTATTGGAATACCTTTTTGAAGATAACAAAGCCGAGGTTGTTGCTCAGCCCCAGATTACTACCCTTAATAATAAAGAAGCAAGAATCTTTATGGGTCAGCAGATTCCAATAAACCGTGTGGATGAGGCAGGCAACACAGTAACTGAAATGGTTAACGCGGGAACTCAGCTGATAGTTACTCCTTATGTTTCAGGCGACGGCAAGATTATGCTCTCTCTGAATCCTAAAAAGGAGTCGTATTTTCTCGGAACCGGCGGTACTCCGGTTATAAACGAGCAGAGTGCGGAAACTAATGTGCTTGTGAATAATGGTGAGACTGTGGTAATTGCCGGATTGACGTCAAATGAACAGATGCAGACTGAGGCCGGTATCCCTATACTGAAGAGTATTCCCATTATAGGCAATCTTTTTAAGAGGTCGCAGAAGTCGGTCGATAAAAAAGATTTGGTTATCTTTGTTACTCCGCATATTATCAATCCCGGAATATAAGTTTACAAACTCGCTTGCGGGCGGCGTAATAGCCGCCCGTGGCACTACGCCAAAATCATCCTGCATAATGTTTTCATCTTATTTTGATTTTTTACCATAGTTTTACGTACCTTTCGTCTGATAATCATTCTGTGAGTGTATCTTTACTATACACTTTAATAAGGAGTGATTGTGAAGACACTGTACCGTTTAGGGCTCATCGCGATTTTAATTGTAATTGTATTGCTGTTAGACGCTGGAGCCGGCGCATCCATACCGCTGCCGGATGAGCAGGATGAGCTTGAGCTGTATACGATTATGGAATTTGATAAGTCGGAGTGTGACTGGTAGTTTTGGCAGGTTTTTCCGCATCCCGCCGTGTTTATCGCGGACGGGAAGCCAAAGGGATACGCCGGTGTATTGCAAAATACATAATAAATTTTTATCCAAAAATTGCCCAAACAGCGCCAAAAACGCCGTTTTAACAAAAACACCAAAAAAACTTCTTGCAATTCATACAATTTTTGGTTATATTATTACTAACGCATGACGCTTGAGTCACTGCCCCCGGAGCTTGAGAGAGTGGCCGGGATTTGTGAAGTCAACAATATTAAAATCCCCAAACCAAAAATATTTTTAATGTGAAACCCGCCCAAAAGTAGTCAAAAAGGGCGCTTGTAAAAAGTTTTTTAAAAAAAAGTAAAAAAAGTGTTGCGCAGATAGATTTTTTTAGTTATATTTAATCCCGTCCTTAAAACACCAAGGACGCCTGCTCTTTGAAAACATTGATGTGTGATACGGGTTCTCTGAACATTTTTTTGTAAAAACTGCGGATGGTCACACATCCGCAAAAAGCCAGTGGTCTCTTGTATGGGACGATTCCTAATCGTC
>Ga0123356_10003107_pt1 | contig 17523 bp, 14 predicted proteins | sample TergutEmb28metaG_2_FD_92546 | JGI IMG/M metagenome (GOLD analysis project Ga0123356, IMG submission 92546) | Embiratermes neotenicus P3 segment gut microbial communities from Petit-Saut dam, French Guiana - Emb289 P3 | ecosystem: Host-associated > Arthropoda: Insects > Digestive system > Gut ...
AAAACTGCGCTCATACATCATATCGCAAGTGCAGTACGAAGATACGCAAGTTGATGGATAGACTGCTGCGCCTGCTCCCAACAGCATGGCAGTCCGAGTAAGCGATCTGCCGTGATTTTATTATAAAAATGAGAGGGAGGATCAACCACTCCCTCTCATCACTCATTCAGGTGTAACAGTAATTACGAGAACAGCTTGGCAATGGCATCGCCCACATAGTCGGCATGCAAGCCAGCGAGCAACATCAGGAACCGCAGCGTGCAGCCTCCGATTAAAGCGCCGATAGCGCCGATCAGCCCAAGGCCAATGCCTTTCTTACCCTCATCCTCTGCCGACTCTTTCTTAAGCTTGAGCAATCCGAGAATGGCAAATGCTAAAGGAACCACCAAGCCTATGGCGACAAGCAGGCCCCAGAAGAGAATCGCCAAAGATCCGGTTGTCAACAAAGCGATCGACTTAGCCGCAGTATCTGCTGCTGCTCCGTCGAGTGATTTTCCTGCAAGCAGTATGAAGACAACGAGGACGATTATCTCAAGGATAACCAGAATAACGGTGGAGGTCTCAAGGAATTTATGAGACTTCAGCGTCAGTTTTTCCTTCTTTGCATTAAAGACTGAAACGAGAATCACAAAGGCGACGCCGGTATCAAAGGCTGATACGGTAAACAGCAAGGGGAGCAACCACGTGTTCCACAGAGGGATACCGGGAGCCGACATGAGCAGAATACCGGTATAAACCGCAACTCCTACACCCAGCAGTATACCAACTACCGCGAGTATAAGGCTGATGCTGCCGAAGGTCTTTTTAAGTCCGTCTTTATCTTTGGCAATGAGGTTAACGATCTTTTCAGTCTTCAGCAATGCTGTGATCAAGAAGATGATGACGGCGGCAAACAAGAGCCATGCGCCAATGGTCATCCATGAGGTAAAGTTGCTGAAGCTTTGCCATAACATCAAGCCGCGAAGTGGGTATATCAGTTCTGTGACGAGGAGCAGAAGACCGATGATGAGGGCAAAAGTCGCTCCCCACATCGCTCCGGCGATCGTCTTTTTGTTACTATCCTTATCAAGCAGGGTCAGAACTCCTGCTGCGACAAAGGCGCCTGCTCCCATGCCGCCGAGGAAAAGGTACAGCGCAGGCTGCCAACTCCAAACAAATTGTAAACTTTCCATCCGATCTCCTTATTCAATAGTCAACGACGAACTGCTTCTTGAATCCTGTTTCCAGTCCCTACGCGAGCAGGAAAGAAGGATTTGTCGGTGCATCGAGGCGCTTTGCGTTGCGGAACTTAGCCTCGAGTTCTTTCATTTCTCCGTAATTCAAAGCGCCGAATTCACAGGCTTTTGCGCAATTTGGTTGCTCGCCAGCAGCAACTCCTGCGCCGATGCAGCAGTCACACTTGTCCATTCCGTCAGAAGTGTACTTGGGGACCGCAAAAGGACAGGCAAAGTAGCAATACTTGCATCCGATGCAGCGATCCTGATCGACAACGACTATCCCGTCATCCCTTTTTGTGATTGCGCCAGCCGGGCACGCCTGTGCGCACGATGGGTTCTCGCAATGCATACAAGAAGTGGTTACATAAACGTCTTTAGCGCCTTCACGCTTGTACGCAGTGATCTTGCGTCGAGCCGGGAGGTTTTGCGGGGTCTTATTGGCTTTACGGCATGCGTTGACACATTTCAGGCAATTAGTGCACTTGGAAGCTTCTACCAAGAAACCGTACTGTTTGTCTCCTGGAGCTGCAAAAGCTTCTTTTTCGTTGTTGAGAAAGCTACCTCCTGCCACCAATGCCGCACCAGCAACGAGGCCTCCCTTAATGAGGGAGCGCCGTGACACATGTGTTGTTTCGTTCATGATCCTCCAATCTTTCCCGTCCAAAACCACCAGGAAATCGACCTGATGGTTATGGTGATGCACAGCTTATCTACTTGGATCTCTACGAAGGCTGCCTCTGGACTCACCTTACTTGAATCGTTTATCGTCCGCGCCACCCGTACGAAGAAACCATTGTTCGGAGTGTAGACAAAGACCTGTTTATTGTCAAGGGCTTCCCGACCCTTCGAAAACCGCTCTAACACCAGGGGATATCGTGCTCTTCCACCTCAAAGCCGGCAGCTTTCCAGGCAGCTATTCCCCCCTCGAGCATCCTGATATTTGCCGGGTCAAAGCCCAGCTCGATAAGGAGACCATAGAGTTGAGAGAGCTCGCGCGCATCTGAGGCAAGGAATACCACCATCCTGTTTCGAGGTATCTCAGCTTGGCGGCGCTCCACAAACCTTAACGGAAGATTCAACGCTCCAGGAACACTGCCTGATGAGTACTCAGGGTAGGTTCGAGTATCAAATACACGGCAGGATTGATTCTGCATCAGTTCCTTTAAAGCGACCGGACTGATCATGTTTACCGCAGGTATCTCAACAACGGGCAAATCAATACCATTGTTCCCAGAATTAGGATCCTCTCCATTTATTGGGTCATCAGGCCCGTCCGGTGGGGGAGAACAGGAAGTGCAAGCAGCACAAGATGTAAGAACGCAGGTACTTGCCAGCGTTATTGCCAGAAGAGCTATCAACAGGATTTTTCCAATGCTTTGTTGCGCCATTTTGCAGAGTTCCTAACGCTTTTTGGATACTACGTTGCTATTGTAACTCATCAGACCTAAGCCCTGATTCAGATTGACATGAGAACAAGTCCAGCGTACCATTTCAACCACAGGAAATCATGATTTTCCCTGTTTGCTCACGGCTTGATAGAGTCAACCAAGGTACCAGAAACAATAGTTCTACCTTAGAGATCAGCTCGGAGAAAACCGGAGAGCAAGGCTGCACGTTATACCATTTGTGATCGTACTGGCAACTCGTTAACAAGGAGCTTTCTTGGTAGACAAGCAGAAAACGATAAAGCTGAAAGTCTCTGGTATGACATGCAACGCTTGCGAGCAGCGTATCGAAAATATCCTTGCCAAGCAGCAGGGAGTGTGCGAGAGTCGGGCTGATTACTCAAAGGACACGGTTGAGATTGTCTATGATGACGCAACCTTCGACCTTAACCTCATCTTACAAGCGCTGGAAGCATCGCACTATCCGGTTGTTCCCGATACGGTCGATACCCGAAAAAAAATCAGGCAATGGATTGAGATTGTGCTCATCCTCGCAGGTACGGTACTCGTGTATTTCCTGGTAAAAGGCACCGGTGTATTCAACAAATTTGATCTGGCAGAACAGAATATGGCGCTTCCGGTGTTATTCCTGATTGGTGTGATGACCTCTGTTCACTGTATTTCGATGTGCGGAGGGATCAACATCTCTCAGTGTGCTGGTGCGAAAGTAGCCAATCCAGCAAGCAAGTGGCAGAAGTTGTTGCCGAGCGCCTTGTACAACGGTGGACGGATAATCTCATACACAGTCATCGGTGGTATCGTGGGCGCCATCGGCTCGGTTATTATGCCATCAGGAACATTTCGGGGCGTGATAACCATAGTTGCAGGCGTCTTCATGCTGTTCATGGGCTTGAACATGCTCAATCTCTTCCCCTTCTTGCGCAAGCTGATACCGCATTTACCTAAAAAGCTTACAAAGGAAGTAACAAAGAGGAAACTGGGAAAAGGCCCCTTTGTTGTAGGTCTGTTAAATGGGTTTTTACCATGCGGCCCTCTTCAAGCCATGCAACTGTATGCTTTATCGACTGGCAGCTTTCTCATGGGTGCGCTATCCATGTTCCTGTTTTGTACGGGCACGGTACCATTGATGTTTGTGCTTGGCGCCGTCAGCTCTTTTCTAAGTATGAAATTTACTAATGTTATGATGAAGGTGTGTGCGTTTCTGGTAATACTTCTTGGCTTCATCATGCTCAACAGCGGTTTGGTCTTATCAGGTATTAATCCGCCGTTTTGAGTTATCAGGAGGATAAGAGATGAAAACAAATGTGACTAGTACGACATCAATAAGACAAACAGGATGGCAGAACATGAGAAGAATCATCATATCTCTGGGTTTGATCATGGTTTTAGTTTTGCCAGCAAGCGGCTGCAAAGGTTCTAGCTTAGGCGGGGCATACGAGAACCCAGCTACAATCGAAGGCAACATCCAGACCGTCGCCACAACCTTTCTGGCTAACAGCTATGCTCCCATAACCGTGCAGGTGGGTATCCCGGTTAAATGGACGATACTGATACGTGAAGAGAACCTGAACAGTTGCAACAACGAGATACTGATCCCCGAATACGACATCGACAAGAAGTTAACAGCCGGAGAGAATATCGTCGAATTCATACCAACCAAGGTGGGAACTTTTTCCTATAGTTGCTGGATGGGGATGATCTACAGCCGTATCACAGTTGTTGAGAATCTGTCCAATGGAAGCACAAGCGACCTAGATTCAGGCTCACCCAATAACCAAACCGTGACTCCTCGCACGGTTTTAGTTGCAACGGTTAGTGGAGGTCAAGCTACTGTCCAGATAAAAATCGGCGAAGTAGGGTATGGGTATTCGCCCAACGTTGTGATTGTACAAAAGGACGTGCCGACAGATTTTGTATTTACGATAATTAACCCATCATGTGCGACTGACGTCGTGTTTCCGCAGATGAGAAAAAGCATCGATCTAACCAAGAACAACATAGTTACCGTGACTCCCCAAAAAGATTTTACCATCGAATGTTCGATGCAGATGTATGGCTTCTTTGTCTTGGTGGTTGACGACGTCAAAGGATCTGAAGTCGACAGGCTTTTAAGGGACATAGAGAACAACCCAGCCAAATACATGTATTTCAATGCGGATGGCGACTGCGGGTGTTGATTGCGTAGCTTAATGTGGATGGCGACTGCGGGTGTTGATTGCGTAGCGAATTTGGGAGCAACTGGAGGAAGGGGATACCTTGGCAAGCAAGACTTTATTGATTGAAGGCATGACATGCGCTGCTTGTGCAAAAGCTGTCGAGCGGGCGGTAAAGAAACTGGCGGGCACACAGGATGCGGCGGTAAACCTGGCGACGGAAAAGCTAGCTATCAGTTTTGACAGTGACAAATTGAGTGTACAAGAGATCCAAGCCGCTGTCGAAAAAGCCGGCTACAAGGCCATCCTTCCTTCTGCAACAAAGGTGTTTCGGATAGAAGGAATGACATGCGCGGCTTGTTCCAAAGCTGTTGAGCGGGCTTGCCGTAAGATTTCTGACGTAACGAGCGCTGACGTCAATCTGGCAACGGAGAAACTGACGATCTCTTATGACCTGGAGCTTGTTTCGACAGGGCAGATCAAAGCTGCAGTATCCAAGGCAGGGTATAAAGCAATCGAGGAGGACCAGGAAGACGGCAAAGACAAGAAGAAAGATGAAGCGCGCGCCATGAAACGACGGCTCATCGCTTCGATTTGCCTAACGGCGCCTCTCCTGATAATCGCCATGGGTCCCATGTTGCTGGAGCTGCTTGGAGTCGCTTTGCCTTTGGATCCCATGGACTATCCTTTACCGTATGCCCTGATTCAATTCCTACTATGCACGCCGGTCATTGTGATAGGGCGGCGATACTTTATTGTGGGGTATCGCAATCTTTTCAAACTGAGCCCCAACATGGACTCACTCATCGCTATTGGAACAACGGCCTCATACCTATACAGTCTGTACTGCGGTTATCACATCCTCAACGGCAGCCCTCATGTTGAGGTCTATTTCGAGTCAGCGGCTACCATACTCACCCTCATCACGCTCGGTAAGTACATGGAAGCCCGCGCCAAAGGCAAGACCTCAGACGCCATCAAAAAGCTGATGGGCTTGGCGCCCAAGCAGGCAGTAGTCATTCGCGATGGCGTAGAGCAGCAGGTTCTCATTGACGAGGTTGTTGTGGGAGATATCGTTGTTGTGCGGCCTGGAGAGAAGATGCCTGTTGACGGCATCCTGATAGAAGGCTTAACTTCAGTCGATGAATCGATGCTTACTGGAGAGAGCCTCCCTGTTGAAAAGTCAGTAGGCGACACCGTTATTGGGGCAAGCCTCAATAAGAACGGCTTTATTAAATACCGCGCCTCCAAGGTCGGTCAGGATACGACGCTTGCCCAGATCATCAAATTGGTGGAAGAAGCACAAGGGTCAAAGGCTCCTATTGCCCGCCTGGCTGACGTTGTTTCAGGCTATTTTGTTCCTGTTGTGATAGGGCTGGCTGTTGTTGGTGCAGCTTTATGGTTAATCAGCGGCGAGAGTATCTCATTTGCGATGACCATCTTTGTCTCTGTGTTGGTCATCGCCTGCCCCTGCGCGCTGGGTCTGGCAACCCCGACTGCTATCATGGTAGGAACAGGAAAGGGCGCTCAGTACGGCGCTTTGATTAAAAGCAGTGCCGCTCTTGAGACGGCACACAAGATCAAAACTGTTGTCCTGGACAAGACCGGCACCATCACCGAGGGCAAGCCAAAGGTAACCGATATTCTTCCCAGCGAAGGCTTTGTAGGCCTGCCTGATGACCTCTTGCGCATAGCGGCCTCGTGTGAGAAAGGCAGTGAGCATCCTTTAGGCGAAGCGATAGCGCATGCAGCTTTCGAGAAGGAGCTTGAGCTGTCAGACGTCGAGTTTTTTGAGGCCATCCCTGGCCACGGCATCTTGGCACGAATCGATGGTAAAGAGGTGCTGCTGGGCAACCGCAAGCTGCTCGATGACCGCGAAGTCGCATTTGACAACGACTCTCAGGATGCACAACAACTCGCTGATGAAGGCAAGACGCCTATGTACGTGGCGATCGACAGGAACTTCGCCGGCATCATTGCCGTTGCCGACACCGTCAAAGAGAGCAGCTTTGTAGCGATAGAGCGTCTCCATAAACTAGGGATTGCCGTTGCGATGGTCACGGGGGATAACAAAAGGACAGCCAATTCAATAGCTGCTCAGGTGGGGATCGATACGGTTTTAGCTGAAGTTCTGCCAGAGGACAAAGCCCGCGCAATAAAAGATCTCCAAGCCTCTGGTCAAAAGGTGGCGATGGTCGGCGACGGTATCAATGACGCACCAGCCCTGGCTCAGGCTGACGTTGGTATGGCAATTGGATCAGGAACCGACGTCTCAATCGCCTCAGCTGATATTGTCCTTATCAAAAACAACCTCAAGGATGTATCAACAGTCATCGAATTATCACGAAAGACGATCAGGAATATCAGGCAAAACCTGTTCTGGGCGTTCGCATATAACACCTTGGGGATACCGATAGCCATGGGCGTCCTCTATCTGTTTGGTGGTCCCTTGCTTAACCCCATGATTGCAGCGCTCGCCATGAGCCTATCCTCGGTTTCTGTAGTAAGCAATGCATTGAGATTACGGAACTTCAAACCATCTGATGTGACCCGTTCGAGAAGGAGTGTATGATGGCAACAACAAAGGTTCTGATTGATGGAATGTCCTGCCAGCACTGTGTCAGGCATGTGACCGAGGCTTTGATGGATCTCGATGGCGTCCAATCTGTTGAGGTTTCTCTTGAGGACAAGCACGCGATTATCGAACACGACGATGCTCTTTCCTTGGATGAATTCGAAGCTGCTATAGCTGATGCTGGTTATGACGTGATACAACCGCAGTGATGCGGTAAAGTTGATAAGAGCTCAGATTTGCGAATCGGAGTCTGCTTCTTCGGGAGAATCGTTCTTATTGAACAGGACAATCATCTCACTTTTTGAGTGGACGTCGAGTTTTCTGTAGATATTAGAAACATGCGTCTTAACGGTTCCCATAGAAAGATCGCACTCATCTCCAATCTCGCTCCGTTTCTTTCCTGCGAGTAAGAGCTCAAAGACCTGTGCCTCTCTTTGCGAGAGGTTCCATTTGCGCGCAAAGGCGTCGAGCTTTTTATTCGAGGAATCTTGGGGGACAGCGCGCGTAGAAAGGCTTTCAAAGATTCGCCCGCTGAAGACCAGGAAGAAAATAACAATAAAGAGGACATAGATGACAATCATCACAAAGGTACTGATCGAAAACGGCAGTATGTGCTCAATAGTATCCCAGGCAACAAAGACAAAGACACTGAACGGCCAAGCTATGCTTGCAACGCGAAAAGCAGGTATGTCTGTCTCTCGGATGCAAACGATCACTATTGCCCAATAGGAAACATGAGCGAACAGCTCAATGGCGGTTGTTACGGTGTCAAAGAAGAAGGGGAGTTCGTAGTCGTTGGTAAAAGCCAATACCTGTAAACCCGCAAGCAGGGCTGCGAATGCAATAAGACATCGCGCCTGTAAAGATACACGCTTCTGAGGCAATACGAATATAAGGTAGGTTAGTAGAAGAAGAAGTGCAGAGATGGCGATCAGTTCGCCCACCAGGAGCTCTGACATTCCAAGGTAGTTCGTTCGAGTCTCTCCCCATGTCCCGACGCTGCTCAAGACCCTGATGAGAGCCATAAGCATGGCGAACAAAATACATTGCAGCAATAAGGCATTTCTTGCAGATCCCTTTGCTTTTTTCAGCGGGTCTATTGTGCTGACTCCTTTGCTGAAGTGCTCAGCAGCAAAATAGAAGGAAACAGCAGCGATGGGGGCAAGAACTACGATACATATCTGGACCAGTGTCGGGCAAAGCAAACTGATTAGAAGAGATAGGATTGTCTCGAGCGCCTGGAATACCGCGATACAAATGATTGCATGACTCGTTTTTACCCTTTGGGCGAGCAGGATGTAGAAGAGGATTACCAGGAAAGCATATCCTCCGCCCGCAAGGAATACTGATACAGCTGAGAATATCTCGGGCGCAACAAGATTCTGTTGATAGGCTATAACAATCGCTCCCGTAGCGAAGCTTGTTATTACAGCGACCACAGCAGCAACGCTGAATTGCACACGAGGAATCTTGCGTGCAAACACTATTAATACGATACCAACAAAGAACCTGCCCCACAAAAAGGCATTGTCATCATACGGCCGAGGATCAGATGTAAGATCTGCTGGTAACAACGCGATACTATAGCCGACAACATTAGACCATGTCCCGGCGATGACCAAACCAAACGTCAGGCAAAGTAAGGTAGCAAAAAGACCAAACTTTTGTGATCTCATTATCCTCCAATAATAGAGCAGGTTAGTGATAAGCATAACACACGGACAATCGTCCGAGTATCATCCATTCGGTCATCCATCAGTGATATGGGCCTCATCCTAAAAGAGCTGATTGGTCTTTTCAAAGAACCGATGATAAGGATTATACCAGTTTATCAGGGGCACTGATAATCTGTTAGCGAAAACAAAAAAAGGCGCAAAGCGCTATTTTTTTATTCTGTTCGTGGGTTGTTTGTTGGTGGCAAATTCGACTAATACTGGTCGAATTGTTATAGAGAGAGGAGAATTATGGCTATGGAAGATCTATCAAGAAGGAACTTTTTAAAAGGAGCAGGGGTTGCAGCGGGAGCTGCCGCTTCTGGAGCTGCGCTGATGTCGCTTACTGGTTGTGAAGTGACAGAGGAAGGCTCGAAATACCCGCTAGTATTCCCGGAATCTGAGGGTTATCTGTTAGTGGATCATATCAAATGCTGCGGCTGTTTGACCTGTATGCTGGCATGCTCGATGGCGCACTATGGCGTTGCCGACTTGAGCCTGTCAAGGATTCAGATCGTACAGTCCTCATTCGATGTATTCCCGAACGATATCAGGCAGTATCAGTGCCGCCAATGCGAGTTTCCCGTGTGCGTAATGGCTTGCCCAAGTGGAGCCTGCCACATCGATGAGGAGCATGGTAACGTCCGGGTCATTGACGATGAGCTATGCACCGGCTGCGGCACCTGTATCCAGGCATGCCCACAACAGCCGCATCGTACAGTATGGAACTCAAAAACCGAGAAATCTTCAAAATGCGACCTGTGCATCAACACGCCTTATCTGGAAGCCGAGGGTGGCCCCGGTGGGACACAGGCATGCGTTGCGACATGCCCCATGTACGCAATCGTATTTACTGACGAAATGCCGGATCAAAGAGGGGATGCGGGCTACGATCTCAACCTGAGGACTGAGAACGCTGAAAGTAGAGATATCGTCGAAGACCCCGAATTCGTAGACGAAGATTACCCATTCTAATAGAAGATTTTAAGGAGAAAGAGGAGAAAGAATATGGCTAACGGATATGCAGGAGCAATCCTGAGAATCAACCTAAGTACGAAAGCAGCCACTACGATCCCTACCAGCCAGTACGAAGAATGGCTGGGCGGGGCTGGCATCGGCGCTGCCCTTTTCTGGGATCTGTGTACAGATAAGGCCTGCGACTGCTTCGACCCCAAGAACGTCATCACCATAATGACAGGGCCGTTATGCGCCACAGGAACCCCCAGCACCGGTATATCAATCATGCAGGGTATCGGGTCTTATACCTATCCCAAGACCTGGTTCACCCGTTCATGCTCAGGCGGACATTTTGGGAATATGATAAAAATGGCCGGCTATGACGGCATCGTTCTGGAAGGCAAAGCGGCAAATCCCGTATGGATCAGCATCATCGATGACAAGGTGGAGATCAGAGATGCTACCAACGATACGGGCGACATGCTCTGGGGCAGAGATGCATATGAGACCCAGGAACGGATCTATATGCTGATGACAGAAAACCATCATTATCCCGCGTGGCTCGATGTAGCCAATGGAAGCACCCTGCAAAGGCCAGCGGTGTGCTGCATTGCCCAGTCCGGAGAGAACCTGGGTCGTAACGCAGCCATCACAAGCAATGGTGGCGGCAGCTTCAGCCAGGGCGGCTTCGGCGGCGTTTGGGGTTCAAAGAACCTTAAGGCTATCGGCGTTATCGGAACAGGCAACGTCGAAGTTGCCGATCCGAAAGCCTTGCTGCAAGCACGTATTGATTACAAGGAAAACTGGGGCTACAACATCGATGAGCCCGTCGCTGGCGCAAGGCTCCCAAGCCCGGGCAACGGCGATCCCGATTGGTGCAAGATCTATGAGCCGCGGCACCTGGTTGGTTGCCCCGGCTGCATGAGACCATGCCGCCAGCACATCGCTAATAACACCGTCAATGAGACCCACTGCGGCGCCAGCCACTGGTACATCACCGCCAGGGAGGACAAGGCTATCTACGGCGCGCAGGATCTGTGCGACAGATACGCCATCAACACCAATGACGTCTCCTTTGATGATACCTTCAAGTACCTGCTCCATCTGTATAACAGAGGTATCATGGGCGACGGTAAGGCGATCGACTCGGGAGACTTCCCGTGGGAAGAGTGCGACGCTGGAACGTATGCTGGAGCCGTGGCTTACATGGAAGCCATCGCGCACAGGACAGGTATCGGCAATGACATCGCTGAAGGTTATACTCGCTTTGCAGTAAAACATGGCAGGTTCGATGACGATACCTACACAGGCTTACTCTGCTCAATGAACTACGGTATCATCAACCATCACACCTTTACCAACCCCACCTGGGCAATGTGCCAGCTTATGGGCGATCGCGATCTTAATGAGACCTCTGTTCAGGCTGTACCAACCTATATCGAGGGTCAGACGATTCCGCAGGTGCTGGATCGCTGGGTCAAGAAGATGGGCAAATATGCCAATAACGACCCCTACATGTTCGACGTCAGCTGGCAGAAGCCGGATGGCAGCAACATGGCGCGCGCCAAGGCCACCGGTATCTATTCAGAAAGCCAGGCAAGGCTTGTGGCGTGGGAGCGGTATTGGTGCTACGGCTGGATGCACTCACTTGGCGTCTTCTGCAAGACTGCTTATGGTGGAGGCCACTGGTTTGGCGGATACGGTCCTGAGTTCGAGGGTTTTACCCCGAATGTTGAGCTTGGCTTTGCAAAGGCCGTACTGGGCAAGGATCTCTCATTGGACGACGTCATGGATATCGGTCGCAAGATCTTCATGCTTTTCCGTTCAATCTATGCCGCACAGGGCCGTGTCCGTGATGACGAGGTCTTCTCGAAGTTCTGCTACAGACTCGGCGATCCTTTCCTGGAATGCTATGAGGATGCTGGCGAAGGCGCATTGTACGCCGCCGCTGCACGCGAAGGTCAGAGCCCCACGAGGAAAAATATGGCCATCTACAATGGAAGCGCATGGGAGTTGGACAACAACGCTGATCTGTTCCTGGATTGGGATGCGTTTGAGGAGTGGAAGACCAAGTTCTACAAGATGGTAGGTCTTTCTGAGACCACGGGTCGGCCGACTCGTGCCACGCTTGATTCCCTTGGAATGGGCAAGATAGCTGACGGCCTGCAGGCTGTGAACAGACTGGGATAAGACAGATTTCGAAAGCAGGTGGCTGGAAAGGAAACAGCCCAGCCACCTGCTACCCGAATAGAACGTGCAGAGTTATCCGACAGATTAGAGAATACGTACCTTCCTAAGCTTATGTGACCGAATAGTCTTTGACTGCAGGGAACGGATACAAAAGGAATGGTGCGGGAAATGGAGTGTACAAGAAGAATACGTTTTTCTTAGTTAGTTCAAAAATCTGAATACAGTTTTATCCGCAGATACAGATGTCTTTATTTCTTGTTTGTGTTGCTTGGCACAGTTTGTTATGTTACACTGTGCGAACATCCAGGAGAAGGGAGAAGGCATAGTGGCGTTTTTGCGCATATTCAATTTATCCCATTTATACAAACAAATATCAGGTTTAAAAGCATTGCTTTGTCGTTGACAAATTCGACTAATACTGGTCGAATTGTTATAGAGAGAGGAGAAATATGGCTATGGACGATCTATCAAGAAGGAACTTTTTGAAAGGAGCAGGGGTTGCTGCGGGAGCTGCTGCTTCTGGGGCTGCGCTTATGTCGCTTACTGGTTGTGAAGTGACAGAGGAAGGCTCGAAATTCCCACTGACATTCCCAGAATCTGAAGGGTATCTATTAGTGGATCATGTTAAATGTGCCGGTTGTTTGACCTGCATGATGGCTTGCTCTCTGGCGCATTATGGCGTTGCCAACCCGAGCTTATCAAGGATCCAAATCGTACAAAACTGCTTCGAAGTATTTCCAAATGATGTACGGCAATTCCAGTGCCGCCAATGCGAGTTTCCCGTGTGCGTAATGGCTTGCCCAAGTGGAGCCTGCCATATCGACGAGGACCATGGGAACGTTCGCGTCATCGACCCGGACCTGTGCACCGGCTGCGGCACCTGCATTAATGCATGTCCTCAAACACCGCATCGTACCATATGGAACCCTGAAACTGAGCTATCTTCAAAATGCGATCTGTGCATAAACGCCAAATATTTAGGCGAAGAAGGCGGCCCCGGTGGAAGGCAGGCGTGTGTCTCAGTCTGCCCCATGTTCGCCATTCAGTTTACGAGCACCATGCCGGACCAGAAAGGTGATGCTGGCTACGACGTCAACCTGAGGAACGACGCCACGGTTTTATGTAACGTACATGATTTTCCGGTTGTCCGTTGATGTGCAGAAATCTGAAGTACCTCATCTATTTGGATTAAACTAAAAAGGAGAAAGAATTATGGCTAATGGATATGCAGGAAAAATCCTGAGAATCAATCTAACTACGCAGGCAGTTTCTACGATCCCCACCAGTAACTATGAGGAATGGCTCGGCGGGGCAGGTATGGGCGCTGCGATTTTCTGGGATCTGTGCACGGATAAAACCGTGGACGCTTTCGACCCGAAGAACGTCTGCGTTATGACGACGGGGCCGCTCTGTGCCTCAGGCACTCCCAGCTGCGGGCTGACACTCATGGTGGGTCTTGGGCCCTACACTCATCCCAAGAAATGGTTTACCCGATCCTGCTCAGGCGGGCATGTTGGCGCACAACTCAAGTATGCCGGTTATGACGGCATCGCCTTTGAAGGCAAAGCGGCAAATCCCGTATGGATCAGCATCATCAATGACAAAGTTGAATTCCACGATGCCTCCAAGACAGGCGATAGACTCTGGGGAGAAAACGCCTGGAGGACACAGGAACTGGTCTATGATTTAATGACAGGGAATCACAATTATCCCAACTGGTTTGATGCAGGCGATGGAAGCACCTTGCAGAGGCCAGCGGTTTGCGCTATTGCCCAGTCTGGTGAGAATCTGTGCCGTAACGCGGCTATCACACAGAATGCCGGTGGTAGTTTCAGCCAGGGCGGTTTCGGCGCGGTCTGGGGTTCAAAGAACCTTAAAGCCATCGCCGTCATCGGAACGGGCAGCGTAGAAGTTGCCGACCCCGCAGCCCTTCTGGCAGCACGTATTAATTACAAGGAAAACATCGGTTATCAGATGGACGAGCCAGTGCCTGGCGCCAGAGTGCCCAGGCCCAACAACAACCGCCCGCCTGGAACCAAGGTCTACTCAGCCGGTCACCTGGTCGGTTGCCCCGGCTGCTTTGCACCTTGCAAGAAGCACAGCTCCATCAATGGTCTGAACGAGGGTACCTGCGGTCAAAGCCACTGGTACATCACAGCCATGAACGACGAAGTGTGGTATAAGGCACAGGATCTGTCTGACATCTACGCCCTGAATACCAATGACATGTCGTTTGATGACACCTTCGATTATCTGATGCATCTCTACAGGAGAGGCGTTTTAGGTAAGGGCAAGCAGATCGACGCGGGAGACTTCCCCTTCGAGGAGATCGAAGACGGAACGTATGCCGGAGCCTTGGCATACTGCGAGGCAATCGCGCTCAGAAAAGGCATCGGTGACGATCTTGCAGAAGGTATCGTCCGCGCCGCTATCAAATGGGGCAGATACGATGAGGACGCAGCAACCGGTCTGCTCCCCACGCCCAACTATGGCATCATCTACCATCACACCTTCTCGAATCCCTATTGGGCATATGCACAGCTCATGGGCGACAGGGATCTCAATGAGACCTCTGTACAGTCCTATCCGACCTACATCGAAGGTCAGTCGATTCCGCAAGTACTGGAGCGCTGGGTCAAGAAGATGGGTAAGTATGCCAATAACGACATTAATATGTTCGACTGCAGCTGGCAATTAACTGACGGCAGCAATATGGCACGGGCAAAAGCGACTGGCTTCTATTCAGAAAGCAAGGCTAGGCTTGTTGCTTGGGAGCGGTATTGGTGCTATGGCTGGATGCATTCTCTCGGCGTCTTCTGCAAGACCGCTTGGAGTGGAGGTTACTGGTTTGCTGGCGTTGGTCCCGAATTCGAAGGCTTCACTCCTGATCTGGAACTCAGCTTCGCAGAGGCTGTATTGGGCAAGAAGCTCTCGTTTGATGACGTCATGGACGTCGGTCGCAAGACATTCCTGCTCTTCCGTTCGATTTACGCCGCACAAGGCCGCGTCCGCGATGACGAGGTCTTTGCACCTTGGTGCTATACACCAGGCGACAACACCTTGGATGAGCTTGAGGATCCCGGTGTGGACGGACCGAAGTTCTCACCAGCCGCACGCGAAGGCGAACACCCCACGAGAAAAGACAAGCCCGTCTTTAACGGAAGCACATGGGAGCTGGACAATATCACCAAGTTCTTCGTTGACCATGACGCATTCGAGGAGTGGAAGACCAAGTTCTACAAGCTGACTGGTCTTTCTGAGACCACGGGTCGGCCGACTCGTGCCACGCTTGAAGCCGTCGGAATGAAGAAGCAAGCCGACGACCTGCAGGCTCTCAACAGACTGGGATAAACCGAAACCTTATCTCACAACAGGTTTTGAAAACAGGCGGCTGGGAAGGAGACTTCCCAGCCGCCTTGCTTTATAATTGCAGCGCTCTAAAAAGCGGCTATCTGTAACTCTGAGAGAATGGATCATGCGTGCAGACAGAAACAAAATGCTCTGTGTACTCAAGTGTACATAAGGTAACAACTCTTTCGCGCTGTGGACAACGGAGCTCGATAGACAAGAATATTCTGAATGAGAAAGCCGTCGAGGTTTATATCAACGGCGTTCGCTCTATGCGCATCACCTGCACGCCCACTGATCTGAAAGAACTGGTTGTTGGAAGGCTGCATTCCGAAGGTTACATCTCATCGTTCGAATGTATCAAGTCAGTTGATTTTACAAAAGACCTCAGCACGGTTAACGTTGTGCTTGATCGTGAGGATGAACCTGGCGAGAAAAGCCTGGTTCAAGTGATACCTTCTACCGGTGGAAACGGCGAGGTGATGCGTAGATATGCTTCCACAGACATATCATTTAAAGCGTATGATCCAATCGTATGGGATAAAAATGCTATCTTTAACCTGTATGAAGATTTCCTCCTCGACACCCCTCTTCACACTGTCACAAAAGGAACGCATAGTTGCCGTCTTGCAGTTGATGGCACGATAGTCTTTATCTCCGAGGATATCGGGCGGCACAATGCCTTTGACAAAGCCATCGGGTATACGCTCATACACTCCATAGATATTACACGCACGTTGTTCTTTATCAGCGGGCGAATCCCCGTTGATATGGTTTCCAAGGCAATCAGAGCAAGGATTCCTGTGCTTGCAACAAAGGCAGCTCCAACCGACCAGGCAGTGATGCTCGCCCAAAACTACGGGCTGACGCTGATTGGCCTGGTAAACGCCAACCAGCTCCTTGTGTTCTCCGGGGCAGAGTTTGAGAGCACAAAGGAGTCGTGATGACTCAGCAAAACCTTCCGATAGTCCGGGTTACGGGAGTACTTGTCGAGCAGGGGTCGGTACTATTGATAAGACAAGAGCTCGAGGAGCGCTCCCATTGGACGTTGCCAGGCGGTCAGGTAGAATTCGGGGAGACGCTAAAGGATTGTCTGGTACGTGAGATGCGCGAGGAAACAGGTCTGGAAGTAGAGGTCTTAGACCTTCTGTACCTATGCGATAGATTCAAAAGCCTTAGCAAACATGTTGTTGACGTCAGTTTTCTGGTGCGGCGGACAGGCGGCCAGCTGTTTGAAGAATCGTTATCAGATGGATGTAAAGAGCGGATTGCGGAGATACGAATGGTTCCTTTCTCCCAGGTTGAGGAGCTAGGATTATCAGAAACCTTCGCCCAACTTTTGGAAAATGGCTTACCCAACAAAGGCAGTTACCAAGGGGAGTTCCACAGATTCTGGAATGGCAAGAGCTGAATTACTTCTTCTCAAAGCAGTAATCCCATCACTTCTGAACAAAATGTCCATTGCCGGGACTATGAGTGGCTCAGCGCCCAAGGGGTTATCTAATTAATCCGCTGTCAGTCGAAAAACCTATGTGAAATACAAATAATCCGACCATTAGTCGAAAAACTTGCAAGAAATGCAAGTTTTCAGACTGTTAGCCGAAGAAACTGTTATACTCTTTTCACAAACAAAGCTGTGGAAGGAATTGTATGATACCGCGCCCGGACTATACCGACAAACTCTATACCTTTAAGAGCAGCGACATGGTCAAAGTCCTTATAGGTGTACGTCGCTGCGGAAAATCATCACTTCTCAAATTGTTCAAGCAGAACCTCCTCAGCCAAGGCCTCTCAGACAGTCAATTCATCGAAATCAACTTCGAATACCCGGGGTTCCTCAAACTGCAGGAGCCTCAGGAGTTCTATCGATATGTCAAAGACCGCATCATCTCCGGGCAGGAGATGTATCTCTTTGTCGATGAGGTTCAAGAGCTGAAGGAGTGGGCAAAGACCATCAATGGAATC
>Ga0123356_10003108_pt1 | contig 17522 bp, 18 predicted proteins | sample TergutEmb28metaG_2_FD_92546 | JGI IMG/M metagenome (GOLD analysis project Ga0123356, IMG submission 92546) | Embiratermes neotenicus P3 segment gut microbial communities from Petit-Saut dam, French Guiana - Emb289 P3 | ecosystem: Host-associated > Arthropoda: Insects > Digestive system > Gut ...
ATTCGGCCATCATTTTCTGTGATAACCATACATTTTCATCGGCATAAACTGCTTCAACTCCACCTTCGCCGCTTGCAGTAATAAATGTTAAATACTCCGCAGCACTACTTCGAGTAATAGATATTTCTTTCTTCTTTTTATATTTCATATCCAATCGCACCTAGCCGTTATCTGCTTTATATAAATATATCACAAATTCACCTTTTTGCAAATTCATTTCAACCGCCGCTGCCCCATATTTTTTGCATTCAATTTACTAACCGCCGATTTACCAGTGCTTTTTTCAATCTGCTGACGTGCGACTTTTGCCGCTTTTGCACCTTCTTTGGCGACCTCGGCGCTTTCGTTAAAACCATTGGGTTGACGAGCAATCGATATATCCGTAGCGGCAACTTCGGCAAGCATATTTAGAACCAATTCGGTGTTAGTCATATTATCGCGCAGGTTTTCTTTTTTTAGGCCTTTGTGCTTCTTATACTCGCGGGTAGTCATACCGCTCCATGTTTTGCTCATTAAATCTGTAAGTGCTGCGTACTCGTTGTTTCTGTTGACGCCGCTTTTATCCCATTCATCTGTCAGAGCCTTGCGGACTTCGATCGCTTTAATGCGCTGATTTATCCAGTTTTCGCTGTAGCCTAATTTGCGGTAATTTTGAATAGCACGCTCGATAGACAGCTCTGGATCGACAGTTTCATCGATTCTCTCGCTTCCCACTTTGGCAAGCCACATCTTGAAAGGCTCAGCCTTTTTACTGGGAACAGACTGAATAAGACGTAAGATTTGCTCTGTGTCGGCGACGTCGGTAAGGCGCATTTTGCCGTCAGGAGCCATTAATTTCAACTGGTTAGTATTACTAACCAGTTGGCTGCCTTCTTCTTTCAGCTTGGTTTTGAGCCATTTCCAGTAATTTCTTACTTTATCGTAATCTGGCTGTTCAGTCAGAATCCCAACAACATCAATAATCGACCACCACCATTTTTCGGCTTCTTCGTCCCAGACATAGCGAACCTGCTGTTCTTCAAAAAGCTTTATATTGCTTAGAGATTTTTCCATAGATGTCCTCCTGTGAAAGTAAACATTTGTATAGTATGCCGCGTTGTGTTAGAAATAGTCAATATGGATTAGCAGAAAAAATAAATATTTTTTAGAATTTATTTCTAATGCAACGCATTTAGTTTGATATTTACTCTGTCCAGTAAATCCCGGATTTCTGCCAGTTTTGCCTGTGAGTTCTGTTTTTTATTTTCTTTTAACACTTGACGTATGTGTTAAAATTCCATATTGACAAGCCTTTTTTTATGTATTAAAATCGTTATTGTAATATCGTTTTTTATGTAAAATTCGATATTACAAATAGCTGTTTTTTCATATAGGAGAGTTTCTAAAATGAGTGATATTTACAGGATATTAACCGGAAGAGTAATAGAATATTTAAAAACTCCTCAAAAGGCTGCTTTGGTTTTTGGTGCACGCAGGGTTGGAAAAACTTTTTTGTTGAATCAGATTTTAAAAAAATTTGAAAAAACAGCGATCCTTTTAAATGGCGAAGATTACGATACGCATACTTTGTTGGAAGAAAGAACAGCTGCAAATTATCGCCGTCTTTTAAATGGCAAAGACATTCTGGCTATAGACGAAGCTCAAAGCATTCCAGACATAGGCAAAAAATTAAAATTGATACTTGATGAGGTTCCAGGCATTCGTGTTATCGCAAGCGGCTCTTCATCATTTGATCTTCAGAACATGGCGGGAGAACCGCTTGTGGGAAGAAGTTCACATTTTTATTTAACGCCGTTTTCGCACAAAGAAATATCTGTTAAAGAAGACGCTCTTCAAGTTCGGCAAAATCTTGAAAACCGTCTTATTTACGGTTCATACCCAGAAGTAACTCTGATGGAGTCTCCCCGCCAAAAAGAAGAGTATTTAAGAGATATTGTAAGCGCTTATCTTTTAAAAGATATTCTTGTTTTAGACGGTTTGCGTAACTCATCAAAAATGCGAGATCTGTGTCGGCTTATCGCTTTTCAACTCGGTAATGAAGTTTCCTGTGAAGAATTGGGAAGACAGCTTGGCATGAATAAGGCAACAGTAGAAAAATACCTCGATCTCCTTTCTAAAGTTTTTGTTGTATTCCGACTGGGAGCCTATGCGCGCAATCTTCGAAAAGAGATAACTAAACCAGGAAAATGGTATTTTTTTGATAATGGTATTCGTAATGCAATAATTAGTAATTTTTCTCCCCTCGCTGTGCGTCAAGATACGGGCGCATTGTGGGAATCCTATCTTATCAGCGAGCGTTTAAAAAACACGTACAATACAGGCACGCCGTCTAATTTTTATTTTTGGCGAACATACGATCAGCAAGAATTAGATTTTCTGGAAGAAACCGGAAAAGAGCTTAATGCATTTGAATTTAAGTGGGGAGACAAATCACCAAAAATCCCAACCGCTTTCGCAGAAGCTTATCCTAAAGCTTCATACAAAGTCATTAACCAAAAAACATACCTTGAATTTTTGGAATAATTAACGGGCATGTTTCACGTGAAACACTATAAACGCAAGTTGCAAAAACGCAACCTGCGTTTATAGTTCCGCTAAACGACATTAAAACGTCATTTAGCGGAGCGGTTTACGGGCGGCATGCCGCCCTACATTTCGCCTTCGGCGAAACGTCGTAAACCGCCATAGGTCGCCCTTTCCGCTTTTTTCTGACCTTGGCGTTTCTTGGCTTGCAGGCGCTTTTCTTTGGCGGCTTTGCTTGGTTTTGTTGGCCGTCTTTGTTTGGGCAGTCTTGCAGCGGCTGAAATTAGCGATTCTATGCGGAAATAGGCTCTTTCAAGGTTTATCCGCTGAGAACGCTCTTCGTCTGAAGTTATTACGATTTCGCCTTCTTCCGATTCCTTATAAGATATACGGTTTGCAAGGAGAGTTTTTACTCTTTCCAGCTCTGCTTCGGAGAGCCCTGCCAATTCGCCAAGGCGGACTCTTAAAGTTACCTTGGTGTTTACTTTATTTACGTTTTGACCGCCCGGCCCGCCTGAGCGGGAAAAGGCGGCCTCGGCACAGGAATGAATAGATTGTTTTAAAAGGGATACATTCATTGTTTACGAATAAAGCCCCAAACCTTTCTGGCTAGCCCGATTCTGCCGAAAAACACCCAGAACAGGAGTACCAATAAAATAAGCAAGGGGATACCATAAATTATGAAGCCGATTATTCCTACAGTTATCGATGAAAGAAAACCGCCAAAGTTTGTAAACAAATTAGTGATTCGTTCGCCCAGAGTATTTTCTTTTCTAACTGTGGTTGTTGCAGGTCCAAAAAGGGTTAGAGTAATCGTTGCATAATCTATCAAGTTTGAGAGGTTTCTCAGTTGTGAACCGGTGCTGTCAATTTCGAGTTGTAAACTTGCGATTCGGGCTTCTACGGAGAGGATTTCTTCGATGTTTCGCGCCCGTGCCAGATAGGATTGATAAGTTCTTAAAAGCTCCCTTCTTGATTCAAGGCGGCCTTCAAGGTCATAGTATCGAATCGTTACATCTTCTGTGCTTTCGCTGCGGTTTATCAACCTGCCAAGATCTCCCAATTCGGCTATGAAGACATCATAATATGCAGAAGGAACACGAAGTGAATAAGTGTGCGTTGTTTCATCGATGTTTGTTGTGGCAGAATAACCATTGTATTTTATCAATTGACTGGTAACAAAAGCGTCCGATGTTTCCAGGTTTTCAACTCTGAATCTGAGGTTTCCGCGTTTAATCAGTTTATGTTCAGTAGCGCTCATATTTGCGGCAGTTGTATCGACAACGCCGGATGATGAAGGTATTTCGGATCCGCCGCCCCTGTATTGCAGCGCCGGCGCTGATTCATTACGGGTTCTTGCGGATAGTTCTTCCATTCTGCCAAATAAGTTTGACATATCCCTGAATGCCGGAGCTGTATTGCTTTCTACTCCGGGAGGACCTTCCGGGTTAAAGCCTATGCCTTCCCAGACAGAAGTGAGGGGTTGCGAATCATCGTATGGTAATCCCGGAGTGGATGCTCTCAAGGTTATGGGGTAACGATCACCTAGCTCGACCATGTCTCCCTTGCCGCAGCCAAAAACCAACAGAGCTGCCAACAATACTAAAACAACAATTTTCTTTTTCATTTTTTTCTCCTTTATTTTTAAAACATATTAACTGATAATTGTAACACCATGTGTTTTTGCAGCGTTTATTAAGTTTTCATCCAGCGTGCAGAGAACAGCCTTTTTTCGATCCGCCAGTTCGAGGTAAGCCGCGTCGTACGAAGACAGGTTGTATTTAATACATAATTCCCATAATTTTTTTGAGTAGTTTATGCCAGTTTCAAAATCGGTTGTAAATTTTATTGCCGATATTACTTTATACAAATGTATAACTTCGTTTGAACTAATACGTTTGCGACGAACAACATTATTTAATATATTTGTAACCTCATACCATAACATTTGCGGTATATATATCATATCATTTTCATCTATCGAATTATTGATTTTATCAACATCGGGATTTTTTTCATCTGGAAGGATTATTGCACCGACAAAAGATGCATCATAAATATAGTTCAATATTTTCTCCCTTCCTCAATTGCTTCCCGAACATTAAAATCTCCAGGTTTTCCCCGAAAAAATTTTCGCATTTCTCTAAGCGCTGCAAAGGCTTCTTTTCGTGTCATATTTTTTTCCTGCTCAAAAGGAATAATCTTTGCCACAGGTCTTCCCCTTTTTGTGATGACATAGTCCGTTCCTTTTTCGACACTGTCCAAAACCTGCGAAAAATGAGTCTTGGCTTCATAAGCCCCGATTTGCTGATATTCCATGTTTACCTCCGAAAACAAAATCTTAAGATTTTGTTTTATTAGACCAGTCTAATCGACTAGTCGGTTTATGTCAAGGGGTTTATTTCGGCCTATTGACATAAAAGACAATCCTACATATAAAAGACATATGCGCACTATGAAGCTCTTTTTCTTTTCTTTGATCTTTATTGTCTGCATTCTTTCATGTGCAACCCGCACCGAATCAGCTGCCGGAAGAGATGTATATGTAAATCTTACAAATAGCTCCAGATTCGTTTTACTGCCCACGGAAGGAATTGAACAAGCTATGGATATGCTTCAATTTTTATCTGCCGAATTTATGGGTCAGAATTATTTTTTACAAGCCTGGGTAAAAGCAGATGAAAATGCAATAGAGATGATAATTTTTAATGAGTTAGGCGCGAGCATGGGAGAGCTTTCTTACAGAAACGGCGTTGTTCATTTTTCATCGAGTGTTTTACCAAGGTCTGTTATTCAACTTTTTAAACCGGAATATATAATAGCCGATTTTCAGCTTTGCTTTTATGACCCGCTTCTGCTGAGCAATTCATTGAAAGAAAGCGGCCTTGTTTTTGAAGTTACAGACGGCGGCAGCCGCCGTGTTTTAAGCGGGAACGAGGTTATAATCGAGATTGAAAAAACAGAGAATTCTGTTGAATTGGTAAATCATTTGCGAAGATACGCTTATGTTATGGAAGGAGATTTCCGTGGAATTCTGTAAAGGCAAATATTTCGGCAAAAAATTAGTTTCTTGTTTTTGCTTTTTTTTGGTATTTTTCTGCGGTATTAATACCGATGTTTGGGCAGAGGAAGATGTTTTCCGTCATCCGCTGGCGCCGCAGACCAGGAATGCCTTCAATATTACCTGTGCAAACCTTGCAGAAAGACCCGTTGTTAAAGGAAATTTTGTACAGGAAAAATATTTGAGCCGCTTTAACAGATCACTTATTTCTTCCGGTAATTTTATAATTGCATCAGAGCGAGGTATGGTTTGGGAAACATTACAGCCTTTTCCCTCTACAATGATAATGGGAAATGATTTTATTATGCAATCAAGGCCGGACGGACGAATATCTGTTTTAAGCGCTCAGGGGAACGAAGCCTTTACGCAAATGGCCAATATTATAAGCTCGGTATTTTCCGGCCGGAGCCAAGCGCTTTTGGAAAACTTTGAAGTTTACTTTTTTGGCAGTGTTTCCAACTGGAATATAGGTCTTATTCCCCGGCACAGTGTTTTTGCTTCCTTTGGCAACAGGATAATAATGAGCGGTGATTCCGCAATACGAACTATCAAGATATTCGAACAAAGCGGCGATGTCATTACATATACATTGTCAAACCACAGTTATCCAACGGGACTTAATGCTCATGAAGAAGCTCTTTTTACAATTCCATAATTTCATGCTTCAGGGAAAGCTGCTTCCAGGGAAGCATAATATCCCCCTTAAACTTTGGTTTATTATACATTTGGGCATCCCTGTACTATTGGGTCTATCATTGTTTTTTGCACCCCCGCTGGGCTTAAGTACCCAACTTTTGGATTTGCTTCCGCAGAGAGGAATGTCAAGGATTGTTGAAGCAGACAACATTCTGGAAGAAAGAAACGGCCGTGAAGCGGTTATCCTTTTTGCATCCTCCGTTTTTGAAAAAGCCAAAAATACCGCAATTTCCTTTTATAACGAATTTAAAAATACAACAGGAATTGACAATATCTCTCTTCTTTTTGATTCCCATGCCATCGCAGAAATAACCGAATATTTCTACAAATCCCGTTTTGTAATTGCTGATAAAAAAACAGTAGATTTGCTGGAATCAGGAGACGCAGGGGAAATTGCTATGGATGCTCTGGCTTCGGTTTATGGAGCATTTAATTATATTCAGCTTGATAATATCGACAAGGATCCTTTTCTTCTTACAGAAAGACGAATGATGGAATTTCTTTCATCGTCTTTATTTGCAAGCGGGAACCTTGGGGTTAAAGAAGATGTTCTGGCAGCGCAAATAGACGGGACCTGGTATGTTATCCTTCGAATGACGTTTTCTCCTGCGGCAGTTTCCATTACCAATATTGCAGACAATATCATCGGTGATATTTATTCCGCCGCAGCTAAAATTAGAGAAACAGAATCGGATCTGGAATTATATTTTTCCGGAGTTCCTTTTCACAGTTACGAAAGCGCTTCCAGCGCACAAAAAGAAATTATGATTCTTTGTATTATTTCTTTGGTTTTTATCTTTTTGCTTTTTTTGGTTATTTTCCGTTCGCCCATTCCCATTATTTTTTCGATACTGGATGTTTTAATTTCATTGGTGCTGGCAACAGCTACGGTTTTTTTAATTTTCAGGGAAATTCATGTTTTTACATTTATATTCGGCACAACTTTGATAGGAATATGCATAGATTACTCTATTCATTATTTTATCTCGTGGAAGGGAAATACTGCATTAAAAAACGGACAGGAAATTCGTTCTTATCTTTCTAAAAGTTTGATAATGTGTTTTATATCTTCTACGCTTTGTTTTTTCTCTATTCTTTTTACGCCTTTCCCTATTTTTAAACAATTTTCGGTTTTTACCATGGTAGGGTTAATTAGTTCTTTTCTCACGGCCTACTGTATCTATCCGCTGATAAAGCTGCCGGATGAACGTAAAAGAAATCTGCTTTTCAAACTTAAATTTCCTGAAAGAATTAAATTTTCCATAAATCCTGTTTTAAGAATAACCTTAGCTTCGGTTTTGGCAGCAGTCTTTATTGTAATTCTTATTTTTAATCCTCATGGTTTAAAAATAAAAACCGATTTAGGTTCTCTTTACACAATGTCGCCTTTCCTTGAGGAGTCGGAAAAAAATGCGGCTATGGTACTGGATCATGGTTCTTCACCCTGGTATTTTATTGTTTCGGGCAATAGCGCCGAGGAAACCCTAAAAAACGAAGAATGGCTTACCCTGCAGCTGGAAGAAGAAATCGCCAGAGGGAATCTAAATTCATTCATGGGAACATCGATGTTTGTTCCTTCGTTGGAACAACAAGAAAGAACCTATAAAGCCATGAGCGCTCTATTGCCTCTGGCCGGCTCACAGTATCAAAACCTTGGATTCCCGCCGGAATATGAAGAAGTATTTTATTCGGAACTTGCTGCCGGAGAGATTTATTACTCTCCAAAAGATATAATGTTCTGGGCGGAGGTTTCCAATCTTTGGATAGGTGAAATAAACGGGTATTATTATTCCTGTGTTTTTCCTTTTCATGGTAAAGATTTAGATATATTTAAATCCATAACAAACGAACATGATTTTGTATATATAATCAATAAGGAAGAAGATATACACCACGATTTAGATATTCTTACAGGGATTATTGTATTGTTATTTTTTATAGCCTATTTTGTTATTTCTGTTATAATTTTTATTATTTATCCTTTAAAAAAGAGTATAATAATTTGTATTACTCCTATTTTGGGAATACTTGCCGCTTTGGCTGTTCTGGCAGTAAAAAATATACCTTTGGGATTTTTACCTATTTCTGCTCTTATTTTGGTTTTTGGCCTGGGGACTGATTTTAATATTTTCATGTCCGGCAGCAAAACCGGAAATGAAAAAAAGCTTGTACGCTTTGCGGTGCTTTTATCTTTTATTACATCCGGCCTATCGTTTGGTATTTTGACTTTTAGCAGTTTTGCGCCGGTTAATATTTTAGGGTTAACTGTTGCAACGGGATTGGCAGCGGCTTTTATTTTTACAATGCTTTTACAGGGAATAATGGATGATAAATAAATTTATGGTGAATAAATGTTAAGCGTATATTATTACCATATACTATTAATTGCAGCGGCTTACTTTTTTATTATGTCTTTGGGAAACCATTATGAAATGTGGCGCTTTGCGAAAAAACCGGAAATCTTTGACGGTCCTCTTGTTTCTGTATTGGTGCCAATGCGTAACGAGGAAAAAAATGCGCAAAAATGCCTGACAAGCCTTGGAAATCAGCTTTATAAAAATTATGAGATTCTTGTTTTAAACGATAATTCAACAGATAACACAGCAGCTATTCTTGAACAGATTGCAAAAGAGGACTCCAGGGTAAAAGTTGTTAACGGGAAACCTCTTCCCGAAGACTGGTATGGAAAACCGTTTGCACTTCATCAGCTTTCATCGCATGCAAAAGGCGACATTCTTCTTTTCACCGACGCAGATACAGAACATAGCCCGGAAAGTATTTCATGGGCTGTTACCAATATGCAGAATTTAAAAATAGATATGATTTCCGGTTATATCGGACAGAAATTTTTGACATTCGGCGAAATAATTGCGGTTCCGCTAATGTTCCTTCTTACAGGGTTTATCCTTCCTCTTTTTTTAAACCGTTTTACAAAACTGCACTGGTTTTCCGCAGCAATTGGTCAGTTTATTGCTATACGGCATGATGTTTTTAAGGCAATCGGCGGATGTGAAGCATTCAAGAAAAGAACATCGGAAGATATTTATATGAGCCGTTGTGTTAAAAAGAAGGGCTACTCTACAAGATTCCTTTATATCTGTGAATATGTTTACTGCAGAATGTACAACGGATACCGTTCCGCAATTGAAGGGATAGGTAAAAACATTTTTGATTTTCTGGGAAAAAATACGCTTATATTATTCTTGATAATTGTCGCTGTTTTATTCTTTTTATTCCTTCCTTTCCCGCTGCTTATATACAATATAATTTTCGGCAGTCCATGGTTACTCCATATTTTAATTGTTTGTATTCTTTATACACTAACATGGCTTTTTATATTTATTGGACAGCGTTTAAACTGGTGGTATAGTTTTCTCTGGCCGCTCATGATTATAAATTTTTTATACATGGGCGCATGGTCATGGTTCAGATCAACTTCCGGTAAAGGTTTTATCTGGAAAGACAGAAAGGTAAACTAGTGCCGTATATTGGATTATCATGTTTGCAAATTAATGACTATCGTCGTTCTCCCGCAGAACGTAATAATGCTCTGAGCGCGGAAGCCAGGCGAATATTGTCCATTCTTGCAGATAGTCCCCTCGATACAACCAATACAACCGATATAATTGAAACAATTGCAACAGATGAAAATGGCAGGCCGTTTTTTCAAAACAGCAATATGGACTTTAGCATTTCGCATTCAGGCGCTGCAGTTGCTGTTTCTCTGGTTCAGGGTGAAAATATTCACGGAGTAAAGATAAAAACCGGTTGCGATATTCAGCTTATTCGGCACAGAAAAAACCTTAGAAACATAACAGAAGAAAATTTTAGCGCAGCCGAAAGAGATTATATTTTTTCACAAGACGAGACACTGTTTGAGAGACTTAGGTTTTTTCAAATATGGACATTGAAGGAATGTTATATAAAACTCCGCGGGCTTTCGGTATTTGACATGCCCAAAGTGCCGTCTTTTATTTCCTGTGACGTAATCTCTTCCCCTTGCGACGCAATTTCGTTTTACCTGTACGAACTGACTTTTGCAGGAGAGCGTTACATGCTGGCAACTGCCATAGAAAATGGGAACGGTATATGTCCGGAAATACGCATGTTTTCTCAACAGGAAGGGAACCTCGGCTCTCCAGGTTTCGAGTTGTATCCGGTAAAAAATTTTTGAATCATACTTGTACTCCAACAATATTTCTGTTATTATCTTCATATATTTTTTTGAGGGGAGTTTTTGAAAAAAATATATCTTTCTGAGCCGGGGCTTATTTGCTGCGCCGGCCGCAATAAAGACGAATTATATAAATCATGTATTACTGGAAACAAAAGCGGAATGAAAATCCGGGAACTAAACGCCGGAGGAAGTTTTCCGACCGGGCAAATTCCATGTAAGGAAATTCCTCCGGTAGAGCTTTCTGTTAAACCTGCGGCGTATACAAATGCATCTTATACAACAGATACCAGAATAATCCGTATCATCGATAAAGCTTTGGAACAAATTCGACCCAATATTGAGAAAGCCATTGCAATATATGGTCATGACAAAATTGGCGTTTGCCTTGGTTCCTGCGATAATGGCTCAGAAGGCTCTCTTCTTTCTCACAAAGAGTTTCTGGAAAAAGGCATTTTCCCGAAAGATTATCGGCTTAATTTCCAAAGCGCTTCGTTTCCTGCAGAATACATTGCTCACAAATTCGGGCTTAAAGGTACAGTTTTAACAGTCGCCACCGCATGCGCTTCCGGGGTAAGCGCCATTATGAGAGGGGCTGAACTTATACGCTCAGGTGTATGCTCCGCTGTTATTGCCGGCGGTGCAGACATTGTTTCCGAAACTGTTCTTATGGGATTCCATGCCCTGGAAGCTGTTTCAGATAGCCCAACTAATCCTCTTAGTAAAAATCGCAAAGGGATAAATCTTGGAGAAGGAGCCGCTTTTTTCCTGCTTGATTCAAATGAAGGCTCGCCTTTGCAAGGCGGCATTGAACTTCTTGGTGTTGGGGAAAGCGCGGATGCCCACCATATGACTGCCCCGGGACCGGACGGCGAAGGACCTGCAAAGGCTATGAAAACAGCAATCAAAGAAGCAAAAATTGACCCCTCGCAAATCGGCTATGTAAACCTCCATGGTACCGGCACAGATCTAAACGACAGAGCAGAAGCCTTTGCATTAAAGTCTGTTTTTGGAGAAAAAATACCCAAAGTTAGTTCCACAAAACCAATCATGGGTCATACCCTTGGAGCAGCCGGGGCGCTGGAAACTGCAGTTTGCTGGATGGTTTTAAAAGAGCAAAAAGGTCTTCCGGTTCATTGCTGGGACGGCGCCAGAGACGAGGGATTCCCTTCACTTCCTGTTGTTTCATTGTCCGGGGATGAACAACCCGAACCTGTTCAGATTTCGGCCTGTATGACAAATAGCTTTGCCTTTGGCGGCTGTAATGTAAGCCTTATAATAGGGAACAGATCATAACTCTTAAAATAATATGTATTGACAATAACATATAGTTTTGCTGATAATAACTTAATAAGATTATTTTTGGATACATAGGAGTCATAAAAGAAATGGATAATCTGAAAACTCAAATTAAAGAACTGATAATAAACTCCCTTGAACTTGACGATGTTAAGGTTGAAGATATCGTTGATTCGGAGCCATTGTTCAGGGAAGGTCTTGGACTTGATTCTATAGATGCCCTGGAACTTGGGGTTGCAATAAAAAAGAAATTCGGGGTAAAACTTTCCGCTGAAAATGCAGACAATAAAAAGCATTTTGCTTCAGTTGACTCCCTTGCAGCATTTATTGAAGCCAACAGGGGATCGGAATGACATATGTTCGCCGGTGTGTTTAGAACCCTGCTTTACGCGATTGCAGCGCTTTATCCGATTCTGGTATTTTACTTTCATATAGTTCGCGGAATCTCGGTAAGGATGTTTTCTCTTTTTATAATGGCTTTTGCCGTTATTGTTTTTCTCTCCGTGATTTTTTCCAGGAAAAATAAAAAAAATGATTTAATTTGGCCTCCCGTTATTCTTTTTATCGTAGGGACATTATGTGTTATAAGCGATTCAGGTTTTGTGCTGAAATTTTACCCGGTTGTAATGAACGGACTGTTTCTGATTACATTTGGTCTTACACTTTTTCTGCCCCCTACAATGATCTTCCGTTTTGCAACTCTTATGGACAAATCCATTAAAGGCTCTCTTGCAGAAAAAAGAATAGCCGCTTACTGCCGCAAAGTAACAGTTATGTGGTGTATCTTTTTTATTTTTAACGGATCTATAGCTGTTTTGACAATTTTTTCCGGTTCAGATGTTTTTTGGTCTGTATACAACGGTGTAATAGCATATATATTGATGGGTATCCTTTTCGCAGTCGAATATATCGTAAGAATAATAACACAAAAAAAGATGCCTAAATCAATCCCGCTTTCCGCTTTTAAAAAACATTCCCGCGATCCTTCCCTTGTTCTTTGTTATGAAGGCGCCTTTAATGACGGGATTTATAAAACATGGAATGATTTTATACAAGGCACAGAAATACTTAGAAAACAAATAAACTCAAATACTGCCAAACGCTTTATCCTGCACTGCGAAGACAGCTGGTATTTTCTGCTTGCTTTTACAGCCCTTCTCCAGTGTAAAAAAGAAATACTGCTAACTGCCAATATCAGCCCGGGTTATATTGCAGAAATTCGCGGCAAAAACGGAGACGCGGCAGAAGAGGCTTTCATTCTTACAGACCAGGATTCCATTATAGAAGAAAAAAATCATTTTTATATTCCTGATATACTTTCACAAATACCCAAACAGGAAATATCGTTAGCTGAAGATATTCCCGTAATAAATGCTGATGAAACTTCCATTGTAATTTATACATCCGGAAGCACAGGAAACCCAAAAGCGGTAAAACAAAGACTTACCGAACTTGAAAACGACAATCGTTTTATACTTTCCATGTGGGGTGAAGAATTTCTTAAGCGCAAAGTATGCTCAACAGTAAACCAGCATCATATTTACGGTCTTCTTTTTTCGATATTCTTACCGTTTACCGCCGGTGTTCCATTCAAAAGAGAAAGAATCAAAATCCCGGAAGAACTGGAAATACTAAGTGACACAGAATATATGCTTATCACTGTGCCTGCTTTTTTAAAGCGGGCTTCTAACATAGAAAAAAACCATTATCCTAAACTAAAATCACCGTTTATTTTTACTTCCGGCGGATCTCTGGATCCGATTACAGCAAAAAAAACCAGTGAAGTGTTAGGCTTCTGGCCTGTGGAAATCTACGGCAGCACCGAAACTTCCGGCATAGCCTGGAGACAATCCGGAAACGGCCCTGAATGGAAGCCCTTTGATAATGCGCAAATTAGTTTAAACAAAGATAGCTGCCTAATAATCCGCTCTCCTTATATAAAAGACCCGAACGGTTTTGAAACCGCCGACCTTGCGCAGATTTATCCAGACGGACGTTTTATATTAAAAGGACGTATTGATTCTGTTGTTAAAATCGAAGAAAAACGTATTTCCCTTGTTGAAATGGAAGATCGCATTTTGTCATCCGGCTTTGCTTCGGAAGTTTGCGTAATCCCCATGGAAGGAAAACGCCAATACCTGGCCGCTGCCATTGTTTTAAACGATGAAGGCAAAAAACGTTTTGGAAGTTTAGAAAAACATGATATTAAAAAATTTTGGAAGGAGTATCTTCATCAATTTTTTGAACATATTGTTATTCCAAAAAAATTGCGCTTCCTTGATGTCTTACCTGTTAATTCTCAGGGTAAAAAAAATAAAGAAAAAATAAAACTACTTTTTATTGACAAAACGGCTTTTGAAAAAAATACTGACATAACGGAAAAAATAATAGAAAAAACAGATACTTCTGTTACACTGGAATTCTCGGTTCCCGGTTCTAATCCTTATTTTGACGGTCATTTCCCGGAATTTAAAATCCTTCCCGGGGTAGCCCAAACAGAATTAGTTATAAGGTATGCTTCACGTTTTCTTGGAACTGGCATTGATATTTCAGAAATAAAGCGCTTAAAATTCGCAAGTTTTATTCAGCCTGATACCACGGCTGTTCTTCATCTCGAGAAAAAAGAAAATAATATTTCTTTTAAAATATTTTCATTGGACAAAGAAACGGCTTATTCTTCCGGAACTTTAATATTGCGGGATGGGGAGGTAAAAAATTGAGACAAAAAAATGATAACGGACCATATAATATTTTTGCCGAAGCAGAAACAACCATAGAATTTTTTGACCTTGATCCCATGCAGGTAGTTTGGCATGGAAATTACTTTAACTACTTTGAAATAGCCCGCAGGTTGCTTCTGGAAAAAATAGGATATGGTTATTGTGAAATGAAAAAAACAGGGTTTATGTTTCCAATAATTGAAGCAACTGTAAAATATATTAACTCTCTTAAACATGGAGACAAAGCCGTAATTAAAGCGATACTTGTTGAATATGAAAACCGTCTTAAGATAAAATATGAAATTTACAATGCAGAAACAGGCATTTTAACCACCAGAGGAGAGACTACCCAAATGACTGTTGATATCAAAACAGGCGAATCCTGTTTTGTCTGCCCTGCGGTTTTAACAGAAAAAATCGAAAATCTCATAAAAGGGAAAGTTTGAAAAATGCAAGGTAACATAATAGAAAAAAATGAATTACTGTCCATAATACCTCACAAAGGCAAGATGGTGCTGTTAAACAGGATAACAGCTTATGACCTTGAAAATCAAACAATAGAAGCTGAATATGATATTACAAAAGAATGTATATTTTATGATCCGCAGATAGAAGGGGTTCCAACATGGGCGGGCTTTGAATTTATAGCCCAATCAATCGCGGCGATATCCGGTATAAGGGAAAAATCAAAAAACAAGCCGCCAAGACTTGGGTTTGTTTTGGGATTATCCCAAGTGTTTATAAATACTCCCTATTTTAAATTAGGAAGTATTGTAAAAATAAAAACAAAAGAAATAGAAAACGAATATCCGATTATGTATTTTACCGGGGAACTTTTCGTAAACGATCAAAAAATATTTTCCGGAAGATTAACTGTTATGGAAATAGATGATGAACAAAAACAAAAATTTACGGAGACTTTAAAAAATGAATGAAAAAAAAGTATTAATTACAGGGGCAAATAGAGGCATAGGCCGGGCGATTGCACTGGCAGTATCCGAGGCCGGTTATCAGGTGACAGCGCATTATAATAACAATAAAGAATCTGCAGAATCTCTTAAAACAGAAATCCTTGAAAAGGGAGGGCAGATAGAGTTAATCAAATTTGATATTGGCAACAGGGAAGAATGCCGCGAAACACTTGAAAAATGGATAACCGAAAATAACAATGTCTGGGGAATCATCTGCAATGCCGGTATTTGTGCGGATAATGCTTTTCCTGCCTTAAGCGCTGATGAATGGGATAAGGTTCTTCGCACCAATCTTGACGGTTTTTACAATGTATTGCACCCGCTTGTCATGCCTTTTTGCCGGAAAAAAAAGGGCAGGATAATTACAATTTCATCAATTTCAGGGATAATGGGAAACAGGGGGCAGGTAAATTACAGCGCTGCAAAGGCCGGAATTATCGGGGCGACAAAAGCGCTTGCGGTTGAACTTGCCAGCCGTTCCATTACGGTTAATTGCATTGCTCCCGGGATAATTGAGACAGACATGACAGCTGATGTACCAAAGGATCAGGTTCTTCCAATGATACCGATGGGCAGAATGGGCAAACCGGAAGAAGTAGCGGGTTTGGCTGTGTTTCTTCTTTCTGATGCTGCTTCATATATCACACGGCAGGTTATATCAGTAAACGGAGGAATGTTGTGATATGACGAAACTTAAATTAATTTATCCAAGGTGGAACAAACTGCCGGGACAGACAACATTTAACCTGCCGCCCCACGGACCTGTGGTGTTTGCCGCAGCTTTGCCTGATTATATTGATGTTGTCTTTACCGATGAAAATGTTCAAACTATTAATTTTGATGAAGACTGTGATCTTGTGGCAATTTCCATGATGCTTAGTACTCAGGTAAAACGCGGCTGGGCTATTGCCGACGAGTACCGCAAACGAGGCAAAAAGGTTATCTTCGGCGGCATTGCTACTATGCTTCACGCCGAGGAAACTATCCCGCATGCGGATTCTGTGTTTTTGGGCGAAGCCGAAACCCGTATGGAACAGGTTTTTTCTGATTGGCAAAACGGCGAACTAAAACAAGTTTATAATTTTATGCCTCAAATGCCGCCGATAGAAAAAGTTGGTCCTGCCCGGCGTGACCTGTATCAAAAAGAATTATACAACCACAAGGGCGTACAAATGGTAGACCTTTTTCACGCTTCCCGCGGCTGCCGTTTCAGCTGCTACCCTTGCGCTGTTTCATATTTGGGAGGGCGCTCTTTCCGTCCGCGTCCCATAGACAAAGTACTGGAAGAACTTGCAACAATCGATAACAACCGGCTTTTTATCGTAGACAATTCTCTGGCACAGGACAAGGAATGGGAAATGGAATTGTTCAAAGAAATGATTCCAATAAAAAAGAAATGGATTAGCCACACCATAGAAGACGATCCAAAAGTTCTGGAACTGGCAGCAAGAGCCGGAGTCTGGTATGTGTATCAGGCGGTTTATGATACATCGGACTACATAAAAGAAAGGGTAAAACGTTATCATGATTACGGCATTGGAGTTGAGGGAACTATTCTGCTTGGTCTTGATAGTCAAACAGAAGATGACATCAAACGTCTTATAGATTTTCTTTTGGAAATAAAACTTGACCTAGCTGAGTTTACCGTGATGACACCCTTCCCTCACACCAAAGCATGGGATGATATATCACGTCAGGGAAGAATTTTTGATCGTGATTGGGATCATTACAATGCAGGGCAAGTTGTTTTTACCCCAAAACATATGACTGCGGAGCGTCTGCAGGAACTTTACGATTATGCATGGAAAACTTTTTATCAGGATGAATCCCAGGAAGAAAAAATGTTTCATCTTCTTTCCGCAGTAACCGAACGTGAAATAGAAGATGGAACTTACCGCCCGCGTAACAGGACATTGATCCATAAATCTTTCGGTAAGGATATAGGTTAGATATGCAGGTACCAGAAAAATACTACGATGAAATTTTCGATTTTAAGGGGCAATGGGATATGCCTTCCCGCTGCGGATTAAAAATTCTTTTACCTGAAAACACAGGTGAAGACAAAACCTTTGTTATTG
>Ga0123356_10003109_pt1 | contig 17519 bp, 9 predicted proteins | sample TergutEmb28metaG_2_FD_92546 | JGI IMG/M metagenome (GOLD analysis project Ga0123356, IMG submission 92546) | Embiratermes neotenicus P3 segment gut microbial communities from Petit-Saut dam, French Guiana - Emb289 P3 | ecosystem: Host-associated > Arthropoda: Insects > Digestive system > Gut ...
AAAATCTCATCCACTGCGTCTTTATTGGCGCCTTCGTTTTCAAGAACCAAAACGTTTTGTTCCAAAGTGTCTACTTGCATTTGGGCCTCGCTGAAAAAGTCCTTGAGAAGCTCCTCATTGTTGGGATCAAGATAATCACTCATATCTATAATAATGTGATAAAAAATCGATTAAGTCAAGATATGAAATAAGTAAAAAGATAATATTATGCTCCATAAATCAGAAAATTAACCATGATATAAATATAATACAATTATTTTAATTATATTTATATTTTATTAAACATTATTCTCTAGTAACCTTAAAAACCAATTTATTCGTATATTTGGTATTTCTTTTCCAGTTTATGGAAAATTGAGGTAAATACAGCGGTAATAATCAGATAAATTATCATCGCGGGAATGTAAACAAGAGCCGAACCTGTGGAGTTTTCGATACTTCTCATTGCTCTTGTAATGTCAACTAACGCAATCATATAAACAAGAGAAACATCTTTCAGCATCATGATAAATTCATTGCCGACAGGCGGAATCAGGCGCCTTATTGACTGGGGAAAGATTACAAGTCTCATAGTTTGCATATAGGTTAATCCAAGCGCACGGGACGCTTCGTATTGTCCTTTATCAATACTGGAAACTGCCGCCCTGATAATTTCGGCACAATATGCGGCGCAGTTCAGGGAAAAGGCGATAAAAGCAGCGGCAAAACGGCTGTGAATTGTAAAGAATGGAAAAATTTTTGGAAGAGCGTAATAAATAAAAAACAATTGCATTAATAAAGGAGTGCCGCGGAAAAAGAAAATATAAGCTCTGCATATTTTATTAATCAGGAATTTTTTTGACATCTTTCCCAGCGCCAGAAAAACGCCAATAACCAATCCCATACTGACAGACAGTACTGTTAATGATATTGTAATCCACGCTCCGTTTAACAGCGACGGTATCCACTGGTATATTTTTTGCAAGGCTTCCATTTGCATGTAATCATACTATAATAATAAATAAAACGAAATATTGAAAAAAAATAAAATCTTTTTATTGACAAATAAACAGCGCTTCATTACGTTTTATCAATTGGAGCTGTTTAATTAATGGCGCGATCTATTAATCTTAAAAACATAAAAAGCGGCGCGGAATTCCATTTTAAACGTTCCAGATTAAACCAGTTATTCATGGAAGCCATGAAATACCCGCTGATCGCAGTAAGCGCCGGAGCAGGTTATGGTAAAACAACCGCTGTTCAGGACTTTGTTGACGGATATAAAGCAACGACAGTGTGGGTACAGCTTACAGAACGCGATAACGTCGGCGGCCGTTTCTGGGAAAATTTTTCTCACAGCATGACATTGATTAATAACACGCCGTTTGCCGAGTCAGTAAAAAAACTTGGATTTCCCGATACACCGGAAAAATTAAAACAATTTTTAAATTTAATACGCGAGCTTTCAGATAAAAAACGGAGAATCATTGTATTCGATGACTGCCACTTTATAGAAAACCCGGCGGTAATTCGATTTGCAGAAGAATCTATCCGCAATTTACCGATTGGGACTACATTATTTTTAATTTCACGTTCAACGCTTCGTATGAATACCGCGGGATTAATTTCAAAAAACTGCATGTTCGAAGCAAGCGAAGATGAACTGCGTTTTACAAAAAATGAGCTTGCTCAATATTTTAAAAAACAGGGTATATCTTTAAAACCGGATAGTCTGCACACAATCATGAAAGATACCGAAGGATGGGTATTCGCGTTAAATTATATCGCGCGGTCATATAAAAAAGCTCCGGGTTATGAGGGCTATTTGCGTAACGCGATGAAAACAAATATTTTCCGTTTTATGGAAACGGAAATATGGGACAATACTTCCGCTTTGCTGCGAAATTTTCTGGTACGCCTTTCCTTGATTGATCATCTATCAGTAAATTTAATAGCGCTTTTGGCAAACGATAACATTAAACTTATTGATGAACTGGAAAAACAAAATGCGTATATACGCCGGGACAGATATATAGACGCTTTTTTAATACATCCTTTATTTCTGGAATTCCTTGCGGGTAAACAACATCTTATTTCTGAAGATGAAAAATTAAAAACATATATAATCGCGGGAAAATGGTGCGATAAAAACAGTTTTAAAATAGACGCGCTTGCGTATTATGAAAAAGCCGGAGATTATACATCAATTGTATCAATGCTTATAGAATTGCCGCCAAGAATTCCGCACGACATCGCGTATTATGCGGCTTTAATATTTGATCGTACGCCGGAAGAAGTATTTGACACAGTGGATCTGCTTGTATCAAAACATTTAAGCGCGTATATGAGTCAAGGCCTATGGCAAGAAACAATCGAATTAGCGGACCGTTATGAAGAAAAATACCTTAAGCTGCCTGATACGAATTCATTTAAAAGACATACGCTGGGCGCTATATATTACTGTAAAGCTCTCACGCGTATTTCAATGTGTTTGGAAGATGACCGTTACGATTTTGATCTTTACTTTAAAAAATTTGATAAATGTTATCCCGACCCGATTGACCCGGGAAAAATAATCAAGGCCTGTCCTGGACCATGGATTTGTTCTGTCGGCTCATCCAGAAAAGACGCCCCGGAAGAATTTATCAGAGCTTATAAACGTTCATTTGTATATGTGAGGCGTTGTTTAAACGGCATTGAATCTGGGGAAGCGGATTTAGCAAGCGGGGAGTTAAAGTTTTATCAGGGTGATACAAAAGAAGCCGAATCATTTATAAACAGCGCTTTGTATCTGGCGCGGGAAAGCAAACAGGCAGAAGTCGCGCACAGGGCATTATTTTACATATTAAAGCTGGCGGTTTTTCAGGGGAATTTTTTAAAAGCGGAACAAACATTAAAAGATATAAAGATTAATAATGATGATACCGGATATTTTAATCGTATTATCGATTATGATATTTCTTTAAACTGGTATTACTACATTCTTGATATGCCGGAAAAATTTTCTGACTGGCTAAAAGAAAATTTTTCTCCTTATAGTCACGTTAGTTTTATAGAAAATTATGCGAATCAGATTAAAGCGCGTTTTTGCTATATAACAAGAGATTATCAGCCGCTGTTATCATATATCCAGGAAATGAAACAGAGGGAATCGTATTTATTCGGGCGCCTGGAAATGCTGGCAATAGAAGCCTGCATACATTATAAAATGAGAAACAAGGAAAAAGCGTGCGTTATATTGGAAGAAGCGTATATAACGGCGTTACCTAATAATCTATTAATGCCATTCATTGAACTGGGAAAAGACATGCGTTCGCTTTCGGCTTACGCATTAAAAAATACAAACGAAAAAATCCCTAAAGCCTGGCTGGAAGATATTAACCGTAAATCCACTATTTACGCTAAACGTCTTGTTCATATAATTGCTGAATACAAACAGGCAAAAGGCATAACAGACAATGTAACGATTTCTCCCAGAGAAAGGGAAATTCTTACAGATCTTTCACATGGCCTTTCGCGCGCAGAAATTGCCGCCAGCCGGAATCTTTCGATTAATACAATTAAGATGCTAATTAACAGTATTTATATGAAATTAGGCGCGGAAAACCTGGCGGATGCGATCCGTATCGCAGCTGAACAAAAATTTCTTTAGTATAACTTTTAAAAATATTATTGAAACTTTTAAATATTCCATTGAAAAACTTCTATTTTATGATAAAATGAAGTTACTGCATGTTACACATAGGTATTGACGTAGGCTCCACGACAGTTAAAACAGTGGTGATACAAAGCGGCACAAAAGAGATTGTTTTTTCCCGGTATGAGCGGCACGGCGCCATGCAAAGCGAAAAAGTGCGCTCCTTCCTGCAGGAAATTTTTTCATCCTATCCAAACGAGCAATATCAACTCGCGTTCTGCGGCTCAGGGGGAAGAACTATCGCAGAAGTGCTTCACGCTCCATATATACAGGAAGTTGTTGCGAATTCAATAGCTGTCAGGACTTTTTATCCCCAGGCCAGAGTCGCGGTAGAATTGGGCGGACAGGACGCGAAAATCGTCTTTTTTTACCATGACAGTGCGACAAACAACCTGGCGGCGGGTGATATGCGAATGAATGGAAGCTGCGCAGGAGGTACCGGCGCATTTATCGATGAAGTAGCTTCCCTATTACGTACTCCTGTTGAAGAGTTTGACGCTCTTGCCGCTAAAGGTACGCAAGTTTATGATATTTCAGGCCGATGCGGTGTTTTCGCAAAAACCGATATCCAGCCTCTATTAAACCAGGGCGGACTGCTGCCGGATATCGCTCTTTCAACCTTTCATGCCATAGCGAAACAAACAATCGGGGGGTTGGCTCAGGGACTTGATATACAGCCGCCTGTTGTTTTTGAGGGCGGACCTCTCACCTTTAATCCTACATTGATCAGGGTTTTTGCCGAACGGCTGGAACTTACAAAAGAAGATATAATCCTGCCCCCAAAAGCCGAATTGTTCATCGCTTATGGAGCAGCTCTATCTATAAATGAAATGTTTAGAGACACAAGTATTAACTTTAGTCCGGAAGCGGCGCTTACTACCCTTTCAATGTACCGGGAAATTGTAGCCGGTAATTCAATTACGCAGAATTTGAATTTTTTCAACAATGATACAGAACGGAACGAATTCATGGCGCGCCATAAAATGCACAGCATTAATAGAGACGCTGGTCTGTATAAAGGACAATCCTTGCGTGTATATATGGGACTTGACGCAGGATCGACCACAACAAAATTTGTTTTGATAGACGAAAATGAAAATGTAGTTGACTGTTTTTACAGTCCAAATAAGGGTGAGCCGCTTAAGGTTATCAAACAAGCGCTGCTGGAAATGTACGAAAAATATCAGGCCGCGGGCATTAATCTTGAGATTATAGCACTTGGAACCACAGGTTATGGAGAACTGCTTTTTGACAAGGCATTAGGCGCGGATTTCCACACTGTAGAAACTGTCGCTCATGCCGCCGCCGCGCAAAAGTACATACCGGAAGTAAGTTTTATTCTGGACATTGGCGGTCAGGACATGAAAGCCATCAATATATCAAACGGTATTGTTACAAATATAACTGTTAACGAAGCATGTTCATCCGGCTGCGGTTCTTTTTTGGAAACTTTTGCGGAAACATTAAATATACCTGTAGATAAAATCGCAGAAGCGGCTTTTAACGCGAAAAATCCCGCGCGGCTTGGCAGCCGCTGTACGGTTTTTATGAACAGTACAATCATCACTGAGCAAAAAAACGGCAAACAGGCAGATGACATTATGGCCGGGCTTTGCCGTTCGATAGTAGAAAATGTATTTACCAAGGTTGTGCGTATTTCTTCTCCTTCTCAATTGGGAGAAAAAATTGTAGTACAGGGCGGCACATTAAAAAACGACGCTGTACTGAGAGCGCTGGAACAATACCTCGGCAAATCTGTAGTACGCGCTCCCTATCCCGGCGAGATGGGCGCAATAGGCATCGCTCTTTTAACAAAACGTGAAATCGCCGAACATGGTTACACTTCACCTCACGGCGCCGGAGGATGTTCCCGCTTTATCGGTTTTGACGCGATTAAGGATTTTAATTACACGCAGGAAGCGAACATAATATGCTCCTTCTGCGGCAATAATTGTAATCGTACATTGGTACGTTTTTCCAATAACCTTACATGGGTTACCGGTAACCGCTGTGAACGCGGCGAACTTGTAGGCGACCCTCAGGACCCGGCATTACGCGAAGAGGCCAATAAAAGAACAAAAATAATGAACTCAGTGCCTGACATGATCAAATTGCGTGATGAGCTTGTTTTTAAGGATTATCCATTTAAACAACTACTGCCGTCAAAGAATATTACAATCGGGATTCCGCGCGCACTGGATTTCTGGCGGGACATGCCGTTCTGGAAAGTATTCTGGGGCGCTTTGGGATTTAAGACAATTGTATCACGCAAAAGCTCACGTCAGCTTTATGAAAAGGGCATACAATACGTAGCTTCCGACACAGTTTGTTTCCCCGCAAAACTTGTTCATGGGCACATAGACGACTTGATAGAAAAAAAAGCAGACAGGATTTTCTTCCCGCAGATAAACAGACTACCGCCTGACAATCCAGAACGTTTCAGTACATTTACATGTCCGGTATTGAAAGGTTACCCGCTTTCTGTCAGATTTTCTAACAACCCCGAAGAAAAACATAATATCCCGCTTGATGCGCCGGTTTGTCACTGGTTCTCAAAAAAGGATCGTGATTTCCAGTTATGCCGCTTCATGAAGGAAACTTTTAATATACCCAAAAAGACTGTTCTTTCGGCAATCAAACAGGGAGATAAAACCCTGGAAGAATTTAACCGTACCTTAACAGATAACGGAAAAAAGATAATACAGGACACACACCGCGACGGCGGATTTGCGGTAGTTATCGCGGGACGGCATTATCAATATGACGAACATATCAATCACAATTTATCCAGGTATTTTACAAGCCTTGGCATTCCGGTACTAACATTGGATTCCCTTCCGGATCTGGGAAAAATTCCGTTGAATAAATCGCGTGTTGAAATTACCAATAATAACCATGCCCGCCTTTTATCCGGCGCGATTGCCGCCGCTGAGCATCCAGCTCTGGAATATGTAGACATTTTTAGTTTCGGCTGCGGACATGACGCTGTATACAGCGATGAAATTGTCCGGATCATGGATGATATATCCGAAAAGACTCCGCTCATACTAAAAATGGACGAAAGCGAAATAGCGGGTCCATTGCGCATACGTATACGTTCATTTATAGAAACTGCAATGACACGGCGGAAAAAAACAGCGCATAACGCTAAACCGCTTGGAGATCCCTATCCTGTAAAACTTAACAAAAACGACAAACAAAAAGTAATTCTTATTCCGAATGCAAGCAGGGCTTTCTGCTTAATTCTAAGCGGCTGCCTTGCCAAAGACGGTTACCGGACAGAGCCGCTACCGATGGGCGGCGCCGAAGCGATCGCGATGGGAAAGAAATATGTACATAACGATATGTGTCTGCCGGCGCAGATTGTAATCGGTGAAATTATCCTCGCGTTAAAAAGCGGTAAGTACGATCCTGACAATGCTGTGGCAGGATCTCCAAAAGTATTATGCGATTGCTGTCTTGTGAATTATATGCCCCTGACCAGAAAAGCGTTGGACGAAGCTGGTTTCCCGCAGGTACCTGTCATCACCACAGATACACTGGATCTAAAAAATGCGCATCCAGGCATGAACTTTACTCATATAACTTACGCTAATGTTGTTTGGGGTATAATCCAGGCAGACGCTCTGGAATTTCTAAGACGCAAAATACGTCCTTATGAATTACAAAAGGGTGAGACAGACAAAGTTACAGAAAACGCTTTTATGGAAATATCGAATGGCCTCGCCAAAAACGGCATCCCCGGTTCAATCAAGGCATTTAAAAAAGCAATAAAGGATCTTTGCCGCGTCCGTTATGATCGATCAAAATTAAAAGAACAAGTACTTATACAGGGTGAGTATCTTCTTACATTTCATCCATGATCAAATCAGGAAGTAGAAAAGTATCTGGAAAAAAACGGAATGGAAGTACTATTCCCGCGCATGTACGGCATTTACCGTCATCTATTCCTTAATCATACTGTCGCCGAAATGAAAGAATTCAAAGTTAAACATTCGCTGTACGATAATCTCTACGCCAGAGTAGGAAACAAGTTCATGGACATTGCTGTAAAACACACAGATAAAATCGCAAAGGCGCATCCATTGTATGAAAGCGATGTAACTTTGGAAGAAGTGGCAAAACTAAGCGATCATATTATGCATCATTCAATATTGTCCGGTGAATCGTTTTTGATAGCGGCTGACATACTGCATTACGCCGCTAAGGGGATTCGCTCATTTGTAATTCTGCAGCCATTCGGCTGCCTACCCAACCATATCTGCGGACGAGGGATAATTAAAAAGCTGAAAGATCATTATCCGGGCATACAGATTCTGCCATTGGATTATGACCCTGATGTAAGTTTCGCAAACATCGAAAACCGGCTGCAAATGCTGATAATGAATGCGAGAAATCTAAAAAAAGCCGGGTAAAAAGACGAGTCATTAATACAGAAATAGCTAAACTCTTGATTTATTAAATAAAATACATAATAATTTACTTATGAAAATTGTGTTTTATTGAGGTAAGGAATGACGTTAGATAAAAAGTGGAACCAGGCATCCAAAAAATCGGCAAATACTCAGAAAAAAAACCATGTAAAATTTCCTATAGTCGCGAAACTTGTTATTATTATTTCCGTTCTGCTGCTTGTATCACTTGGGGTAGTAATTTCTTTGGTATCCTACCTTAGTACCGAAGACGTTCGAATCACTGCGGAAATTAACAACCATACAATTAACCGCCGCGCCGGCTCGCAGGTGACAGGTACTTTCCAGTCTATTCAGGCTGCCGTCCTTCTCTACCTTAAAATGAATGACCGCCTTTCTGCAAATGACAGACACAATCCAGAGATGGAATTTGATTTTTTTAATTATAATCAGAGCATAGCTGCAATAGAGATTAAAGCAGCATCAGGAAATCCCACATTGATATTAAATGATACATTCATGCTCTCTAATAATATTAATGCCGAAGCGATAAAAAAATATTTTGATGAAGAATTAATTTTAGGTACAGTAAATCCGGAAATAAAAACACTTTTTAACGCGTCACCGCATTTCCGCCATTCATTAATTTGCGCGGTTTTCAGCCGTGAAAGCGCATCAGGAACAGAAATAATAAAAGTACTTTTTATGCCCGATGAGCTTTCCGAAACATTCGGTATAGGAACCAACACAAGTTTTCTTATAAACAGTTCAGGAGACTTACTGCTTCACCCCGATAACGACCTTGTGCTTGATGGAGCCAATTTTTCTAACATGCCGATTGTAGTGGAAATGTGGAGAGAGGGCGACTCATCCGGGCGGCAGATTTCCTATGAAGAGGAGAATGGAGAAAAGTTCTTTGGAGCGTATATCCCAATCGCGGGATCAGATACAGCGGTAGTTACGATAATACCATACGAGGTTGTCTTTGAAGCGGTTAGAAGCATTACTCTGCAAAATATATTCCTTACAGCGGCGGTATTATTCCTCGCTATTCTTTTTATTTGGTTCTTTTCAAAAACAATCAGCAATCCTATCAAGGTTCTTGCGGATGTCGCTCTTCAGATTGAAGGCGGCAATTTTGATCAAAATTTAAAACCAAAAACACGCGACGAAGTAGGACTGTTAACAGAAAGTTTCGGCAAGATGACAGGCGCACTTAACATCTTCGGCCGCTTCACAAATAAAGATATAGCAGTCCGCGCCATGAGAGGCGAAATTAAACCCGGCGGACTTTCCAAACACGCTACGATATTCTTTTCTGATATACGCGGTTTTACAGAAAAGTCAGAAAACTTTACGACTGTTTTTGGAGAAGGAGCTTCCAATCGCATCGTTTTATGGCTGAACGAATATTTTACATACATGGTAGACTGCGTAGAAAAAACAGGCGGTGTTGTAGACAAGTTTATCGGTGATGCGGTTATGGCACACTGGGGCACAGCGTATACAGCAGGAAGCGCGGCAGCTGATGCTTTTAACGGAGTAAAAGCGGCGCTTATGATGCGTAACGCTTTACATAACCTCAATAAAAGAAGAAAAAGAGATGATCCGGGAAATCCGGAAATACGCATAGGCAGCGGTCTTAACACAGGAATTGTAACAGCGGGACAGCTTGGTTCAGAACAACGCATGGAATATACAGTTATAGGTGACCCTGTAAACCTCGCGAGCCGGACAGAAGCGCTTAATAAACCGCTGGGAACAGATATATTAATAACCGAAGATACATGGAATTTTGTCGGCAGTGAATTTATAACAGAAGAAATGCCGCCTGTTTCAGTGAAGGGAAAGGAAAAACCGATACGAATGTTCGCGGTGGTTAATTTAAAAGGCGCCAAAGGTCCGCAAACACTTGCGGAAGTAAGGACCCTTCTTGATATCGCTCCACCTGACATCAGTAAGGTTGATACAAATGCGGAAGAAAAAAAGTATAAAATCCAGGGCGCTTGATCTCGCGATCATTCTCCTTTGTCTTGCCGGTTCCATTATCTCAGGAACGGCGTTCTGGCAGGAATATACACGCACTCTCTCAAAGATAAACGAAGAACCAATCGGAACAATTATTTTTAAGAAAAGATCCGCGCAAAGAAAGTTTATAGATCGTGTTGTATGGGACAGATTAAGAATGGAAACACCGTTGTATCAGGGAGATACAATCCGTACTATAGAAGCATCCGAAGCTGTAATTATTTTCAGAGACAGTATAACCCAGTTGAGCCTGTACGAAAATACACTTATTCAAATTTTTTACAATGACACAGACGGAGCAAAGATAGATTTATCCGGCGGACGCCTGGATGTAGCTTCAGGAACAAGAAATGTCGTAGTTACAAGCGGCGCGTCAGAAATAACAATTTCCGGTCAGGCAAATATGAACAGAGGCAACGAAGGATTAAGTCTTTCTGTTGTTGAGGGAGAAGCCAGATTTGACGGAGAAAGAATCTCGACAGGAGATATAGTTGCAGTTGACTCAGGGGGACGGCGTAACAGAAACCCCATGATTGCCATGAGATCTCCTGCTTCTTCCGCGCGAATAATGGGAACCCAAGGACAAACGATTCCTGTTAATTTTACCTGGAACACATCAAACTTTAATGATGATACCATAGCAATTATAGAAGTAGCCCTGGACGGAAATTTTTCCCGTATAGTTTCGGTGACTGAAACAGGCAACACATCAGCTGCAATCAATCTGGAAATCGGCAATTATTATTGGCGCGCTTTTCCCGTAACAAGAGGAAATCGGAGTCCGGAAAGCTCCATGTACCCATCCGGCACACTGGAAATCTTCGCTGCTTCTGCATCGGTTCTTGTTTCTCCTGAGCGGGAATCTGTCCTGACTTTTTCTAACGAAAGACGTTTACCAGTTTCATTTTCCTGGACTTCTACACAGGAAGCAACATCATACTTGATTGAAGTATCGGCGAATGCGAATATGACCGCGCCGGTTGTTTCCCGGAATATACGGGGAACAAGTGTAGTTTTAAGAGACTTGGATGCCGGGCAGTGGTACTGGCGTATAACACCTGTTATGCCAAGATGGGTTACAGGTTCGGTTCCGCCTTCCGCGGTTAGTAATTTTACAATCGTGCGAAGAATTGAACAGCCGGCGGTACGCGAACCGGCAAGACCACCGGTTGTCGAACCTGAACCGGTAATAATTGAAGAACCTGTTATTGTTGTTGAGCCAGAAGTTGAGCCGGAACCGGTAGTAATTCCTCCTCCTCCGCCGCCGCCGCCACCTCCACCTCCTCCTCCGCAACCGCCGCCGCCGCCGCCACTGCCACCGGAGACACAACCTGTTATAGTTCCGCCTCCGACTCCGCCTATACCACCACCTCCTCCTCCTCCGCCGCCGCCTCCACCGGAACCAGTACCAGCCATTATTCCTGAGGAGTTGTTACCAGAACCCGAACCGGAGCCTGAAACGGAACCAGAGCCAGAACTTGACCCGGAGCTTGAACTAGAACCAGAGTTGGAGTTGGAGCCAGAGCTGGAGCCAGAACCAGATTTGGAGTTGGAGTTGGAGTTGGAACCAGAGTTGGAACCAGAATTAGAACCATCTCCGCCGCCACTTGATTCGCAGCCGGTTTTTATTCCAATACCGGAGCCACCTATACCACCTCCACCACCGCCGCCGCCTCCGGCGTTACCTGACCCGGAACCAGTTATTGTTCCCGAACCGGTAATTCCCGAACCTGAGCCAGAACCCGAGCCGGAACCAGAACTCGAGCCGGAACCAGAACCAGAACCGGAGCCAGAACCGGAGCCTGAGCCAGAACCCGAACCAGAACCTGAGCCGGAACCTGTACCAGAACCGGAACTACCTCCATCGCCGCCGCCGCCGGAACCGCAGCCGGTTTTAGTTTCAACACCGGAACCGCCAATACTTCTGCCTTCACCGTCGCCTTCTATGCCGCCGCCGGATCCAAAACCTGTTGTTGTTCCTAATCCTATTATTCCTTTGTTGCCGTCTTATACACAGCCGGAAATTGATCCTACACCAGAACTTATATCGGAAGAAGAAAGGCTGCAAGAAATAAGGGATCGAATTGAACAAGAACGACTAGTCGAAGAAGATCGACAACGTATAGAACAAGAACGGCAACGATTTGAACAGGAACGGCGATTAACCAACGAGGAACGGCAGCAGATTGAACGTTTAACACAAGTTGTCGACTCAACAACAATTCGCAATTGTTTCCCGACAGACAGATACGGATTAACAACACAACAATTAATAGGTGTTTCTTCGATTATATTCTCATGGGAAGGAGGAGCAAACGAAGTCCGCTTTGCTTTATACCGCGCCAATGGACAGGCTGTAATAGCCCCTGTCGCGGCAACCGGAAGAGCGTATACCTTCAGAGACCTGAACAGCTTAACGCCGGGTGAATATGTATGGCAGGTTTATGAAAGAGACAGACGCAATAATTGGCAGACTCTGCCCAGCGCTGCTTTACGATTTACAGTAACAGAAGGAGAAGCGCGGATAAGAACACTGCAAACAAGTGATCCGGGAGAATTGTATGGAAACTGTTAATAAATTATCTTATATATTAATATTTATCATATTACTAACTTCCCCGCTCTATGCGCAGAATCCCGGAGAAAGCAGCAATAAAGTTGTTGTGACAGCAGTCGGCCAAAGACTATATCAGGTCATATCATTTCCGGAAGTTCCGAATACATTAAGGTACGAAGTAGAAATTGAACAGATAGACGGAGAAAATACAACTCTTATAAATAATGTCAGAACCTCTGTTAATAGAGTAGAAGTATCGTTAAGAGCAGGATTCTACCGTTACAGAGTTACCGCTTATAACAGAATGGGTTTATTGGAAGGAATATCAGACTGGCAGGAATTTTCTGTTTTAATGGGTATACAACCTACTGGAGCAAGCTACCAGCCTTATTACGCATTGTTTTTTGAAATGCATGATCCAAACAGTGTATTAACAATATACGGCGATAATTTTTACGATGATACAGAATTTGCTCTTGTAAAAAAAAGAAAAGCTTTTAACTGGTCGGGAATAAATCTTGAAGGCCGCGATGATGTAATTATTCCTACCAATGCGGAAGTAGATGTAAATACGGCTTATTTAAGTTTTTCAAGAGACTCGCTTAAAAGAGGCAGATACGAAATATTTATCCGCAACCCCGGCGGCTTATGGACATGTTTCGGCGAAGTACAGGTAGGGTCAGTAAGCGGAATGGATTTAACAGTTTCTGGCGGTTATTCACCCATGATCGTATTTTATGATTTGGGAAGCGAAATAATTTCAGAAGTGTCCCATGGATCATCTTTACGCCTTGGCTGGCTGCCAATTAAATCAAAAATTGGAAATTTTGGGTTGGAAGCTCAGGCAGATATTGTTGATTATAATTTCACATTCAACCTGCTCTACCAGAATACATTAAACGGACGATTACAATTAAATTTTCGGCTTGGCATGGATTATGTTGAAAATTCGCACCACTATGAATTAATTAATAATGCTGGAAATGAAGTACCATCTCCTCTTGCCGGTATTTATTTAAATATAGGCAGTTCCATTCAATACTTCCTTTGGAAAAATTTATTCCTGGAAGCCGGCTTGGATATCCAATATGTCTTACCTCTAGGTGACAGTATAATCAACAATTATCTTACATTCCGTCCCGGCATAAGTATAGGATGGCAATTGGGCAGATGGTCAGATTTTACCGAAGCTGCCGAAACGGTAAAAAGCGGACATGATTATTCTGTTCCTATAACAAATCTGCCAAAAGCCGAAAGTCTATTTTCATTTACCTGGTCACCAATGATAAATCTTAATTTTGATAATTCAATAAGCCTGGATAATTATCATTTTGGCGGAATTAATCTGCGTTACGCATTTTTACCTGTCCGCTGGGATAACAGCAAATTGGGGTTCAAAATAGAATTAGGTATAGTTTTAGATGATACAGAAGCGCCATCAGATCTTTTAGGGCATTTATATTTTGGATTATATTATCAAAATGTTTTATCTCCAAATTGGCAAATAGGCGTTCATGCTGGAATAGGTATATTGAATAACAATGATATATTTAGTTCTGTTACATCCCCTTATATCAAATATCCTAATCCTGCGTTATTATTCGGCGCTTCGATCCAGCGCTTTTTTCCGGGTAATGTATATTTGGAAATTGGAGTTGACGCGGCATATTATGGTAACCGCAAAGATTTACTGTTTTGGCCCAGTTTAGCCGCGGGAATGCAGTTTAATTATAATAACGAAAGAGGCATCAGGTTCCCAAGCGGGATGTATCCATCTGAAAGAAAAGAAAAATTAACCATCACCAACCCACTCTGGTGGAGTATGCACCAGATTACATTTGGGTGGAAACCATTGAGGAATATTGGTTATTCCGGGACTTATGGTACATATAATACTACCGCTTTCGGCTTTAATTTACATTATGCATTTATGCCCATTCAATGGGATATACACAAACTTGGTATTTATGCTGAGATTTCTTTAGGTTATGAGTACGCAGATAATGATAGCTTTTGGTCAATAGGTATACGTTATCAAAATCTAATTAACGAAAATTCTTTGTTAAACTTTGAAGCCGCTTATATGGGTCTTGATTTGTTTTCAAAACTTGGTTTTTCTTTTCAAAACTATATCTGGAAAAATCTATATGTAGAGGCTGGTGTTGAAGTTTTATTTGATCTTGGAAAATTTATTAGAAACATTCCCGCTGATAATAATTATTTAGGACTCTTAATAAGACCTATTCTTGCCATCGGCTGGAACTTTGGCGGCCGTACACGAATGACCCAAAATGCAAGTCAGTATGTACCTGTACATGATTGGGAATTCAACAATGGTACCATAACCGGCTACAATGGTACACAAAAAGTTATTACTATACCTCCTGTAATTAACAGGGAATTGGTAGAAACCATCGGCGTAAACGCATTTAGAAACAAGACATTGGAAAGCATAAGAATACCGGAAGGCATTAAGGTAATAGAAAACGATGCATTCAGCGGCTGCGGTTTATTTGCAGTTGTAATTCCTTCAGGATTAACTTCTATCGGAAACTCCGCTTTCAGGAATAACAGATTATACAACATTACAATTCCTCCCAGCGTAGGATTTATCGGAGCAAATGCCTTTGCATCCAATCCAATTACAACTATTGTAATAGGAGAAAATGTAATAATGGACGTAAATGCCTTTGCTAATAACTTTGTAAGATTCTATACCGAAAACAACAGCCAAGCCGGCACCTACACCTATAGAAGTTTCAGATGGAATTACAGGGAAGAATAGGGTTATACATTTTATTCTAAAATATCTCACAAGAAAAAGGAAATGTAATGAATAAGATTGATGCGGAAAAGATGGCCAGGGAGAATATACTTCCTTTTTGGCAGGAAATGGCGGACAAAGAATACGGCGGCTTTTATGGAGAAGCGGATTTTTACGGGAAAATTAATAAAACCGCGGATAAGGGTTGTATTTTAAATTCAAGAATACTGTGGACATTTTCCGCGGCATATAATTTATATAAAGATGAGGCTTACAAAGCCAGCGCAGAACAGGCAAAAGAATTTTTATTTTCTTCCTTCCTGGATAAAGAATACGGAGGTTTATATTGGCTTGTAAATAATTCTGGACAACCGGTCAATACAAGAAAGCAGTTTTACAATATAGCGTTTGCTGTTTACGCGCTTAGCGAACATTATTTGTCTGCCGGGGATCAATCATCGCTGGAACTTGCTGTTACGCTTTTTGATACAATGGAAAGATACGGATTAGATCCTGTATACGGCGGTTATATAGAAGCGCGTACATATAATTGGCAGGATATTGATGATTACCGGCTCAGCAGCAAGGAATTAAACTGCCCAAAATCCATGAATACAAACCTTCATGTACTGGAAGCGTATACAACTTTATCCAGAACGGGGGAAAATGATCGTATAAAAAAAGCGCTGGAAAATGTTTTGCGTGTAACACTGGATAAAATTGTTAATAAAACAGGTAACTTTGAGTTATTCTTTGATATGAACTGGCGTTCTTTGGTAAAAGATATTTCTTACGGCCACGATATAGAAGGAAGCTGGCTGTTATATGAAGCGGCATTAGCGGTTGGAAAAGAAGAATTAATTAATAAAACAAAACAGGCAGCGCTTTTAACCGCAGAAGTAACATACAATACCGCTATTGACAAAAAAAACGGAGGGCTTTTCAGCGGCTGTGATGAATCAGGGCAAATAAGCGGTAAAAAAGAATGGTGGCCTCAGGCGGAGGCTGTTGCCGGGTTTTATAATGCGTATGAATTATCCGGAGAGCAAAAATATCTTGATGCGGCAAACAGCATTTGGAACTATATAAAAAATTATTTTACGGATTATACCTATAATGAATGGCACAATGAACTTGATAATAACAATATACCAGATAAAAATATGCCAAAAGCCGGTTTCTGGAAATGCCCGTATCATAACGCCCGCGCGTGCTTTGAGATAATCAGGAGAATGAGTTAATCTATATTTGTCAGCACAAAATATTCATAAATCCCAAAGTTATAAGTAATTGAGCAGCTATATATGTAAGCATAACAACAAAATATACGCGCGCTTTACGGAATGTTTTAAGCGCTAATAGAGTATCTGAAACTACAAAACAAATACTTCCGGCAAAAACCAGTATCCCGAATAATGATCTCTGTTCCAGAAATAGCTGTAACGCGAAAATAGCCATTACCATAATTATAGTTTCATAAGCGATAACCGGTATCTTCATTTGTTTTCCTGGTTTTACTACTTTATACGCAATAATGCCAAAACACATCGCAATAATAATACTGACAATAAGAACAGGTATATTAAAAGGAACAGCGAACTTGTACATTGCGATTATATAACATATATGTCCTATTAAAAAACTGCCTAAACCCAGTTTAAACCAAAGAATATTTGAAATCCTAATAAGCAAAACATCACCTATCCAGGCAAAAATTAAAGCCAGTAATACAGGAAGAAAAATATTATCTGTACCAACACCGGATATATATACCGCTAAAATAAGAGGCATAAGGCAGCCTTTCAATATATATTGAAAGATACCAGGTTTAAAAGCCAAAGTTATAAGATAAACAACAGAAACAACCCCAAGCACTATAAGTAAAACATGATATAATTCCATAAAAATTCTCCCTTTTACAAAATCGTCCTACTTATAATATAACTTAAAACTATTAATTAAGGGAACCTCTAAAAACTCATATTTTTCTTTGATTTCCCTCTCTCTCAAATTTATTTTATGCAATTAAAATAAAACAGTCAATAAAATATCATGATGACATTCATTTCTACATATTTTTCA
>Ga0123356_10003110_pt1 | contig 17514 bp, 1 predicted proteins | sample TergutEmb28metaG_2_FD_92546 | JGI IMG/M metagenome (GOLD analysis project Ga0123356, IMG submission 92546) | Embiratermes neotenicus P3 segment gut microbial communities from Petit-Saut dam, French Guiana - Emb289 P3 | ecosystem: Host-associated > Arthropoda: Insects > Digestive system > Gut ...
CAGAAGCTTTTCTCTGTCATAAAGCCGACTTATATCCGCACTGAAGAAGGTGTCCTCCTCGAGGCTGAAGTTAGCCGAGTCAGAATATACCGTGAAGCTCGTCAGTTCAAGCGGGAAGTTTTCGATAAGCGTTACTGACGAATATTTCTTAGCGTCCTTAATAGTCGGGAAGAGCTCCTCGGCGGCTTTATTCGCGCTCAGCAGATTATAGTCAGAGTCCATAATAACGATTGCTTCTTTAATCGAGGTCAGAATCTTTTCAGACGTTTTCGATTCGGAATAGCGATTCATTTTTAAGATTCTCAGTAAGCGCAGAAGCCTTAACATTCTGATGATTGCCGTGTTGAAGGGCAATATTTGCAGATAGAACGGCACAATTGCCGCAAGGTCAACAAGCGACATCGGCGAGAATATGTATCTGCCCCGCGCGCGGAAGGCTTTTACAGTCGGATAAAGCATATCCGCCGTCCACAGCCGCAGAAGGTATTCAATCGTAAAAATAATCACCGCTACCATTTCTGCAAACGCGAAGAATATGAGGTCGTCTTCCGAAAGGTCTGCGACCAATTCTATCAGCACCATCACTATATTTATCACTATTAACAGCGTTATGAAATTGCTGAATACCCGGTTCGCAAGGCTCTTCTGACCGTCGTCTCGGATTATGTTGCAGATGCCGCGTTTAAGGCGTGTGAAGATTTTTTCTCTTCTTTCATTGTTGTTATCATTATTAATTTCCAAGTTCTTTCAGCCTTTCTGCGGCTTTGACCGCAAGCTCGTGAGATGTGACGCCTATTATGTTTGTCGCCGCATTTAGGTAATTCTTTGCTTTTTCTGTATTTCCGAGCGCGGCATAAAGCTCGCCCGCAATTACGCTCATCGTCAAGCGGTTTTCTGCTGAAATACCTTCACCGCCGGCTTCAAGGAACTTCGTGAAGCCCGAAACCGCTTCCTTAGCGGCATATAAAGCCCACTTTTCAGCACGGTAATCACGGTAATCGCGATAAATCCAGCACAATCTCTGCCACGCTTTTGCTATGCGAAGCTCAGAATCAGGGATTCTTTTCAAACACTCTATACTGAGGTAATAGCTCAAAACAACCTCATGGAACGTATGCGTCTGCTCCCGCTTATAACCTGTGAAGCCCTCCTTATTCGGGAACTGGTTGCCTTTGGCTTTGAGAGTGAGCGGCTCCTCTGATTCCTTCAAGAATTCATGATAAGTATCGCAGTAATTGCAGTTCGGGCAGATTATATTAGTATAAAAAAGTATGTTAAAATTACTGTAGGTCACCCGCCCGTCAAGCATTCTTCTGCTTTCGTGCAGTCGAGTGAAAATCGGAATCTGCCCCTTGAAGCCCTTTCCGCAATACGGGCAAACCACATCATAAGCCGAGAGCAGCTTAGAGTTATCCATCTTGTCAATTTCTGTGTACTGATGATGTCCCTCGGGCAGAAGCTTGAGGTTAACCGCCGCTTTCATTGCTTCGAGCGCTCTTGCTTCTCTTTTTGGATAAAGCAGCTCGTTAAGCTCGCGAATCCGCTGTGCAAAGTAGAGCATCGCGTCAAAGCCTGTGTCGGCGTTGTGCGAAGCGTTTTTAAGCTCGGCAGGTATTTCCGCAACCTTATTGCCGCGTTCGCGCGCGAGCGCCGCTGTGCTTTCTGCGCGTTCGTAAAGCGTACTAAGAATTTTCTCAGCAATATCGTGATGTTCATTCAGCAGGTCACGGAAGTGCTCCTTGTCAATGGATATAACGATTCCCTGTTCGTCGGAAATAACCGTCGCGCTTCTCGGCGAGCCGTCTATGACCGACATTTCACCCATGAACGCGCCCTCGGTTATATCGGCGACCTTCATCGGGAAGTCTGTAAAAGTATTTATGTACACGCTGAACGCGCCTTTATTAACAATGAACATACAGTCTCCCGGCGTATCCTGCAGGAAAAGCACTTCACCGGGCTTGTAAATCTTAAATTTACCGATATTACTGAATTTTTTAATGTCTTCCAAAGCTTTAAACTCCTTATAACCGTAATTAAATGCGGAGAAATATCCCTATGTATATTATAATAACACATGAGCATGAAAATGTAAATAGGTTTACTAACTTTCTTTATTATAAAACACAAAAGCAAGCCCGCTATATTGTTTCCGGCGGTAAGTCTTCTTCGGGCTCTTCCTCTTCATCTTCCTCTTCTTCTTCGTCTTCATCTTCTTTTCTGCTTCTGTTTTCCTCAGGCGGCAGGGCTATCGGCTCGCTGTGCTCATTCGGCTCGTAGTCATATTCAAAGTCAAGGTCAAAGCCGAACAAGAGAAGCGAGGAGGGCGTCGCGGAATCAAAGCAGTAATCGCAGTCGTAGTCGTATGCACATTCGCAGACATCATCTTCGTCAAGCTCTTCTTCACCTTCGTCTTCAAGCTCTTCCTCGTCAAGCTCTAAATCCAAGAGCTCGGATAAGCCCATAATGCCGTTAAACACCCATAACAGCGGCAGTCTGCCGTCCTCAATGTCCCAAATAGCTGCGTTCCACGCGCCGCCGTTCCAGTTTGTAGCTGTTGACCAGAACGAAGCAGTGTTAAAGGCAGTTGTGTTCGCGCCGTTTAAAACGGTAAGCCCTTGCGCCGTCGGTGCGCCCGAAGGTCTTGGCATAGAAGTGAGCCCGTAGTTACTCGTGAGCGTACCCGTGCCGCCGCCCGCAACCCGCCCGAAGGTAGTCAGCGTACCGCTCGTTCTGACTAAGGACGTATTCATTCCCACGCTATTTATAATAGTACCACCCCAATGCTGCCCGACGACACCGCCAACGTTGCCCGTTCCGCTGACAGTTCCCGTGGCGTAGCAGTATCGCACTACAGAGGATGCATTGTTGCTGACCCCTACGACTCCGCCGACTGACCCAAGACCTGTTACGTTTGCGGTTGAGTAGGAGTTTTCAACTATGTTGTTGTTTGTGCCGACGATTCCGCCTATGAAATCTCCGGAGGCGCTGACCAAACCGCCGACAAAGACGTTTCTGACTGTTCCGCTGTTAATGCCCACAAGACCGCCTCTTTGACTTGCGCTTCCTGAGATATTGACTGTAAGTCCGAGATTTTCAACAACTGCGCCTGCGGAAAGCGAGGCGAACATACCTCTTCCTGACCCTGTAATAGTTAGATTTGAAATTATATGTCCGTTCCCGTTGAAAGTGCCCGAGAGCGCGGGAATCGGCGTCCATTCGCCTTGCTCAAGTGCTATATTCGCTTCGAGCCTGTAATGCCTGTCAGCTCCCCAGCCGTCTGTGCCTCTGCCGACCTTGCGTAAATCGTCTTCGTCAGCGATAATAAACGGATTACTGATACAAGAGCCGAGCGGCATAACGGGCGGGAAGTGCTTCTCCATAACGTCCCAGTCGTCAAGGCTCATGCCGTTCGCCAAGCCTGTGCGGAACGCAGTATTCCGCCACCAGGTATAGTTGTTCCACTGGGTAACGGTTATACTCGAGCCGTGAGCACCTGCGGCGTTGCTCGCCATCGCAACCGTCATTGTGCGCGTGCTCGTCTGCGGCATGGGATTGCGCCCGTAGTTGTTGGATAATCTGCCGACATACGACCCGCCTATGCGCCACAAATTGGCAGATGCCGCAGTCGTGAGGACGGCAACGTTCGGGTTCAGCGCGACGCTGTTGCGGACTGCTCCGCCGTCGGGGGCAGTGTCAACCGTTCTGCCCGCTATGCCGCCGACTATATCCCAGCCTGTAACGTCGCAAAGCGAGTAGCAATTCGCGATTATACCTCTGTTATCGCCTGTAATGCCTCCGACAAGTGAGCCGTTGTTGTTAGCGCGGTTGCTGATTCTCCCTGTGGTAAAGCTGTTCATGACCGTTCCGCCTGCGTCGATACGCCCTGCGATTCCGCCAACCTGCTGAACTGTTACAGTCGGAGAATTTATATCTATATTTATGTCCATGACGCCGAGGTTTTTCACCACGCCGCCGCTTCCGATTGCGCTGAAGAAGCCGATAGAATTGATTCCAAGCGGAACATTTCTGATTGTCATGTTGCTTACTGTGTAGCCGCCGCCGTCAAATGTACCTCTGAATCCCCATATTGTTCCCGTCGTGCCGCGAATCGGATTCCAGTTGCACTCGCCTGCAGAAGCTTCGGGCAGTATAATATCCTCGGTCAGCAGATAATGTCTGAACGAGCCCGTCTGCGACCCTGCGAACAGATTAAACTTCATAATATTATTTTCAGTAAGCGGAATAGGATTCGCCGCTGTTAAGCCGTCGAAGAACGTCCCTGTCGGACTTGTCACTTCCACGGTCAGCGCGCTTCCGTTGAAAACAAAGTCATTGTGCGGAATATTGAGGTCAAGCGTAACTGTTCCGAGTCCGTTCGGCGAAACTAAGAACGTCAGCTCGTTGCCGTTAAGCGCAGGCGCGTCTAAGACAGTCGCGTTCACAGTTGTGAAGCTTGTATTCTGAATACCGTTCGCGCCGCCAGGAAGCGCAGCTCCGCTGACCGTGACAGTGAATAGGTCCATAGACGTTTCCGCTTCAAAGTCGGTTGTGCTGACGCTCATAGTAAGCTCAACAGGAGTCATATACGCAGGGAAGTCGCGCCCCTCGCGCTCGAACCACAGGCGCGGAAGCTTGCCGTTTTCCCATCTCCACGGGTTGGCTTCTGAGCTTCCGAATCGGAAGCCCGCGCCCGCTTCAGCAGTCACAGCGGTTGACCAGACTGACTGCGCTCTCAGAATCGCTGAGGTTGCACTCAAGCCGTCCGCGTTGTTATGAGCGTTTCCTGTGCTTCTGATTCCCGTGGGCAAGAACGTCGGCATAAGCGACCAAGCGCGGTTGTTAGTGCCTGCTCCACTTCCGATTACCCGCCCTACGTTGCCTCCCGTTGTTGTTGCTATTACGCTTTCGTTTAAGGCTATGTTATTCGTAATTGTTCCGTTTGCTCTCCAGCCGACGACGCCGCCGATTACGTTCGCGCCGCTGATATTACCTGTCGCAAAGTTGTTGGAAATTACAGAGTTCGCGTTGGTGACGTAGCCGACAATGCCGCCTACGCCTGTGTTGCCTGTCGCCATTGTGCCTGTGACGTCTGTGGTGGTGTAGCAGTTTCTGACTGAGCCGTTAATTACGTTCCCCGCAACGCCGCCGACATATGTTCCGCTTCCTGTGACTGTTCCAGTAACATAGCAGTTGAAAATCTGTCCGCCGTCGGTTATATTCCCTGCGATTGCGCCGACATTGTTTCTGCCGATGATATTAACGTTTTCAAGCCCGAGATTCTTCACCACGCCGCCCGAGCCGATAGTTTGGAACATTGCGCGATTGTCGCTTGCGAGAGAGTTGACAGTCATGTCTCTGATGACATGACCGTTGCCGTCGAAGGTTCCCGTGAACGTTCCGCGCACGGGCCATGCGCTTGTCAGCGTAATATCGTTCATCAAGATATAGTGAGTGTTGCCCGAAATACCTCTTAATTCCGCTTCGGTGTTTATGAGGATTGGATTCCCCGCTGTGCCGTAGGTGTTCTGTATAGCGGCGGGAACAGAGCGCAGAACGGGCGTTCTTCCTGCGGTTATAGTCCAGATGGTTGTGCCCCAGGTTGTGCCGTTCGTGAGGTTCCAGTTCGCAGATGTCGTCCACCTCGCGGTGGTCGTCCAGTCGCTGATAGTTACGCCGTTTTTGTCGGTGAGTACGTTCCCGATAGCTACGTTTACAATTGCATTTAAAGAGTCGCGATACCTAACCGTCATACTGCGCGCGTAGTTATTGGAGCGCGTTCCGCCTGTGTTCCCTGTAATGCGCCCGACGTTGGCAGAGGTTGACGTGGTGGAAATCATTGAGCCGAGTAACGACAGACTGTTGTCAACTCTTCCGCTGTTATTCCCTACTATGCCGCCAATGCTTCCGCCTGCCAAATTGGTGTTAAACGATACGGTTGTGTAGGTATTATTTATATTGGCTGTGTTTTGTCCTGCTATTCCGCCCATGCAGACGGCGGTGGCTGTGCTTGTGCTGCTAATGCTTCCCACGGTATAAGAATGTCTTAATCTTGCACTGCTCTGATTGAGCCCTGTTATGCCGCCTAAGTAAGTCGTACCGTTAATTACAGCGTTAACGTAGCAGTATTCTATGAGCGCGGTCGAGCCCGAGCTCCAGCCTGCTATGCCGCCGACATAGCTCGTTCCTCTGAGCCACCCTGTTACATAACAGCTTATGATTGAGCCGCTGTTGCCGCCGGCGCTTATGCCGCCGACATACGTTCCGCCTGTGATATTCGCGTTCACCAGCCCGAGACTGCGTATCTCGCCGCCTGCGGCAATGCCGTTCATGAAGCCTTGATAATGGCGCGTAGGCTCGTCAATCGTCAGCCTCGTGATTGAACGGCTGTTTCCGTTGAACGTCCCCGCGAATGTTACTGCAGGTGTAAGCCAGTTGCTTTGACCCGGCGGGACATAAGGCAGAACGATGTTTTCCATAAGGCGATAATGACGCGTGCGCCCGTGCGACGAGCCCGAGAAAATATTGAAGTAGTGTATGTTATTGCTGTCAACGGGGAGCTGATTTGCTGTTGCCGTCGTTGTGCCGTCCATGAAAGTACCGACGTTAGTTACGTTCACCGTGAAGGTGCTTCTGTCTAAGGCATAGTCGTTGTGCGGAGAGTTTATAGTAACGTTTATGTTTCCTGTGCCGAGCGGCGAGATGTAGAACGTCACCGAGTCTTCCTTATAAATAGGATTGTTTAAGACAATCGCGTTCGACGCCGTGATGTTCACGTCGCGGATATTATTCACGCCGCTTGCCGAGAACATAACACCGTCAAGCGTTAAGGTGAACATATCGAGAGAGCTGCTGACGTTTAGTGAGGTCGCGCTGATTTCCGTTGTAACCGGCGCAGGGTTTAAGTGCGCAGGGAAGTCGCGCCCTGCGTCTTCAAACCAAAGCCGCGGCAGCTTGCCGCTTTCCCACACCCACGGATTTTGCTCGTCAGTTCCGAAGAGGAAGCCCGCACCCGCGCTGTTTAATGTTGTGTCCATCCACATTGTCTGCGATTTTGCTTGCGCAGAGGTCACGCTTAGTCCTGCCGCATTAGTTAATCCGCTTGCTGTGTTTAGTATTGCTCCCGCTGTGTTATATGTCGGCATAATCGTCCATGCTCGGTTGTTGCCTGTTACGCCGCTTCCGCTTACGCGGGCTATAGCACCTAAGCCTGTAACGCTTTCGTTGAGTGCAATATTATTCGAGATTATACCTGTCGCAGTGCCTGCTCTCCAGCCGATGATTCCGCCGACATAGTTACCGCTTGTTTGTATTCTGCCTGTAGCGAAGCAGTTAGAAACTAAGGCGTTCGCGTGGTTTAAGTAGCCCGCTATGCCGCCGACCGCCGGACTGCCCGTGTTAGTATTTGTGACTGTAGTTGTCGTGTAGCAGTTTGTGACCGAGCCGTCAGCCATAAAACCGACGATTCCGCCGATATAAAGACCTGTGCTGTTAACCCTGCCTGTTGCGAAGCAGTTGAACACTTTTGCACCGTTCAGCATTTGCCCCGCGATTGCGCCGACTTGATTTCTGCCGTTTATATCAACGTTTTCAAGTCCGAGGTTTTTCACCACGCCGTTCGCGCCGATTATGCTGAACATTCCGCGGTTGTCGCTTGTTGTGAGAGGAATCGTCATGTTTCTGATTACATGACCGTTGCCGTCAAGAGTACCTGTGAACGTCCCCGCAATCGGCGACCAGTTACCTGTGAGCTCTATGTCGTTCATCAGAATATAATGAGCGGCAAGCGACCATACGCCGCCTGTGTGCGAGTTTCCGCGCCCGACTTGAATCAAGTCGGCTTCGTTATTCACAGGGAACGGGTTCAGCGCAGTACCGAGAATCGGCAGATGCACCGACAGATTCGGCGCATTGTCGCCGAAGACTTCATCTAACATATTCTGCACGTAGTCGATATTAGCCGCCGTAATGCAGGCGCCGTCCATGCCGTTCGGGTCAGCCGAAACGCGCCGCAGGTTGCCGGTTGACAGGTTGCCGATTTGCAAGTTGTGCGTGGAGTAGTTGTTTCTCGTGTTAGAAGTCGCCATTATATGCCCTGTTATGCGTCCGTTATTTGAGGTGCTGTTGTTTATCGCGTTAAGAAGCGAAACACTGTTTTGCACAGAGCCACTGCTGTTCTGCGTCCCTGCGAAGCTTCCATTCCATGTTCCGCCCGTAATACTGCCGCCCGAGATAAAGCAATTTGTGATTAAGCCTCTGTTATCCCCTGCAATGATTGCTGCCTGCGAGCCTGTCGAGCCTACAGAGGGGTTTATGAAACCTACATTTTTCACTACGCCGCCCACGCCGATTGTATGGAACACGGCTTGCACAGAAGTCGCAGAGCTTGGAATCACAAAGTTCGTAATCGTATGACCGTCGCCGTCGAAGACGCCTGTGAAGGTATTGGGCATCCGCGTTTGGTTGCCTGTCAGCGTTAAATTCTGTGTTAGTCTGTAGTGACTGCTCGGCGACCAAGCGTAGTTATAGCCGTTCACGCTCCGCACTGTATTGCGCCCGACAGCCTGGAATTCAGCCTGTGTACCGACTAAGAACGGGTTCTGCGGTGTACCGGGGTTATAATGCACCGTCGGCGGCAGATGCTTCAGCCACCATTGCCAGTCGGGGGAATTTAAACCGATGTTACCGAACGCAGTGCCGCGCCACCATAGTAAATCTTCCCACTGCGCGATAGTAATATTTTCGCCGTGCAGCCCTGTCACTGTCGAGTTTGCGGCTAAGGCAGTGGCGGGGGTAAACACGTTACCGGTTGCATTGTCCCCAAAACGCATATCAGAGCGCGCGTAGTTATTTGCGCGCGTGCCTGTTGTTGTTCCTGTAATACGCCCGAAAGTAGTTGCCGTTCCGCTTGTGCGGTTAAGTGTCGGATTTAAAGCTGTGCTGTTTGAAATTGTACCCGTGTTACTTCCTACAATACCGCCGACATTTTGTGTGCCGCTGATTATTCCTGTTGCGTAACAGTTGGTAATTGTTCCGCTACTCCAACCTGCGATACCGCCGACATTACTTGCGCCTGTAACATTTCCGCTGACGGAAACGTTTCTGATTGTGCCGTAATTCTGCCCTACGATTATACCCGACTGGTTGCCGCCGCTGACAGAAGCGGAGGCTACGTTAAGATTCTGAACCACACCGCCCGTGCCAACATAGAAGAACAACCCGCGGTCTGCCGCTGTCCCTGTAATCGTTAAGCCGTGAATTGTATAGCCGTTTCCGTTGAGTATGCCGATGAAAGGAGCGGCAGCTGTTCCGATTGGCGTCCATGCGGCTGTGAGTGTAATATCGGCTGTCAGCGCGTAATGGCTGTCGCGCGCCCAAACGCCGCCTGTGTGCGCGTTTCCGCGCCCTACTTGAAGCATATCTGCGGCGTCATTAACTAAGAACGGATTATGCGGCGAGCCGAGCGGCGGCAGATAATCGCTCAAGTCGGGTGAATTTGCCCCGAAAACTAAATCAAGCATTAGCTGCGCATCGTCGATATTATCGTGCGTAATATCCGCGCCGTGAACAGTATTCGCGCCTGTTCCGGCAGTCACGAACAAGGTGTTAACTCTTGTTCCGCTGAACGCGAAGTTGTTTGTGCGAGTGCCGAAGGTAGTTCCCGTTATACGCCCGTTGCTTGTGTTTGTGGCGGTAATAGTGTTAAGCAGTGCAACGTTATTTCTCGAAGTGCCTGTGCCTGAAATTGCTCCCGAAATGCCGCCGACTTGATTTGAGCCCGAAATTGCACCACCCTGCACAAAGCAGTTTTCAATTAAACCGTTTCTAATATCCCCTGCAATCGCACCGACATATGTGCTTGTCGAGGTGACTGTAGGATTGATTAAGCCGAGGTTTTTGACAACGCCGCCTGCTTCAATTACGGCAAACATTCCTTGCCCAAGCAAAGTAAGCCCCGTCATGTGAAGCCCTGTAATCGTATGACCTGCACCGTCAAAAGTACCTCTAAAGGTGTTCGCCGCTACTCCGTCCGTTCCAATCCGCGTCCAGTTGTTCGTGCCTGTGAGGACTATGTTTTCCGTGAGCCTGTAATGCGCCTCACGATTCCCTGCGGATGCGTTTACGAAAGCGTTGAAATATCTGATGTTTTCTTGATTTACAAGATACGGGCTTTGCTCCGTGCCGTGTCCGCGCATGAAGATGAAGTCCTGCAAGTCGGGCGCGTTGTCGCCAAAAACATCATCGAGCATTTCTTGAACATCATCAACATTCGCGCTTGTTATATCTTCGCCGTGGCCGTTAAATGTGTTGCCTGTTACTAAGAAGTTACCCCCTACAGTCATACCAGCCCAAGCGTAGTTGTTTGCGCAACCCAGACCGACAAAAGACACACGTCCGCCACTGCTGGCTGTATTCATCAGAGAAACAGAGTTTTCAATTCTGCCGCCTGTGGGCATTGCGCCTGCAAAACCGCCTACACCGGAATTGCCTGTAACACTACCGCCTTGAATGAAGCAGTTTGTAATTAATCCCGAGTTACTACCTGCGATTACGCCGATACTTGTACTCGTAGAAGCGACAGTAGGATTGATGAAGCCAAGATTCCGCACCACGCCTGCCGCGCCTACTGTAGCAAACATACCTTGCGTAGCTACCGCGCCGACACTAATATTAAAGCCTGTAATCGTATGACCTGCGCCGTTAAAGCTTCCTGTAAACGTCCCTGCAATCGGCGTCCAGTTGCCTTGTGTCAGCGTTATGTTATTCATTAATATATAGTGCGCCGCCAAAGTACGCCCGTTATTGCCTCTTGCGACTTCGCGGAGTTGCGTTTCGTTGTAGATTCTGTACGGGTCGGGAGCTGTGCCGTTACCTGCGAGATAATCATTCAAATCGGGAAGCCTGCCGTTCCACCAGTCAACAGCTGTGAAGCCGAGAATGTCCCAAAGATTAACGCTGTTTACATCGTCGCCGTCCTTAGTGTTATGCGCTCTTGCAGTGAACAGCGCAGTAGAACCCAAAGTTCCGCTGAAAGCGAAGTTGTTGCTGAGAACAGCCGTATTCGCCGTGCCTCTGCCTATTCGCCCTGCTAATGACGGAGATGTTACGCTATGATTTAGCGCGACGTTATTTCTGATGTTTCCGCCTGTGTTAGCGCCTGCAATCCCTGCGGCGTTAGTAGTCGCTGTGATTGTTGCCATTGAAATATTATTTTCAACAGTCGTATTAGCCATAAGCCCGACAATTCCCGCGATGTTTTCTACGCCGCTGATAGTTGTTGCAGTGACAAGGTTATGCGAAACCGTACCGCCGTTTGAGTTACCTACAACGCCGCCTGCGCGGTGTCCGCTTGATTGTATGACAGAGCCTGTGACTATGTTGTTGGTAACTAAGCTGTTAGCATTTTCCAAGGCTCCTACTATTCCGCCGACAAAGCCTGAGGAAGCTGTATTGCCTGTAGCTGTAACTGTTGAATCAATTAGAGTACAATTCCGAATAGTGGCATTATTGCCAATCCCCGCAAAAGCACCTACGTTAGAATTGCCTGTTATGTTTGCATTTGACAGCGTAAGGTTTTCAATAACAGCACCGCCGCTTGCTACGCCGAACATTCCTTGATTGAGAGCGTTAGAGTTTACAGTTAAGCCTGTAATCGTATGACCGCCGCCGTTGAAGCTTCCCATGAAGTTATTTGCCGCTGTGCCGATTGGAGTCCAGTTGCCTTGCTGAAGCGTGATGTCAGTAACCAAGCGATAATGCGCCGACAGCGACCAGTTCATGCCTTTGTACGCGCCCTGCCCGACTGCGCGCAAGTCTTCCTCGTTTGAGATTAAGAAGGGGGAGGAGGGCGTTCCGTTGCCGTATAGGATATGATTTTCCCACGCGAACCACTGCGAGCTTCCGCGAAGCCGCGGCATATGCGCGCCTGTTGAATCCCATTCCCAAACGTCCGTGAAGTCGAAGTTAAGATTATTAAGCCATGCGGCTAACGACTGTATCTGCTCCGCCGCAGCGTGACCGCCCTGCGCGCCGCCCGCGTTGCCGCTCGCAACCGTACTGCCGTTGACAGTCATGCCGTTCCATGCGAAGTTGTTTTGAAGCGTACCCGGAGAAATTCCGATTACGCGCCCTGTGTTATTTGAGCCGTTAATGCTTACATTAATCGCGACAGAATTCGTGACTGTACCTGCGGCTACGTTCGTTCCCACTATGCCGCCTGCGCCGCTGTTTGAATCCATTGCGCCGTTATTGGCTACGATTCTGCCCGAAGAGTAGCAGTTTCTTACTACTGAACCCGAATAGTTAGAACCGGCTATTCCGCCAACGTGCCAGCCTGCTGTTACGTCAGCAAGCGAGAAGCAGTTCTCAACAACACCGCGGTTGATTCCTACGATTCCGCCGACATCGGAAACTGTACTGCTGACCGTGCCTGTAACGAAGCAGTTTCTTATTGTGCCGTCTCGGTTTTCCCCTGCTATGCCGCCGACAGAGTATCGTGCGTCAATATTAACGTCAAGAAGCCCGAGGTTTTCTACTACGCCGTCTGCGCCGATTAAGCCGAATAAGCCTCTGCCCGTTGTTGTGCCTGTAACAGTCAGCCCTGTAATCGTATGCCCTCTACCGTCAAACGTGCCTGTGAACATCGTTGTTGATGTTGTGCCGATAGGTATAAATGCTGTGCTTGACATCGTTATGTCATTCGCAAGTGCGTAGTTCGCATTAAGCGTCCACCGCTGATAACCGACAGGGTTCGCTGTACCAAGTCCGACACGGCGAAGCTCTTCTTCGTTTCTAATCAGGAACGGATTTTCGAGCGAGCCGCGCGCACGCAGGAAGCCGTCCGAATCTATATAGTTTTCGGGAGCTAACGGCTCAATTGCCGTATTTGTTGTTGACGATATAAACGAACCGAGTTCAATTCTTGATAGGTTTTCGGCGGTTAATCCATCGCCTGTCAATAGCTGTCTGCCGAGCCAAGATACAGCGGGCGCACTGCGTAAATGCAGAGCAGATACGCTTCCGTTGAAGTTCGCGTTAAGCGTAAGCCTTCCGACAAAGGTTGAAAACTCGTTTAATGTTAAGTTGTCGATATGCGCATTACCCGACATTGTGATTGGACCGGTGGCAAGCACGTCAACAGGAGAGTTACCTGTAGCCTGACCGCCGTTCATGATGAAGATACCGTTTTCGGTAACGTCTACTGCACCTGCGATGTAGGTTGTGGTGTGTCCTGTGATTTTTGAGCCGCTGTTCATGGTCAGCGTGCCCGACGGCACTATAATCAAGCGGTTTGTGCTGTTTGAAATACCTCTTAATGTGACGTTATTGCCGAGCGTAAGGCTTGCGCCTGCGCCGTTTATTGAGAACATAGTTTGAGTCGTTGTGCCGCCGAACTGAACAGTTCGCTCGCCGCCCGCGCCGATTATAGTTATGTTCTGCCCTGCTCTGATAGGACGCCCTGTAAGCGTTTGATTTGCGGCAAGGGTTATTGTGTAAGTTCCGGTGTTTGTGTCAATTGCGTCGAACGCGGTTGCGAGGTCGGTGTAGTAGGCGGTGTTTCCGCTCTCCGTCACCCATACTGTCGCTGTGATTGTCGTTACAGGAACGTTTGCTGTTACCGTGTTGTAATTTGCACTTTCGGGCGTGAAAATCGCTTCAAAGTCGCCGTCTGCGCTGATGGTTTGCGAGCCGTCCGTCCAGCTCCAAGAGCCCGCGAGATTATCCTCGCCGCCGACGCCGTTTACAACGCCGTTTGAAAGCTCGGAAATCGAGAGCGACTCGCCCGCTACCGCGTTTGAGGCAAGCGGAAGCGTTTCAACTGTCGGCGTTGCAGGCTCGATTGTGAAGCTTACTGTCTGCGAGCCTGTGCAGCTTCCGATGCCTGTGATTGTAACCTCGGCAGTTCCTGCGTTTGTGTTGTTGCTGTATGTTAAAGTATAGTGCGTGTTGAGCACAGGGAAGTTCCCGCCGATAGTCACAGACGGCTGCGGTCGGTGCTGTGCACTCGCGTAGATGCGCGGCTCGATTGCAGAAACATCTGCGCCCGAAATATCAAGCAAGCCTACATTAAGCATCAGCGTGGCTTCGTTGCTGTCGTTACGGCTTGTGTCCCCCTGCTTAACAGCAGAAATTACGACACTGCCTGCGCCTGTTAAGGTCAGCTCGTCTCCGCTGATAGCCGCATTACCCGATACAACCGTGAATACAACCTCACCCGTACCCGTGCCGCCTGTCGTAGTAAGCGTAATCGGCGCGTCACCGAAGGTTAAATTCCCCGGATTATTAATCGACAGGGTCGCTTGGTTAACTTTGTTAATCGTGAAGGTTTCCATCGCTATGCCTGAATAGTTTCCGCGCCCCATGACTATGATGGTTGCAGACCCTGCGTTTATGTTGTTTATAAAAGTGAACGTGTAGTCATCGGGCGTGCTTAGTGTTACACCGTCTAAAGCAACGCTCGGCACAGGTCTGTGCTGAAGCCCGTTATAAGTGAATGTGCCCGCTACGTTAATCACTGCGTCTGTGATTGCCTTAGGCTCAACCATAATCGTCAGCGTGATTCTGTCGTCGGTGTAATTCGCGGTATCGGCGTTGTTCCTATAGCCTATGGCTATGAAGCCGCTCTGCTCAACCGTCAGCTCGGCAGAAGTGTCGGCGAAGGTATAGTCGCCGTAATTCACCGCAACTGCATCAGCAACCGTCAGCGACGCATCATAAGTCACATATGCGGTGCTTACTGTGTTCATTCCTGCCGCTCTTGCTACGTTCACGGTTACATTACCGTTCGCAGGCTCAAAATTTCCGCTCTCCTCAGTGAATATCGCAGGGAAGCTTTGGTTCTCACCCGCCGAAATCGGCGTTGACGGATTAACCCACGTATAGCCGTCAGGGAGCATAAGATTCGCAAGTGTTAATGTCGGCGAATAGGTCGTGTCTATTTCCTCAACAGTCGCGAAACCTGTTGTCGCTTTGCTGATGACGAAGCTTCCGACAATTAGGTTCTCGATTTCTAAATAGTTACTGCCCTCGGCTATATCAACAGCGATTGAATAGCTTCCCGCATTTGTCGGCGGTGCTGAGCTTCCGTTATATCTTACGGCTGTAACTGTTCCGAGCCCGCTTACGCCGCTTGCGGCTATGACCGCGGTTGACCTCGGCGTGTTATTGAAAACTATGGAGGGCGGCGAAAGCTGAACTGCCGCCGCTGTCGGCTCTGTTTTTACAATTGTGAAATAGAAGGTTCGCGCGCCGATAAAGTTGCCTGTTCCCGTTACAGTTATTTCTGCCTCTTCGCCTACGTTTATGTTGTTGTTATAGGACAGCGTGTAGTCAAGACCCGCGTCGAGTATAACCCCGCCGAGCCGTACTATCGCGGAAGGCTGTAAGGCAGAGCCCGTATAGGTCATGGGTTCGATTTCTTCAATGGATACGCCGTTTAACGTCCCCTGCCCTACAGTAAACGTCATTGTGGCTGTGTTGCTGTCATAGTAATTATCGTCGCCCTCCATAAAGGCTGTAACAGTTACGCTTCCGAGCGAGGTTGTAATGATGTGAATACCGTCTTCTGTATAAGCGTTGCCCGCCACAACAGTAAACACAACCATGCCCGTGCCCGAGCCGCCCGAAGCCTCAAGCGCGGCAGGTACGCCGAACGGCACAATGCCCGGGTCGTCGATTGAGAAAGTTTCCTGCTGTGCCTTGTTTATAGTGAAGCCGCCAACAGCCGAGCCTGTGTAGTTCCCCGTGCCTTCTACAGAAACGACAGCTTCTCCCGCATTTACGTTATTCATGTGCAAATATGTGAAGTCGGCGGGAGTGATTAACGCAACGCCGTCTAACACAACAGTCGGTGTGGGTTCATGCGGCTCTTCGTTGAAAATGAATGTACCGTTTACGGTTACAACCGCGTCGTTAATGTCCTTGGGTTCAACCGTCAGCTCGCCCGCCGTAAAGGTAATTGCATAATTATCCGAGGTAAAGCCGCTCGGGGTAACCGTGTATGTACCGATTGGGCTGTTTTTCGTATAGCTTGTTATGAAGATAAGCGAATTTTCAAGAGAGTCTTCGTCTTCTCCGCCGACAAAGCCTTCGTAGTTAACATCAAAATCTTCGGGAACATCGTCGCCGAATTCAATCGTTACATCACTGACGGCAATAGTGAGAGGCGCAGGGGTAATAACAAAGCTTCCCGTTAAAGCTCCGCTGTAGTTATTAATACCTGTGATTATAACCTCTGCCGTTCCCGCGTTTTTATTATGAGCATAAGCAACATTGAAATTTAAAGCTTCAAGCTCCGCGCCGCCGAGCATAACCTCAGGTGCCGGCGTTTGTTCAAGCCCCGTGTATACAAAAGTACCCGAAATGCTTACATCTGCACCCGAAAGGTCAAACGCAGTGACCTCTAAAGCGCCGTCCTCAAAGGTAATATCGTAGTTCGATGAAGACAGCCCTTCGGGGCGTATGTAATAATCACCGACGCTTGAGCCTTGTGCATAATCGGTGGTGAAACCCAGCGTTCCGCTAAGTGCGCTTTCGTTTTGTCCGCCGACAAAGCCGCTGTAATCTACAGTAAAGTTAGTCGGTTCGGGCGAGCCGAAAATAATACTTCTGTTATCCGCTGTAATCGTCAGCGGAGCGGGTGAAATCGTGAACGTGAGGTTCACTGAGCCTGTATAATTATTCGTTCCGCTTACAGAAAAGACGTAATCGTCCGGGGTTGTAACAGGCGTGAAGCTGTAATCAAAGGTTACGCCGTTTGAAGTTGTAATCGTCGGCGACTGCGGCGAGCCGCTGTATACCGCGTCAGCTATTTGGAACATATCCGCTGTAATTTCTTTTTGCTCAACTGTCAATGTCGCAGTAGCTGTGACCTCGTTGAAGTTGCTGTTCCCTGCCATCGTTGCGGTGATTGTTGCTGTGCCTGCGCCAACTATTGTTACCTCTCCTGTTGCGGGATTTATTGTAACTGCGCTGTCGCTATTTGCTCCTGTCACCGCCCACGCAATCGCGCCGCTTGTAGAGCCGCCTGTTATGCCGAGCGTAAATTTATCATCGCCGTAGGTAATCAGCGGGGGAATATTCGCTATTTCGAGCGTGTTCTGAGTACCGATAGTTACCGAAAGAACAGCGTTATTAAACACAGCGAATTCGTAATTCAAGGCTTGAAGCGAGCCGACAGCCGCAAAAATAATATAATTACCGACAGAGTCGCCGTCGCTGTAATCTGTTGTGAGCGACGGTTCGCCTGTTACGTTAGCGGTGGTCGCATCTTCGCCGTTCACGAAGCCCGTTATTACGGAGGTAAATGTCGGCGTGCTTGTCGCGAACGCCTTGCTTTGATTTTCGGCAGTTATTGTAAGAGGTGCTTTGTTAATTGTAAACTCTTCACTCGCCGCCCCCGCATAATTCCCCGTTCCTGTAACGATAACCCCCGCTTGCCCCGCATTTATGTTATCCTCAAGCTCATAATCAAAGTCAGCCGAGCTCAGCGTAATCCCGTCAACAACGACAACC
>Ga0123356_10003111_pt1 | contig 17511 bp, 16 predicted proteins | sample TergutEmb28metaG_2_FD_92546 | JGI IMG/M metagenome (GOLD analysis project Ga0123356, IMG submission 92546) | Embiratermes neotenicus P3 segment gut microbial communities from Petit-Saut dam, French Guiana - Emb289 P3 | ecosystem: Host-associated > Arthropoda: Insects > Digestive system > Gut ...
CGGTGGTCGCCGGTTCCAAGCTGCCGAGAGAGCAGATGGGGGGCTGGCGCGGGCCATGGGGAACTGGGCCCGAGTCGGCCGGCAGGTGGTGGATGTAGGTTTTGCCTTGGTAGACTCGGGTGGTTTTACGAATGTACATTCGCCACTACATGTAGCATGGATCACAATAGTGGTCAATAAAATATGGACTATGTTTAGTCACTATTTTGCAGGTTTTACGAAACCGTCGATGAAAAGAAACGAGTTAGAGGAAAATTTAGCCGTTTTTTTTCGAAATTCTTAGGAATGATGTGGAAGTCGGGCTAGACTTCTGGTGCTCATCCCAGTGGCTTTTTTCTGCATTGCTCGAGCACTCATCCCGAAGTCACCCCACAGAAAATCACGTCTCGGATCCGCAACCGCTGCCGGCACTCCTAGCCTTGGAGAGTGCAGGTCCCCCTTCACGACTTCCGGTAATCCAGCCAATTCTCCAAACGATCTGCGTAGGTCCTACCAGAACGGTGTTGGCTGCCATCCGAGAGTCGTACCATATACTCTCGATTATCGATGCCTTGCGCCTCCTCTATCAATTCCACACGTACGATTCGCGAGCGATGGATGCGAAGAAACTGCTGGGGATCGAGTTTTTCCTCGATGGAATTCATGGTCTCATGCAGCAAGTGGGACCGCCCTTTGCTGTGGAGTTCGACGTAATCTCCTGCGGCTGCGATCCAGTCAATGTCTTGCGTCCGAACGACCTGAATGCGTGTGCCAACTTTCACCGGGAAACGCGTCATATGGTTTCCTGACTCGTGTTTCAACAACTGCATGAGCCGCTCCGCCATCTGAACCTTGCGATTAGTGTGAAGGATCTCTCGCGCACGTTCGATGGCAGATACGAAACGCTCGTCCTCGATCGGTTTGAGCAGGTAATCGAGCGCGTGTATTTCAAAGGCACGCACGGCGTGATGTTCATAGGCTGTCAGAAAGATCACGTCTGGCAGATTTTCTTGAGGCAAGGCTCGCAGGACTTCAAAACCGTCCATATCGGGCATTTGCACATCCAGAAAGACCAGATCCGGGGATAGCTCCACTATCTTCTCTATCGCGGAGGAACCGTCCTCGCACGCTGCTACCACTTCAACGTCGTGGAACCTTTCGAGCCTCAAAAGAACACCATCCCGGGCCAACGGCTCGTCATCCACGATTACAGCGCGCATGACTCTTCCTCGACGCGCTCAGCAATTTTCTTGAACGGCACTTGGAGGATAAGTTCGCAGCCGCCGCTCTCGGGCCAGTGCAGCGTGAATTCAGAGGCGGCTCCATAAACTCGCTTGAGGCGCTCCGTGGTATTGGTCAAGCCTATCCCACGCCGACTCTCTTCGCTGTCTATGTCAGCGCGGCGGCGCGGGCCGGAATTCCTGACCATGATGCGCAGCCGGTCGTTTTCCACCGCCGCCTGAATCGTGATGATTCCACCTTGCCGGAGACGCCCCACACCATGCCTCACAGCATTTTCCAGCAGGGGTTGCAATAGCATGCTTGGCACGGATGCATCCAAGCTGTCAGAGGCAATATCGAAGGCAACTTTCAAATGATCCCCCAGCCGGGTCTGTTCAATCGCGAGGTACTTCTTTGCGAAATCAAAGTTCCTGCCAAAGGGGGATCTCGGAAACCAATGGGCCATCCAGCGACGCTCGTAGCAAGCTTCCGATTTGGGACAGCATGCGCGTCGCTCCCGGGGCATCCCCTTTCAAAACCAAGGTTGATACCGCATTCAGGGAGTTGAATAGAAAGTGGGGATTGAGCTGGTACCGCAGTGCGCTGAGACGCGCTTCACGCGCTTCCCGTTCCACAATTAGCAACCGTTCCCGCTCCCATGTCGATTGCTGCCATTGTTTAATGCTGAAATAGAGCGTACACCAGAGAAAAAGCACGACAGACAGCTGCAAGATATTGACCAGCAGATCGGTCCAGACGAGTCTCACTACACGAAGGATCGCCAACTCGGTGACAAAAGCGGCGACTGTACCCATTGCTACACTCCAAGCGAGGGCCCGAAGCTCCAAACCAATCCACGAAAGTGAGCGCCGCAAGAGCGATCGGCAAACAGGCCGCAACAAGCAGCTTGCCAGAAACATCGCCGCCCACGCGATGGTCTGATCACGGAGGTCTTCCGCTTTGCGATAGGGGAGAACGGCGATCAGCAGGACAAAGTAGAAGACCACCCACCCCAGCAATTGCAATTGCCAGAATGAGGGCACTCCGAGTTCATCGCGCTTGAACACGGCTCACATTCTACCCCACATACAAGCATCTGCCTGTACAGTTGGTCGAGCAGAATCCTCGGTTTATCGAATTCCTGCCGCTGTGAGCCGAATTCAGATATGCACTCCGATTCCTTCGGGATATCGTCTTCTCGTAAGGCGCTCATCCTGCTGCAGGCTGATGGTCGTAAGGCAGGTGCCTTTGGAGTGACCATGTTCAACTTGAAAAGACATTTTCCAACTCAAGTGCTCTTGCGAGGTTCCGTACAGGGTGCTCTCGGCCTCGTTGTGAGCGCATTCCTCGCGACAGTGCTCAGCAGTCAAACCACGCTACCTTCGGCCGATCCTACTTTTCCGGATACCGCCGAGTTATTGGCGCAAGTGGTGCAAGACCAAAAGAAGATCGAGTCCCTCCTAAGCCAATACACATTTACGGACGAGACTACGGTCTTTACCCTCGACAAGAACGGAAATGTTCGCAACCAACACACGGACACCTATTATCTTGCTCCGACAGCGTATGAATTCTTCAGCCTTCATGTCAGTCATGACGGCAAGGCCGTCTCGCAGAAGAACTTGGACGAGCAGCAGAAAAAGATTGAGAAGCAAATGAAGGAAGACGAGCGCAAGGCGCAAAGAAATGAAACCATTCACCCCAAGAGCCGAATGATTTTCAGTGACATCATTGCACAGTCAACCTTCACACCAATGCGCTGGGAACAAAGGGAGGGGTTAAACACGGTCGTGTACTCATTCCAGCCCAAGTCGACCTCGCGCCCGCGAGGAAACCTGGCAGAGAAAGTTGCAGGAGACTTAAAGGGAAAAATGTGGATCAGCCCTGACGAAAAAGAAATAGTCCGAGTCGAGTTCGTGAGCGTTTCATCTCTGAGCCTTGGCTTGCTGGGAAACGTCAAAGGCTTCCAAGGGTTCGCCGATCAGCAAAAAATGCACGGGGAGCTGTGGATGCCGATCAGGCAGGAATATGTTGCTCAGGGTCGCGAATTGTTCAAAGGATTTCGGATTCGTGAGGTCAGCGAATTTCGCGACTACCTCAAAGCGACGACCGATGTGTTCCAGCAAATTCACGCCCCGAATGCAAACGCCGGCGACAAGCACCCAGGTGCCGAGGTAAACCATGAGCGAAGCGACCGTTGCGAATGAGCCTGTTGTTGGATCCTCCCCGGCAGGCTGGAGGCGTTCAGCCCGTCGGCGAAAAAGAACGCATACTCAGGGATCGATGTCCTGCTCGAGTTTGCGCCTTGATCGCTCGTCTTCTTAGCGGGTGGGAGACGCTGACGGAGCACGACTGCCGGGAGCACTTCCGCCAGGCTTCATCAAATCGTTGTAAATAAGCTGAAAAGGCTCCAGAGATACGGCTATCTTCCCTAAATACGGATGATCCATTGCCGCCAAGAGGAAAATCATCAGCCCGAGCAACGACGAGGTCAAGGCCGTCATCCAGAAGTGCATTTTTTGGTTGCGCAGATGAAAGCACCACGTCACGGCAATGTTAATTACCGCCCCAATCAAAACGAGCGCCCACAAAGCACCTGAAAGACCTGCCGTCACGCCCAGTAACCGGGACCTCCGTCCCTCCACAAGTTCGTTGAACTTGTTACAGCTCTCCATCTGTAAGATTTTCTGCTCTTCCGAGGCCGGCTCGAAGGCGGCAAGGTCATCGGCAAGGCTGGCAACGACGGCGACGTTTCCCCTTGGGATAATGCCTTTCTGTTGTTGCGGCCAAGCCACGTCAATCACTTCGCGGGTGTACCTCCGCAAATCGTTTTGCAGGCGCCCGCGACTCGGCTCCGGATACTGGCTGACATCGAGATAAAAGGCCGCGAGAGTGCTGGCTTCGTCATCAACCTTTTGCTGGGTTTCTGTGAGAGTAGACCAGTCGCCGACCATGAGCAGGCCGAGCGTGATGCCATATAGAACGGTGATGGCACCGAAATAGTATCCGACAATGTCGTTGTACGAAATGGTGGCATGATGGAGTGAGGGTGCCCATCTCCGGGTTACGGCCAGACCTATGATTCCGAATGCGCAGAACACCAATACGGTTATAGCGCCGAACAGCCAGCTCGGCAGGGCATACAGCCAGTAGATAATGAACCTCCTGCTAAGTACAAGAAGAACCCGTGTCTATGGGTGCATCCCCCTGATAAGTCTAGTGGATCGTAAACAAAGGTTGAAAGGCGCGAAAACTGTTAAAAATAACAGAGAAAATTACCCAGCTCGCGCGGATGCAGGGCGACGCGCCAACAGCAATCCCGGACAATGTCACTTGACTTAATCAACGCTTCTGTTGGCAACGACTACTTCACATTTCCCGCTAGCTGTCACTCTTTGCTACTTCCAGGCAGCTCCGACACTACCTCAAGAATACAAGGATCCATGTCAGACCAGCGGGCTAACGCTCTTCGGTGGACAGGCTTTGAAATCCTTCGGGCAGATGAGGAGACTTGTTTACAGCTCGCGCGTCATCGATTTGGCTGCATGCGGAGTCCGTCGTACAAATGTTGGATAACTGGCGATATGAGCGGGTATCCCGGAGACCGCGGGATGGGCCGCGATTGCAGTTTTGCAACAGCGCGAAGTGAGACCATGCGGAGGATTGAAGGTCGTAGGTGGCAATCCGCGCGACACCTCGTACTCGTTTTCTTGGGCGGAGCCGCTATCGTATCCCCAGCGACAAAGTACGGAGACCGGACAATTCGCTCGCGCCCGACGATTTTGTCCTCCTGGAAGCGGCGTCCCAGAGATTTGCAGCATCGGATTGGGGCTCTTTCCGAGTGGGGATGCCTATCGCCAGGTCGCCTGCGCCGTTCCAGACAATGCCCTGTCCAGGTACGTTGCTGCGCTGATTAGCGCGAGATGCGTAAACGCCTGGGGGAAATTTCCGAGATGCCGGGCGTCGGGACCAAGCTCTTCGGAGTAGAGGCCGAGATGATTCGCGTATCCGATCAGTTTTTCGAACAATAGCTGCGCTTTTTCCAATTCGCCCGCACGAGCCAGGCACTCGACATACCAAAACGAGCACGCGGTGAAACTGCCTTCGCCTCCGGGGAGACCATCGACGTGTGTTCGTTCCCCTTCGTACCGGCGTACCAGTGTGTCTTCAATCAATCTTTTTTCTATCGCTCGCATGGTCGACAGCCACATCGGGTCCACGGGACTAATGAAACGCATCATCGGCATCAGCAAAATCGAGGCGTCTAGGTCTTCCGTTCCCTTGGATTGAACGAATGACTTCAGCCGGTCGTTCCAGAAGTTTGTGAAGATGTCGTTCCGAATTTCATCTCGTGTCTGCCGCCATAGATCAAAAGGCCCAGAAAGCGACCGTTTCTGTGCCAGGCGCAACGCGCGGTCGAACGCCACCCAGCACATCAAGCGAGAGTGCAGGAATTCCCTTGCGCCACCTCGGACCTCCCAGATGCCTTCATCTTGCCGTCGCCAGTTCTTTCCCAACCATTCCAGAATGCGCTGGACACCCTGCCACCCGGCATAGGAAATTGGATCGCCGTACTTGTTGGCCAGGTAAACTGAGTCCATCATTTCACCGTAAATATCCAACTGCAGCTGCTGGTGTGCGGCATTCCCAATGCGCACCGGGCGTGAATTTTCGTAGCCGTCGAGATGGTCCAGAATAATTTCATCCAGTTCTTGGCGTCCGTCGATGCCATACATGACCTGCAAGGGTCCGCGCTCCGCGTCGTCACTCAGCCGTCCCGTCAACCAATCGATGAATGCTTCCGCTTCTTCGATAAATCCGAGTCGAATCAGCGCATACAAAGTGAATGTGGCATCTCTGAGCCAGGTGTAGCGATAGTCCCAATTGCGCACGCCGCCGATTGCCTCCGGAAGAGAGAATGTGGGCGCGGCAATTAACGACCCGTGCTTGCGGCTGATGAGCAGTTTCAGCATTAAAGCTGAGCGTTGCACCGCTTCCCGCCATCGGCCCGTGTATTGCGATTTTGCGATCCACTTTTTCCAGAAGCGAGAGGTTTGATGGAAGCGTTGCTCCAAGCGATGCATTTCCGGTCGTTGTCCTTGAGGACGCGGTCCACCAAACACAAACGTTGCTGTTTCGCCCGCTCGCAATGTGAAGTTTGAGAAGATGTCTTGCGAATGTTGCTCCAGTGCCGTCGTGGAGTACAAAGCCATTGGGGAGGAGCTATTGTCGATGGGAAAGAACATCGCGCAGCGATCTGAGATCTCCGTCCGATGTGGCGATTTTGCATAGTTAAATCGCGGCTGGCAACGCATCTTGAGACTTACGCTGCCTCGGACTACCGATACCGCCCGCACGATCTCGTTGGGCTCTTCCACATCATTGCCAATCGGCATGTAATCCGTCAGCTCTACCATGCCGTCGTCGGCGAGAAATCGTGTCAGCAGAATGTTGGTGTCGGGCAAATATAGTTGGCGAACACGTGCCTTTGCAATTTGGGGCTCGACCTGAAATCTTCCGCCTTTCTTGTCATCGAGCAGTGCGACGAACACCGTGGGAGAGTCAAAATCCGGATAGCAGAGAAAATCGATGGAGCCATTCATGCCCACCAGCGCAACCGACTGCATGTTGCCGATTACTCCGTAATTCTCGATGGGCTGAGAACTCATATCATTGCAGGCTGAGGAATGTGCAGGAACCTGGATGCGACAGTATCACTCATGCTTTCAAAAGCGCAGAACAGCTCGAGGTATGCCTCGATCAGTCCAGGCAACCGCGAAATGATCATCCTACAGGAGAGCCAACTGATGCCGGGTGACTCAAGGCCTCAGAAGAGCCTTTCCGTACCCGACTGGAATGGCGAAATTGGATCCGCCGAATTCACGCACCATCGCAAAGTTAATGCCTATTACTTTCCCTTCGTCGTTGAAAAGCGGACCGCCGGAGCCTCCCGAGGTGGTCTGAGCATCGTAGACAATCTTGTCCGGTAATACGTCGCCGATGTGTCCCTGGGTCGTGACAGGGCGGATCAGATTTCGCCGGGCAAGCTCTTCCATCACCTGCTTCGGGTCCCCTTTCGTTGCGGTCGCGATGGACTGGAGCGTTTCTTCACCGGCCCGAGCCAGGATCGCGTCAAGAGCGGTGGGATATCCAAGGAGTACGACTGGCCCGCCGCTGACTGCCGCGCGGCGTCCTTCGGCCAGCGCAATTTGCCTGATTCTCAGCCCTGCGGTGTCTGCCTTAAGGACAGCGACGTCGGCGGAAGACGAAATCCTCTCGGTGGCAATAGCGATGCCGTGGGGAACACCAGGGAAATAGGCCGTCATCTCGACTGTTACTGGCTGGAGGCCTTGATCAAGCATTTGCTTTAAATCCTCGTCTTGCCACCAAGGCTCGGCTACGTGATGATTCGTAAGAATTTGTCCGCTAGCGGATGCGAGAAATCCCGTCCCAAAAGCATCGAGGTGCACTTCAGGACCCGTCCCCGTCAGGCTTAACAGAGGATTGTTGTGTTCATCGGTGGCAGGCTCGCCATTGCTAGTTACCCCGGTATAGTGCAATCTCAATCCGGTAGTATGATCGGCAAACGCAAGCACAACATGGATGAGGCAGACACTCGGTTCATAACTCTGGATGATCGTCTGGGCCACCTTGTTACCACTCTCGAGCTTCTCGAGGCGGCCCTCAACCGCAGTCAACTGACTTTGCAAAGCTGAAGTATTGTCTGTCTTGCTGCTTGCAAGCTGAGATCTCAACTCCTCGCTCTTCTTCTGAAGTTGGAGCTTCTCCGCATTGCTCGCGACCGATGGACTCGGTTCCCCATCGTCGAGGGCGCGATGTGAACGCTCCATCAATTTTTGTTGCGTCAAAATGCCAGCCTGCAATTTGCCGATAGCAGCATAGACTCGGGAGTTTTGTTGCTGAGTCCGGCGGTGTAACACGAAAGAGACCAGTCCCGCAATCACAAGTGCAGCAACGGTTGCGAGAGCGCCGTACCGGAGCATTTTCCGCTCCTGGTTCACCGCGGTCACGACCTGTTGGCTAACGTTTCGACCTTCTTCGGCGGCTCGAAGCTGATCGGCGATGCGTTTATTTCGCACTTGCGAGCGAATCCGCGAAAGCAATTCCTGCGGGTCGAAGGGTAGTGACAGGACATCGTCCGCCCCAAGATCCAGCCCTCGAGCTCGCTCACCTGATCCTCCCCCAGATAACATGACGACGCGAATGTTCTGGGTCCGCTCAGAACCTTTGATTTCGGAGAGCAGGTCGCAGCAATCGAGCTTCGGTGGATCGGCACCCAGGATAACAACGTCAGGCTCGAAGCCGACAACCGCCTTCATTCCGTTCTGATAGTCGGTGGAGACCGCGTATCCTGCATCGCTCAGTACTGAGGCGATGCGGTCTCTAAGACTGTCGTCCGACTCCACGATTAACAGTTTCTCTGGCCTGTTGTTCATAACGCTATCGATCTGGGATGATCCAGCACCCTCAATGGATTCACTTAGGTGAAAGATTTAAGCATGATTCGAATCCGAATGATACTAAAGGCCGCCAGTGCGTCGACGGGAGCGATCACATATCGCTCATTATCCGCCGTGGCCAGCTGAAGCGAACCACGTGTTCTCCGGCCCGCCGTGCCAGCCGCGCAGACCCGCTGTCCGTTCTTCCCTCTGGTGCCCTCGGCGCCCAATTCATTGACGACGCCCACCAGTTCGTGCCCAGGAACCCGCGGCTGCCGAATTCCGGCCAGAGGCCTTCTTTCACAAACAGGTTGCTGTGACAAGCACCGCAGGCCCGTACCATGATGGGACAGGTCCCGGGCCCGGGAATCTTGCGCTCTACGATCTGGAAACCTGCACTCCCGGGTCAGAAACCTGCGCAACCGTTCCTTGTTCCTACCACGACCGCCGTCGTTGCTCCTCCTTACTGATTTCAGTGGTACTGAAAGTAATGAGTATCGTTCAACGAAGCCGCGGCCGCCCGCGCGCAGTGCCATTGGCTGTCTGATCGCCGACCTCGAAAATAAGCTCCACCTCGACTGGCACGCCGAGGGGCAGGCTCGCAACCCCGTACACGAGGCGGCAGGGGTTCTTGTCTTTTCCGAAAACGTCTTGCAACAACTCCGAAGCTCCGTCAGCGACTTTCGGTTGTTCGCGGATATCTCCCGACGTAGCCACGAACACTCCAAGCCGGACGATCCGCGTGACTTTGTCGAGTGATCCCAGATGCTCGCGCGCGACAGCGAGGGCGTTCAGGGCGGCAAGCCGCGCCGCCTTGCTCCCCGCATCCACCTCGAGCTCCGCGCCGACCCGCCCGATGAATTGCGGTTCGCGGCCTTGAGTGGGAAGCATGCCGGTAAGAAAGAGCAGATTGCCCGTTTGCACCGCTTCCACATAGGTGCCGAAGGGCTCGGGCGGGGCCGGAAGCTTGATGCCCAGTTCCGTCAATCGCTTCTCGGCGCTGGCCGGGCGAGAAATTTCGATCGGGCTACGCGCTTTTGAGGATGCCATCACAAGATGTCACCAGAGCCAGCAAATGAAAACAACTAGACCAAGGTATTGTCAATACTTTCGTATACACCATCAATTTTGCCGATCGTTCCTCGTTGTTCATGAGATTTCGTGGTCGCGCAATGATGGGGGTCGAAGTGAAGCTTCCATCTCGGCTTCGAACTTCAGATTCACACGATCCCGCCCGATGGTAGCGATGGCGAGGGTGCGCCGGCCCAACTGGTAAGAGACAGTACAGTCTTTCTCTTCCAGGCTACCGTCAATGTCGACAGAATCCCATTTATCGGCATAGCCAACGTATTTGATCGAAACGCCATACTGGCGAGTCCAGAAAAACGGAACTGCCTGGAATGCTTGCTTGCGGCCGAGAATGTTTTTCGCGGCCACTTGTCCCTGGCGCTCCGCAACTACCCAGTGCTCAACGCGGACGGACTGTCCGAAATAGGGGTTGGGCCAACGGGCGACATCGCCGGCGGCGAAGATGCCGGGTGCGCTGGTTTCGAGATATTCGTTTACTACGATGCCTCGATCAAGTTTCAATTCGGCCTGCTCGGCTACGACAAGGGATGGCTGCACCCCCACTCCCGCGACGACGAAATCCGCGTCGACGGTCTTTCCTTTGCTTAGGGTTGCGCGCTGTCCGTCGAAAGCCGTCAAGGTCTCACCCATGTGGAAAACAACGCCGTGCGCTTCGTGCAGTCGGCGCATGAATTGCCCGACCTCCAAGCCAAGAACGTGCTCGAGGGGTTGCCGACCGGGCGCTACGACGTGTATGCGAATGCCCCGCGCAGCCAGGGAAGCAGCAACTTCTAGGCCGATGAAACTTGCGCCCGCCACCACCACTTGCTTCCCCGAATTCGCCTTCTCGCCAAGTGTGCGGCTGTCCGCAAAGCTGCGGAGATAATAAACCTGAGAGTCGGCCCCACCCTCGATAGCCAGCGGCACGGGCTCCGCTCCAGTCGCCAGTAAGAGCGCGCCAAAGTCATACGTGTCGCCATTTTCGATCTGGATTCGCCTCCGTTTGGCGTCGATTGCGGACACCCGCGAATTCAAGACAAGATCAATATGCCGCTCGGTGTAGTAGGCCGGCGATCGTAGTGGTATCCAGTCCTCTGGCGTGACGCCTTCCAGATATTCTTTGGAGAGATTCGGCCGGTCATACGGGGCAGAATCATCGGCACTAATCATTGTGACCCGCCCGTCGTACCCTTCCCGCCGCAACGTGTCAGCGGCGGCTAACCCTGCAGCGCCTCCCCCGATGATGACGACCGAAGCCGGAGGCTTATCCCCACTTACAGGAACCCGCTCCGGCTTTCGCACATCGGCAGCTAACTTTTCTCGCACGAACACCTTCTCTCGAATGCGCTCAACCCGCCAACGCGGAATCGGATCGAAGGCGGGCGGGCGCAAGACCTCTCCTGTCTTTAGGCTGAAGCAGGCGTGGTGCAATGGACAGCGCAGTTCGGTCCCGATGATCAAACCTTTGACCAGCGGCCCACCGTAGTGCGGGCAGGTTGCCCCAACCGCGAAGAATTTATCACCGCGGCGAGCCAGGACCACTTCTTCACCGTCGACGTTTCCCAGAACCATCCCGCCATCCGGAAACCCGTCGATCGGGACGCCATCGCCAAAGTTTGGCAGCAAAGGCTTTGTCATCTGAGAACCCCCACGGTCGAACAATCATAAATGATGATCGATTGAGGGAATGGGGACCGCTTTTTCGCAGCCACTCGTGTGTCGATACTGGACGCTGGTCTCGAGATGCGAACCTTTGCGCAGTCGCCAGTCAGTGGCTATCACAGGCAAAATTCCGCCGCAGCCGTTGCTTCGTTTATTCGAAGAGGGATCTCGGTAAAGCCAGGTTTGTCGACAACCGATTAGCGACCGTTACAAAGCTGTAAGTCAGGAATGTGTGGGGATCGTTCCCTAGTATGACGAAGATGTAGAAAGCAACGAACTACCGAGACCAGCCGGGCGCCCTAGATCAGGAAAGGTGATGTACGCTGATCTCTTTCAACTGCTGTCGAATCTGCCTGCCTTGAAGAACCGGTGTGTTTGACAAAAAGAAGATAGCAGCCGCCTTGATTCGCGTATTCTGCAGTAACAACGCTGGATGGAGGCCTTTTGCACAGTTCTTTCAAAATTCCCCAAGCTCTTAGGAAACGCGCTGCTCAAATTGAAGTGCTGCTGATGGATGTCGACGGCACGATGACCGACGGTGGAGTCACGCTGTTGTCCCAAACGGAAGAGATCGCACTCGAAATCAAAACCTTTAATGCCCACGACGGACAAGGTCTCACACTGGCCCGCACCGCCGGGCTTCGAACAGGTTGCATCACCGGACGTCAGAGCTCGGCCCTGCTTCGGCGCGCGCGCGAAATGAATATGGAATTCATTTATATGAAGCAGCCGTTAAAAGTGCCCGCATACGAGGAGATTCTCCAAAAGGCTGGGGTAGCTGACTCGTCTGTCGCGTATGTCGGGGACGATCTTCCCGATCTTCCGGTCATGCGCCGCGCGGGTTTGGCAGTGGCGGTCGGAGACGCAGTTCCCGAGGTCAAGGAAGCAGCCCATTATGTAACCAAAGCTAGTGCCGGCCATGGTGCGATCCGCGAGACGGTCGAACTCATTCTGAAATCAAAAGGCATTTGGAAAGCGATGATCGACATGGCACGTGCGTGATGATAGCAAGCGCAGCGCAGATCATGACCTGTTAAGTTGCTGTTGACGCCGAATCCGTCGCAATGGATAAGCATCCACATTCGAGATGAAGCAGCCGTGCGATGAAGCGCTGATCCGGGCTGGAACTCCGAGCGCACCCTGTTTGGAGAAGGCGCGCCCGTGGGTGCTTGCAGCCACCATTCTCGGCTCGAGCATGGCGTTCATCGATAGCACCGTCGTTAACGTGGCTCTGCCTGCATTGCAATCTGATCTTCACGCCACTGTGGTCGATGTGCAATGGGTCATCGAGTCTTACGGATTATTCCTCGCTGCTCTGATCCTGGTCGGCGGAGCGTTGGGAGATTCTTTCGGCCGTCGGGCTATGTTCATGCTCGGTGTCGCAGGTTTCGCGGTCACGTCTGCAGGGTGTGGTTTTTCGTCCACCATTAAGAGCCTCTTAATATGGCGTTCGGTTCAGGGGATCGCTGCCGCATTCCTGGTGCCGGGCAGTCTCGCGATCATCAGCTCCACGTTCGACGTAGAATCGCGCGGTAAAGCGATTGGGACTTGGGCGGGATTTACAACCATCACCACTGCTCTTGGCCCAGTTCTCGGGGGATGGCTGATCGAGCACGCTTCTTGGCATTGGGTGTTCTTCATCAATCTCCCAATCGCTGCTCTGGTTTTTGTCATCTCGGTCTGGTACGTGCCGGAGTCACGCAGTTCCGATACAAAAAGCATCGATTGGTTGGGCGCTGCAATCGCGACTCTCGGCTTGGCAGCATTGGTGTATGGATTTCTGGAATCGCCAATCCTTGGTTGGAATCATCTTCGCGTGACCGGCAGCTTGGTCTTCGGCTTTGCGGCGCTTGTTCTCTTTGTGTGGGTGGAAGAGAGGGTGGCGACACCGATGGTCCCGCTGAAACTGTTTCAATCGGCAAAGTTCAGCGGCGCAAATTTGTTAACGCTTTTTCTTTATGCCGCGCTGGGCATCTTCTTCTTTCTATTCCCGTTGAATTTCATCCAAATACAAAAGTACTCGGCGACGGCGACGGGCGCGGCCGCCCTTCCAATGATTTTGCTAATGTTCTTGCTATCGCGCTGGTCCGGAGGGCTCATAACCCGCTACGGTTCAAAGATCCCGCTCATCGTGGGTCCACTCATCGCGGCTGCGGGCTTCCTTCTTTTTGCCCTACCTGGTGTGCGGGCTCAGTACTGGACTGCGTTTTTCCCAGCCTTTATGGTTCTTGGTCTGGGTGGTGCCATCACCGTAGCGCCTCTAACCACGGTGGTCATGGACTCCGTCGGCCAGGAACGAGCCGGCACGGCATCGGGAATCAACAACGCTGTGGCCCGAGTCGCAGGTGTACTGTCGGTTGCCGTCTTGGGGGCCGTCATGGTGGCAACCTTCGCTCACGCATTGCGAGAGTTGCTTGCCGGTCTGAACTTGAGTGCCCACATGCGCCAAGAGCTTGAGTCGAACGTCGCCAGACTCGGCAGTCTCGGTGCACCCTCGGAGGCGGATCCGCAGACTATGACAACGATTCGTTTTGCCGTCGTGCGAGCGTTCATCTATGGTTTCCGACTGATTATGGTGATTTGTGCTGGCCTCGCGATAGCTAGCGCCGGAGTTGCATGGCGCAAGATGCCTTCTCGAAGCGCCGAGTGAGCACCAGATTTCCCGGGGCGTTGCGGTGGTAGCTGGTGCCAATGATAGACTATGCCATGGCCTCCCATAGAAAAACGAGCAAGAGCAAGCAGGCGAAATTGAGCACGGCAGGCCCGAAGCGAGCGAAGAAGGGGCCACGTGCAAAGCAAACTGTGAAAACCAGCGTGCCGAAGAAGGCACTTAAGAAGAAGGCACTCAAGAAGAAGCCTGCTGGGAAGAAAGCCGCGACGACTCGTCCAACGCGTCGCACGAGAACCCAGAGTGAAGCACTCTTGTTGGAAACGACGACGGGAAGACTAGATGTGGTTTCCGGGCGCGAATCGGGAGATTTGGAAGGCTTGTCCCGGGCCGAGGAGGCAGACTCGGAAAGCGTCGAGGAATTGGTAGAAGAAGGAAACTTTTTCGAGGCGGGTGCGGTCGCTGGGGTTGAGGAAGCCGACAACGCGGACGAGAGGGAAGTGCACACCCACGAGGTTCCTGAGGATGATGTTCCCGAGGAGTATTTGGATAAGGACTAGGTGCGCACTGGGAGTTGGCTGTTGTCGTGGCTAACATTCATCTTTGCTCGTCGGCCCTAACGCCGTCTCATCTCCCCTTCGACGGCTCAGGCCTCCACCTTCTTGCGTCCCTTATTGAGCGTCTGCGCAGCAGTAGTCCCAGCTTTTTCAGGGAAAGGTAGATTTGTCTCCGCTCCTTAGCCGAGAGGACCGACATTACCGCTTCAAGATCCTTCGCGTGCTTTTCGAAATAGGTTTTGGCCACTTGTTCACCGGCTCCGGTTAGTTGTACGATTCTCGCCCGCCGGTCTTGAGAGGTCGGCTTCCGCGCCATCGAGCTATTGTTCAGGATGCCGTCGCGCACAATGAAGGCTCGGGAGCGAGTTTAGAAAACGCGTCGGGCATTCTGGGCCGACCGAGACAGCACAGAAGCGTTATCGTGTTCGTGCAGCGTACGGTCGTCGAACTACAAAGCGGCTGAACAAAGCCACGAAAATGCTCGACGGCCGGAGACTTGGAACGGACCTAAGGGACTTTGCTGCCATGGCAAGAAGCTCGCGTTGCCCTCGAGATGCTTAAAGGTGCATCGCACAATCGCGGCTGAGCAAAGCAGCCTGACAATGCAATAGCAAAATGCAAATTGCGCGAGGGCGGGGAGGATATTGGAAGTTCAGAGTCCACCGGCGCTAAATCATGCTATGGCGTACACATTTCCGAGCATCGACGAATATTTGCGCGAGCGGTTGATGCCGGTGGAAGGTTCGATTCCACGTATTCCCGGTATCGAGATGTTTGGGAATTCGATTCCTGCGGGAACTGTCGGTGGAGACCTCTTTGAGTACATTAATTTTCGGCAGCGTTACGACATTGACGCGCGCGTTGAGCGGGCTCAACGCCTGTCCAAGGAGTTTCTTGAACCACTGCCTCCAGGCGTGCCCGCACGCAATTCAGTCGACGATCACGTGCAGTGGCTGAAAGGGACTGCCGGCTACCGGCCCAAGATGGAAGCCGAGTATAGATTCGCGAGGAGCTCGGAGCAGGTGCGAGTTGGCGAAGACTTACGCGATCTTCGCAAGACAGCGGGTGTTCTGTTGGTAGACGCGCAGGGGCACGGAATCATCTCAGCGAAGATTGCATCAACGGTACACGACACCTTCCATGCTTTTATGCTTACCGAACTGGATCGCTACGGAAAAACAACCCCTGAACTGTTCGAGAACATCAACTTGAGGCTGGCAAAGTCGGTGACCGCCCGCAACGCACTGGGGATAAGTAAAAAAGAAAACGCGCGCGAAATCGCGACTATGCTTTATGGCGAGGTGCGCCCAGGCGGCCATTTTCGCTTCGTTAATTTCGGGCATCCTCCACCACTGGTGTTTTCCGCGGAATATCGGAAGTTCGTCAAAATAGATGAGGCCCGCATGGTGCAGTTCCTGGCCCTCGGTCTGCAGATCTCCGCAGATCACCCGGATAGCAAGAAATACTACTCGATGAACCCGCGGAAAAAAGACTTCAACCCCTCCGTTGTCGGCGAGATCACGCTCATGAGTCCCGGAGACATTCTTGTGCTCTATACCGATGGAGTTTACGATGGCAGGGATCAGGAAGCGCGCGCGCTACTTGAAGGGGTTCTGCGCGAACACTACCAACAGTCGGCTCGGGACATCTGCAACGCCTTGCTGGATCACGCGGTAAAGCAAGATGACCAACTCCGACAGAACGGCGATGAAGCCTTGATCGACGACAAAACCGTTTTTATCGTTAAACGAACTGGAATTTAACGGCTACTCATTTAACGGCTGCTCCAGGTAGGTTCTGATACGCCGCTACTGTTGTCAGGCAGCCTCAGTCCCCTGCGCAGTTCTTTCTTGTTCGTGCGATGCGGGGCTTGTGCCAGGTTGCTCGCGTGCGCGCGACAACAAGGTGACCATCCGGGCGGTCACCAAGTCGGGTCAGAGCCGGATAGCCGATGGGCGATTGCGGGATGGGCTCTGCTGCAAACTATCGGTGCTTTGAAGAAGGATGGCACAAATGATCTGACAGCTGGTGAGCTGCACTATCCGGAGCGACCACCAACCCAGTCATGTATCTACCACCGCTCAGTGGCCGTCTGGGCTGCCAGACCCTGCCCACTGAATCGATGACTCTCCCCATTCTCGATCCTGAGACGAAACAATCGAGCCGCTGTACTGCCATTCCCATTGCAGCGAAAATGAGGCCGAGGTAGCTGCATCCCGACTCATCTATCTTGACTTCGGCGCTCATCGACGGTGAGGCAACGTTCCGACAACGCGGTCGATGTTCGGACTGCAGGGCCAGACTTCAGCCATAGCGCGTAACCTAAAGTTCGCTGAAACATCCAATCTCGTGTAGCATCCACTGAACGAGGTCACCATGACAACCACTGCAACCTCTTTGCGAAGTGACGTAACGACAACCGCCCACCAGGCGCAAGCGGCAACCGGTCTGGCAATCGTACGGGTGACGATTGGCGCGCTGTTCGTGTCGGTCTTCTTCGAAAATTTGAGGAAAGGGCTCTACACTCCCGCGGGCTATGCGGGCCTTATCGAATACTACATCAAGCAGGGTCATTCGCCGGCTGTGTGGAAAGCGGTCATGGGGCTGGTGGCCAACCATGCTGCGATGGCGGCGCCAGGTCAGGCGTTAACGGAAATCTCGCTCGGTATCCTTCTGATTATCGGTCTGCTCACGCGCCCGGTTGCATTTGTGGCTTTCCTGTATCTGGGCAGCCTTTGGATGTCGGAGTGGGGGACCGCGTGGATCTGGGAACTGCTGGTTCCGGTGCTGGCATCACTGGGGCTTGCTATCGGAAGCGCCGGACGAAAGTGGGGTGTTGACGCGTGGCTGTCACAACGGTGGCCATTCTCTCCGTGGTGGTGATCAGGCCAAGTTCCTGTGCGAGTGTCCGTCATCATCCCTACCCATAATGAAGCGCAGGCGATTGAACACGTTC
>Ga0123356_10003112_pt1 | contig 17510 bp, 11 predicted proteins | sample TergutEmb28metaG_2_FD_92546 | JGI IMG/M metagenome (GOLD analysis project Ga0123356, IMG submission 92546) | Embiratermes neotenicus P3 segment gut microbial communities from Petit-Saut dam, French Guiana - Emb289 P3 | ecosystem: Host-associated > Arthropoda: Insects > Digestive system > Gut ...
AATGGCATAATGGTGGGTGAATGGGTATGGAATAACCATGAAGGCGTATGGATATTCGAACCGTATTCGCCAACAAGCGAAATGCCGCAAACAGGCGACGACGGCCTGCCGGCCTACCTGTTCCTGTTACTGGGTATCTCCCTCATCGGCATGACTACTATCATATTGAAGATTACAAATGGCAAATGGCAAATGGCAAATAAATAATAAATTGCAAATAATAACAAATGGCAAATCGTTGGAGAAATGTTGGTGGGTTGTGTTTGGTGTTATGGGTCGGGGAAAAATACTTTTTTCCCCGGCCCGTTTTGTTGTACTCCCTCCGGCGCTTGTGGTAGGTTATCGCGACCGCGGTACGCCGAGGACGGTGTCCCACAGGAGGCGAGAGGTTAGAGGATCGAGGATGGATAAAACCACGGTACGCCGAGGACGGCGTCCCCTACGGTTGTCCTCCGGTTTGCCGGCATCTTGCCGGCTATGGATTAAACCACGGTACGCCCTGAGAGCAATCTTCATTTAAATTTTAGTAATAATTTTTAGTTTTATTACCTATTTTGCAAAAATTTTGTCACCTTTGAGACAGTTGTACTGTCTTAATTAATAGTAAGGGATGTTAATACTGGTTTATGCCTCTGTGATCGTACTCATTGGCAATGGAAGAAGTAGTTAGCTTTGCTTCCATATCTCCAGTATACCCCAAAAAATAAAAAAAGAGGAAGGTGTTTTCAATGAATATCCATGATATCGAAAGATGGAGAGAGCACAGCGCTTTCCAAAAAGTACGGCTAAGGCGTAAATTGGCTTTAAGAAGAAACATGATCTTCACATTGCTTTGCGCGGTGCTGATGACGCTGACAGTATTTGCCGCGGTGCGGGATGCCTTTGTGGTGCAGGCCGCGGATTGCGGATGCGAGCATTTTTTGGATTGTTATGCCCTGCCCGAAGGGCATGACTGCACACTGGATGCGCTCTGCATACCGGTATACCCAGAAAAGACCGTGGTCATTTCGGCGGGACATAGACATGATGACGACTGCTATGGTATACATGAAGCCGCGCCGGGACATTCGCATGGCGGTGGTTGTTATGATGATGAAGATGCGCTTATCTGCGATATGTCTGAACATGAGCCCGATATCCGCATTGATTACGACAATCTCGTCTGTGGAGAAGAGGCAAGCGAGCCAGAGACGGAGGAAGTAACCGATGAAGAAGCTGAGCCGGTGGACTGGATCTGCGGCGCGGCAGAGTTGGTATGTGAACACAGATATTGCGTTGAAGGCGAACCTTGCCAAAACATCATCATGATGCTGCAAATGGCTGGCGATGCCCTGGGGGTAGAGGTGGATTCCGAAACAGCGCTGCGCGAAGCGATCCGTGATAATGACGATGTAGTGATCACTCTGGTGAGCGATATCAACCTGACAACAGCCGCGCTGGATATCCCGTCCGGTAAAACCATTACGCTGAGCGGCGGCAGCAGGCTGATAGCTAATGGAGATTTCGAAACCATAAAAGTCCGCGGAACCTTGTTGCTGGAAGGAATTACCGTGACAAGTAAACCCGGTACCAATGGCAGGGGCATTCTTGTTGAAAGCAGCGGCATAGTGATCATGGGTAGCGGCGAGATTTCCGGTAACAGCGTCAGCGTACCGTATCTGGACATCATGAAAAACTACGGCGGCGGCGTATACAATACCGGCACATTCTTCATGCAGGAAGGCGCCGTAATCACCAACAATTATGCGCAATTCCGCGGCGCCGGCGTATACAATACCACCAATGCCACCTTCACCATGGAGGGCGGTTTGATCACCAATAATTATACTGTAGAACATGACGGTTATGGCGGCGGCGTATTCAATGTTAAAAACGCTACTTTTATCATGAAAGGCGGTAAGATTTCCGGCAATAAAACATCATGGGGCGGCGGCGTGTCCAATGAGGAGCGGGCCATATTCATCATGGAAGGCGGCGAAATTTCCGGTAATGAATCAAAAATGTGGGCCGGCGGCGTGCATAACAATGATAATGCCACATTCACCATGAAAGGCGGCAAAATTTCCAATAATAAAACACGCTACCTCGGCGGCGGTGTTGCTAACTATTGCGCAATATTCAATATGAGCGGCGACGCGGCTATTTCCGACAATATCTCTGATCAAGATGGCGGCGGCGTGTACACTAAAGGTGGTAGCTACGGCCCCGGCAAATTAACCATCAGCGGCAACGCGGTAATTTCCGGCAATACAGCAAAATCCGCTGGCGGCGGCATACGCAATGAAAGCGGCGGTACAGTTATAATGGATGGCGGTAAAATTTTCGATAATACCGCAAAACCTTCCGGCTATCTGGACGACCATGATGGCGGCGGCGGTGTTTTTAACTATGACACAGGTGTATTCATCCTGAACGGTGGTGTGATTTACGGAAATTCATCCACCCATAACGGCGGCGGCGTACTCTCTTCTCTAAAAAGCACATTCACCATGACGGGCGGCGAAATTTACGGCAATACCGCAAAAAATGACGGCGGTGGCGTACATATAGCCAAAGGTGATTTTACCATGGCAGGTGGCAAGATTTTCAATAACAAGGCTAAAGGCGGCGGCGGCGTGAGCACTACCGGTAAATATGTTATGGAAGACGGCGAGATTTCCACTAACCAAGCGGAAGACGGCGGCGGCGTTAAGATATATATTGCGGCTACGTTCACCATGAACGGCAACTCAAAGATCATCGGCAATACAGCTTCCAATAATGGCGGCGGCATAGCCATTGCCGAAAACGGCGTATTCACCATGGCGAGCGGCAAGATTGCCGATAATACGGCAGACAACTTCGGGGGCGGCATGATCATCAGCAACAAAGGCGCTTTTACTATGAAAGACGGCGAGATTTCCGGCAATGCGGCCAACAATAAAAGCGGTACTTACTTCAGAGGCGGCGGCGGCGTATCTTTAGACGGCGGTACTTTCATCATGGAGGGCGGCCAGATAAACGATAATACGACCAAAAACAATGGCGGCGGCGGCGTGAGCAGTTTCAATGGCGCCGTCACGATGAAGAGCGGCCAGATTTTTGACAATGAAGCAAACGATGGCGGCGGCGTGTACATATGCGGTGGCGATGGAAAGTTCACCATGAGCGGCGATGCTGTGGTTTCCGCCAACAAAGCCAAATATAATGGCGGCGGCGTGTTTAATTTCTTTGGCGGTAAGATTATCATGAACGGCGGCGCGATTTCCGGCAATGCAGCCTCCGACAACGGCGGCGGCGTATATGCCGGTGACGGAACGTTCACCATGGAAGCCGGCGCGATTTCCGGTAACACGGCAAGCAACTTCGGCGGCGGCATGATCATCGCCGGTAATGGCGCTTTTACCATGAAAGGCGGCGAGATTTCCGGCAATACGGCTAATAATACAAGCGATACTTTTTATAGAGGCGGCGGCGGCGTATCTTTAGACGGCGGTACTTTTACCCTGGAGGCTGGCAAAATTTACGCTAATATAACCAAAAATAATGGCGGCGGCGGCGTAAGCAGTTTCAATGGCGCTGTCATTATGAAGGGCGGCCAGATTTTTGATAACGAAGCAGACGATGGCGGCGGCGTGTACATTTGCGGTGGCGATGGATCATTCACCTTAAGCGGCGATGCTGTGGTCTCTGCAAACAAAGCCAAATTAGAGGGCGGCGGTGTTTATGCTTTCTTTGGCGGTAGAATTGCCATGGAAGGCGGCGCGATTTCCGGCAATATAGCAAGCGGCCGCGGCGGCGGTATATGTTTATACGATAGCACAGTTGCCATAAGCAATAATGCTGTGGTTTCCGGAAATACAGCGGGCACAGACGGCGGCGGCGTATATACGGCGAATTATAGCAACCTGACCGTTGGCGTGAACGTGGTGTTTTCCGGCAACAGCGCGGCCAGTTATGCAACTGAACGCAACCCGGCTCAGAATGCCGTGTATGCGGCGAATATCCATACCAATAAATGGACGGATCCTTTCACCCAGGGTTACAATAATTTCGATATCAACCACAGCTACCAAAGCATCTGCCTCGTAACCTTTATGTGGAATGACGGCACGGATAATGTATATGATTCTGTAAGCACAAAAATCGGCGCCACGCTGGACGACAGCGAAAGCATGCCGGAAAATCCGTCGCGCGACGGTTACACCTTCCTTGGCTGGGACACCATGGCGGACGGCAGCGGCGCGCCATTCAATGGCAATACCAAAGTAAACGGCGATATCACTGTGTATGCGCAATGGGCGCCAGTACCGGTGATCAACACCTATACCGTAACCTTTATGTGGAACGACGGTACGGAGGAAGTGTATATGACCGTACCCGTGACATCCGGAGCCGCGCTTGATGATAACAGCAGTATGCCGTATGATCCGGCGCGCGCTGATTACACCTTCCTCGGCTGGGACACCCAGGCGGATGGCGAAGGTACGGAATTTACCGGCAGCACCATAGTATACAGCGATATCATCGTCTACGCGCAGTGGACGCCGATACCTGCCGTGAAGTATACCGTGACCTTTATGTGGAATGACGGTACGGAAACGGTGTATGATGCGGTAACGTCTATAATAGCCGGAACCACGCTCAATGACGGCGATAGTATGCCGGATGATCCGCGGCGCATCGGCTATACCTTCGGCGGCTGGAATACCCAAGCCGATGGCGAGGGTGAGGGATTCACCGGCGATACCCAGATAAACAGCGATATCATTGTCTACGCACAGTGGACGCCGATACCAGTGATAAACACTTATACTGTAACCTTTATGTGGAACGACGGCACGGTAAGGGTGTATGAGTCAGTAGCGCCCGTCACCGCCGGAACCACGCTTAATGATGTTAACCGTATGCCGGTAAATCCGGCGCGTGAAGGCTATACCTTCGGCGGCTGGAATACCCAAGCTGATGGCACAGGCGAGGCGTTTGGCGGTAATACCGTGGTAAACAGCGATATCATTGTCTACGCGCAATGGACGCCGGATACTGTGATAAACACTTATGCCGTAACCTTTATGTGGAATGACGGCACGGTAAGGGTGTATGAGTCTGTAGCGCCCGTCACCGCCGGAACCACGCTTAATGACGGCAACCGTATGCCGGTAAATCCGGCGCGCGCGGGCTATACCTTCGGCGGCTGGAATACCCAAGCCGATGGCACAGGCGAGGCGTTTGGCGGCAATACTGTGGTAAACAGCGATATAATCGTCTACGCGCAATGGACGCCGGATACTGTAATAAACACTTATACCGTAACCTTTATGTGGAACGACGGCACGGTAAGGGTGTATGAGTCAGTAGCGCCCGTCACCGCTGGCACCACGCTTAATGACGGCAACCGTATGCCGGTAAATCCGGCGCGCGCGGGCTATACCTTCGGCGGCTGGAATACCCAAGCCGATGGCAAAGGCGAGGCGTTTGACGGCAATACCGTTATAAACAGTAATATAATCGTCTATGCGCAGTGGACGCCGCTGATGTATACAGTACTCTTTGTGGATTGGGACGGCAGGCTGATCAAGTCTGAAAAGGTTCCGCATGGCGGCGACGCGACGCCGCCGGCTGACCCGAGGCGCAGCGGCTATACCTTCACCGGTTGGGATGGCATATATACCAATGTGACCCAGGATGTTACCATATGGGCCCGATATACCAGGAATGGCGGCGGCGGTGGCAATACGCCTGATCCTAAGCCCGATCCCAAACCCGATCCTGACCCCGATCCCGATCCCGACCCCGATCCCGATCCTGACCCCATACCTGATCCTATACCCGAACCCAGCCCTGACCCGGAAACCACGCCCCCGGTGCGAACCGACCCCCCTCCCGCCAATAACAACGACCATACGCTGGTGCCCGGCGATGACGGTTCATTTACCGAAATGGATGATAACGGCACGCCGCTGGGCAAATGGACCTGGGATGATGAAACTGAGCAATGGATATTTGAACCCCATGTACCGTTGAGTGATTTACCGCAAACCGGCGACCAAGGCATACCGCTCTACCTCTTCCTTCTGCTAACTATTTCCCTCCTCGGCATGACTGTAATTTGGCGCAGCAAAGTCAAGAAATAGTGCAGGCTGTGCTCGCAAGGGAATAAAAACGGGGCTGTTGAGATATGTATTATTTCAACAGCCCCAATTTATTTTTTAAAAAAGGATATTTTCCCGGCGTATAGAAGTAGCAATACATATTGGAGCTTTGTGGATAGAGGTGTGAGCATGAATGAATTGCTACAGGTAAAAGATTTGAAAAAATATTTCCCGGCCGGCGGGAAAAGCGTACTGAAGGCCGTGGACGGCGTGGATTTCTATATTGAGCGCGGCGAGACTTTCGGCTTGGTGGGCGAAAGCGGCTGCGGCAAATCCACCATCGGCCGTACCCTGGTGAAACTGTATGAACCCACGGCGGGAGAGATATATTTCGCGGGGCAGGATATCACGCGCTTCAATAAGGAGCAAAGCAAGGCTTATGCGCGCCGGGCGCAGATGATATTCCAGGATCCCTATGCTTCTTTAGACGCGCGCATGACGGTGGGCGATATCATCGGCGAAGGGCTGGACATCCACCGCCTATGCAAGGGCAAGGAAAGGCAGGAGGTTATCTATGCTAATTTGCAGAAAGTGGGCTTACAGCGCGACCACGCCAACCGCTTCCCCCATGAGTTTTCCGGCGGGCAGCGCCAGCGCATCGGCATCGCCCGCTCTCTGGCCATAGATCCGGAATTCATCGTCTGCGACGAACCCATCTCCGCCCTGGATGTTTCCATCCAGGCGCAAATAGTCAATTTGCTGATCAAATTACAGGATGAGCTGGGGCTTACCTATCTGTTCATCGCCCATGATTTAAGTATGATCAAGCATATTTCAGACCGGGTAGGCGTGATGTATCTGGGAAAAATAATGGAACTGGCTGATAGCCTGGAGATGTATAAGCATCCCCTGCATCCGTATACGGAAGCGCTTTTTTCCGCCATCCCCGTGGCTGACCCGGAGTATGAACAACAACGCCGGCGCATCATCTTACAAGGCGATGTACCCAGCCCGGTAGACCCGCCCTCCGGCTGCCGCTTCCGCGGCCGCTGCCGCCACGCTCTGCCCCTCTGCGCGGAAGCAGAACCACCGCTAAAGGAAGTAGCGCCGCGGCATTATTGCGCATGCCATGTTAGAGGCTAGAGGCTGGAAGTTGGAAGTTGGAATCGTAGGGGCGGGGTTCCATCCCCGCCCGTTGCAGGGTTCCATCCCCGCCCATTGTGGTTCCATCCCCGCCCATTGCGGTTCCATCCCCGCCCGTTGGGGTTCCATCCCCGCCCATTGCGGTTCCATCCCCGCCCGTTGGGGTTCCATCCCCGCCCGTTGTTTACATAAAGCCCAACCCAACAGATGAAAAAATCATGACATATCGCGGTTATCAGCGAGAGGTTATCAGCGAAAGTGAGTGTTCCTTATGCGCAAATGTTTTTTTATCATCTTGATCATCACCGGCGCGCTTTCTTTGCTGACCGCATGCGCCGGTAAGACTGAACCGGATATACCGCCTGCGGTGGTGGAATCACCTATTTCCGTTACGGAACCCGCTGAAGCGGATATCATCGCGGCGGAACCTGCCGTTGATCCGCTTGATGAGCTCGCGTCGGAATTATCCGATTTTTGGCAAAAAATCGACGGTTCCACAGCCACTATCCCTTTGACCGCGGCACTATACGGTCAATTCGGCATTGGCGGCAGGCCTCCGGAGCATAGAACTACACATGATGCCTACCGCAGGCTGTTCAACCGCGACGTAGACTTGATTTTTGTTACGTACCCATCGGCGGAGGAGTTTCTCTATGCCGAAGAACAGGGCATCGAACTGGAGATCATCCCCATTGCCAAAGACGCGCTGGTGTTTTTGGTCAATATCGAAAACCCGCTCGACGGTCTTACGCTGCCGCAGATCAGAGACATTTATACCGGCAAAACCACCAATTGGAAAGCTCTAGGCGGGCTGGATGAGGATATCATACCTTATCAGCGCAGCGAGGGTTCCGGTAGCCAGACATTGCTGCTCAAATTGGTCATGGGTTCTCAGGCGCCTATGCAACCGCCCAGCGAATGGCGGCCGGTTTCCATGGGCGAGCTTGTGGAGTTCGTGTCTGATTATGATAACTCCCGGGGCGCTATCGGCTACTCGGTGTTCTACTATGTCAATAATATGTACGGTAATAGCCGCTTTAAACTGCTGAGCATAGATGGCGTACCACCCTCGCGCAATACCATCGCGCGCGGCGATTATGCCCTGGAGGATCACTACTATGCTGTCATCCGCCAGGATACGCCGCCGGATAGCCCGGCGCGCCAGCTCATTGATTGGCTGCTGAGCGAAGAGGGGCAAACCCTCGCCGTCCGCGCGGGCTATATACCACTCGCCCCCCTGGAAGGCGTATGGCCTGACGATGATACCGACCCTATCTATCTCGGCGACGCAGATAATTCCAGCGGCACGGGCGGCGCTGTTCTTAAAGACGGAACGGACAACATTGTGACAGGCGGCGTCAGAAGACCGCTATCGGATATCTTTTTCGACGGTTTCAACTACATACGCTATATCAACAGCGCTATCATCAACCAGCTTCAGTTGATGTATGACTATGAAATTGGCGATACGAGTACAGTGGAAGAACAATTTTCCAAGCGCCCTTTTAGTGGTATACCGAATGATTACCCGCACTATGAGCTGGTGAATAAACAAGATTGGGTATACCTCCGCGTCAATTTTCACCGGGATAATCCGTTTTTCAATGGATCCCGTTCCTTTGATATACGCCTGACGGCAGATATCAGCCCTTACGGCGCCGGCCTTCAAGGCTATTCCGTAACATATGATTACGCGGGCCTATTGATGCCCGATGTCAAACTTTTTAAGCTCAGCGTTAACATACCAGAATCGCCCAAAATCGCCGCCCGGATCAATGAGCAGTTAGCCGCCTGGGTCAAGGGGTTTGCCGGTAATAAAGTGGCATTGAAATTACTGCAAGAGTTTGCCGCGTGGTATTACTGTACCCCGGAGCAACCTTATAATTTCCAGCCCATCCATAGCATATGGCGGGATTATCTTTCGGTGTCATATACGCTGGACACGCGTGGCGGCCCAGACTTCTACATGCCCACTATTCACACTATGTGCTTTGATATAAACACAGGAGAGGCTGTCAAGCTAGCCGATAAACTTCCGCGCGATCTGCTTTATACCGCGGAAAACTGCTCCATTTTCGAACCTATCATACGCTATGTGGGCAAAATCGGCGATAGCTTTACGTATCAGGAGCACATGCAGCAAGGCTTTGTCCCCGCTGCGGGTTCAGTAGTCAACATGGCCTGGCTGAACTACGGCAAGATCAACCTGCTCCTGACCGAACCGGACGGGCGGGTGTTGCAAGCTGTTTTTTGGGACGAAATAGAGTAAGGGCGGCCCTGTGAGGCCGCTCTGTGCGCGTATTTAACCTTTTACACCAGACCGTCCATGTAGGGTGGCGATATAGGATGGCCATATCAGGGTGGCGACATCGGGTGGCCAATATGGCTACAGATGGCGGCCATATTGGCCGCGACATCAGGGCGGCCACGTAGGGCCGCCCCTACGGATTACATTCAAAATAATGCCGACGCGATAATCGCCACAACAACAAAAACCCAGGCGCTGCTGTAAAACGAATTGAAAATCGTTTTACAGCAACACCTGGATTTACAGTTATTTGTTTACATGGAAACCCAACCCTACAAATGAAAAATCATCCTTTATCCAGAATGTTCGATAGTTATTACATATCATCCTGTTTTTGGTATAGTATACTATAAAGGTTTTCGATTTCTCTTTTCAATTTTTGCTGATCAAGTACCCAATCGTATTTTGAGGTGATAATATTAGTTGATTCACGTTTTTTAATAATATAATAAATAAACGAAGATAATACCGCAACCAAACCGCACCAAAAAGCAAAATACATGTCACCATATATTTCTTTTATTGATATATATTTTATTGATATATATATTAAAAAAAATATTGAAAATACCAATGATACTGTTGGTATTAACATGAAAACAATTTTTTCATTGAATTTCTTTTTTCGTTCTGTCAATATTTTCAATGTTTTCGTTTCAGTTAACTTCAATAGAGTTTTTTTAACGCTAAACATATACTTCTGCAAATCCATTTTAAACGTGGGAAATAGCGAAATGGCCAAACCGCATATTTCATCAGTTAGTCTGGGGTTGTTTTCGTTTATTTCTGGGATCGTACAGCTTGAAAACGCCGCTCTTACGCTAAAATCAAAGGATATGGGGTCTAGGTTGGGGAAAAATGTTCCATGCGGTATATTTTTATAAGGCTCGTACTCTTCAGGCAGCACTTTGCTGAAAACCTGATAGGTTTTTTTTTCATTCAGTTGAGTTAAACATTGTGAATATAGAACTCTTACTGAAATCACGCTTACCGCATCAGGTTCCAGGACTAATAAGTTTTTATCAGATAATTCCAGTATAAACTCATTAATGTTATTATAACCGGCTTGGCAATCAAAAATAACAACATCATAGCTTTGCGCTAATTCCTTAAACCTGATCCTTGATTTTTCGTCTGATTTTAGGTCATAATCAAATGAAAAGGGGAATTTTGCACATGAAGGCATAAAATGCAGGTGGGGAAATGGCTCCAGGTTAAAAAACACCTTATCATTAGATTCGCCGGCGCTGTTTTTATCATCCATAATCATATCTGCAAAAGTAAAGAAATGATCTTTTTCACCCAGAACGTCCTCAAAGAAGTATGTCGCGCCATGTGTACTCATATCACAGTCAATAAGCAAAACCCGTTTTTTACATAGTGCTAAAAGCTGAGCAAGAGACAATGCCAGCGTAGTTTTTCCGCTACCTCCTTTTCCGCTTAATAGAGCCAGGTTAATTGCCATATTGCATCCCCTCTCTAAGGTCAGGCGTTAATGAGAATGATCGTGCTTTATTTGCACCAATACGCATTAATTCTGGAAGTGATTTTATATAATCATCCCGCGGATCTGTTGAAATATTTGTCTGTTTTTTAATGAAAGCAGGCTCTTTGTACTTAACACTTTCCTCCCACATCCTTAAACTCCCAGCATTAACGTGTTCGGCTAGGAAATCATGACATTTTTTCAAAACCTCCAGTTTTTTCTTGCCCTTAATATTAAGAAACTGAATGACTTCCAGCATGGCAAATGGCGTATGTATGCTGTTGTTATCAAGCAACCCTAAAAGAATCGCCCGGATTTTTCCCTTTTCACCGAGATAAACCTTGTAATTGCAGTAATAAGCAAAAATTCTCCTGCTGCCAACATGGATATCGTCATTTTCATAAGTATCCAAAAGATACGTGTTTACAATTTCAACTTCTGTAAAATAGGCAATACGATTCCTTTTATTATAGACAGGTGAAAAAAGTTTGCCGTTTTCTTCGCAAATAACATACGCGAAAGAGGAAAACTCTTTGTCATCTACATTTACATACTTAATTTTCATTCGAATCATTCCCTTCAGGCGCATAATCCCCATAAAATATATATTTATATCCATCGCCACTGATAAATCATCTAAAATAGCCGTTTTTCCGATAATATTGATCGATTTCTTTATAAAAAAACTCTGACAATGAATAACCGCCATTATCCCGGTAGTATATTAAAGTTGCTTTCAAAGAAGAAATTTTATCCATTATGACTGGATTTTTATCAAGGATTCTTTGAGCTATAATGATAGCTTTCAAGCTGCCCTTTAGCTGTATATCATTATCAAATTGAACTTCAACCGTATGCTTGCGTTCATCGCATTTATGCGAAACAGGCGCTTTGATCAATCTAATAAGCGCTTTTACATAGCTGTTTCCTATTTGAGTAATAGTTTTTGAAATATGCGGCTTATCTCTATAATATGATACATTGTTTTTCCAGAGCGCATTTATGTATTTGCTGATTTTGCGCATCTCGGTAGGCATCTGAAATTCCATTAAATCATATTCGTCCTTATAATTATCACCGAGCGCATAAGCGTATCTTTTGCCAAAAAAAGCCCCAGTGTCAAAAGGAAAAACTCTTATTGGCGCATTTTCCGGCGCCATAACAAAAACAATCGGCGGGTCTGATGGTTCATATCCCTGTGGGTCTTTATATGCCGGCTTTGCGTAGAAAAAATACAATAAATTTTCAGTACTGCCGGTTAGATTAGAAAAATAGTAACACTTTCTGGGGCTGAAAAATCCGTCCTGTAAGATCAATACGCCGCTGTTCTCACCTGTTTCCCGGTCTTTTTTCGCTAGATGTATAAGCGGCATTATCTTCAATTCTTTATATGAAGCAGTGTCGAAAAAATCTAACCCAGCCAGAGAACTCACCACCTTTATTAGTGCATTGTTATTATATCAATTTTCCTTTGGTAAAGCAATATGAAAAAATCAGCATGCTGCTGTAGGGGCGGCCCTGTGTGGCCGCCCTGTGCGCTAAAGGAGATCGGAAATCCCGGTACGCCGAGGGCGGCGTCCCCTACGGATCATGAATGTAGGGGACGCCGCCCTCGGCGTACCGCGGTTGCTTTCCACCGCCAGGATGGAAAATCAGCATATTTATAAGGGCGGCCCTATGTAAGGCCGCCCTGTGCGTGTATTCGAAAATCAATCGATATTGATCAGCAACCTGTCTAATTCCTGCAGCAAACGCCCTATTTCCGGCTTGGAAAGCTGCGAATCCGCGCCTACCTCTTCCCCTTTCAGCCGCATCTCCTCATTGATCAGGGAGGAAAATATCACCACCGGCAAGCGCGCCAGTTGCGGGTCGGATTTAATCAGTTTGGTTAAATGATGGCCGTCCATTTGCGGCATTTCGATATCGGTTATGACGCAGCAAATTTCGTCGAAGACGTCGCCGCCATGTTCCTTGACATCGCAGAGGAACCGCCAGGCCTCGCTGCCATTGGTGGTCAGTACTACCTTGGTGTAGCCGGCATTTTGCAGCGTTTCCATAATCATCTTGCGCAGCAGCGCGGAATCCTCCGCCACCAAAATCGGCATGCTTACGGCGGAACGGCTCGATGATTCGGGGATATCCGAAAACTGTATGCCTGTGACCGGGCTGACATCATAGGTTATCTTTTCGAAATCCAGTATGGCGATGATGCGCCCTTCGATTTTTACCACGCCGGTCACCACGCCTTCGCCGCCGCCATAGACTACCTCGTCCAGCTTTTCTATGGCATGCCAGGAGATGCGGTGGATATTTTCCACCGTATGCACATGGAAGGCCAGGCAAATTTTATTAAAATTGGTTATAATATACAAATCCTTATCCGGATGCTCCGCCGGCGGCAGCCCCAGATATCCGGCCAGATCGATTATGGTGTAGACATCTTGCCGGGGCTGGAATATACCCTCTACACAGGGATGGGAATGCGGTACCGATTGCGGCGGCTGGGCTTGCATAAGCTCCTGCACCTTGGCTACATTGATACCAAAGCTTTTGCCGGCTATGGTAAATTCCAACAGTTCCAGTTCATTGGTGCCTGTTTCCAGCAGGATATTCGTTTGCGAAACATTCATAAAGCCACCGCCTTTAAAATTATTTTCTTACCACTGCTAACGGTCTGCTTCGCAGCCCAAGTTTTGAGTTGTGAGTTATGAGTTGTGAGTGAATTCTTGTTTTGTATTGATGTGGTTTGTCTGTAAGGTACTATAGGGTTCGCCCGCGGGCGTACAGCCACGCCCCTAATCGAAAATATCCGTTATGCGCACTCCGTAATTTTCATCTATGACCACTACTTCCCCGGCCGCGATCAGCTTACCGTTTACCAATACCTCCACATGCTCGCCGGCGATTTTTTCCAGCACCACAATAGTGCCGATACCGAACTCCAGTATTTCGCTGATAGTTTTTCTCGCCTTGCCCAATTCCACCGAGACCTGCAATGGTATATCGGATACTAAGTTCATGCCTTGGCCGCCGCCGGCTCTCGGAACCGGTCCGTCGAAGGAGGGATAATTGGCCGGGCGCACATCCACCAGCCTGCCCGCGCCCGACATAGCGGGCGGATAAGCGTAGGCTGCCGCGGGCGCGGCGGTTGGCGCCGCCATCGGCGCCGCCATCGGTATCGGCGCTGGCGCTGCCATAGGTGCTGGCGCCGGCATCGGCGCTGGCGCTGGCGCTGGCATCGGTGCTGGCGCTGGCATCGGCGCGGGGGCTGCCATGGGCGCTGGCGTCGCCATCGGTGCTGGCGCTGCTATCGGCGCGGGCGCCGGTTCTTCTCCCGGGTGCATCAGTTTTTGCGCCAAATCACGCCCCAGTTGATAAGGCATCAACTGTAATAGCTGGCTCTTCAGCAGGCCCTCTATTTCCATCTGGAAGCGGATTTTTACCACCAATTCGCTGGTATCCAGCTTGTCGGAAACATCGCCGCCGATATCAACATGGTCGGAAAGCGGCGGTGAAATATTTACAGGAGTATGCAGTATCTTGGATAAGGCGGTGGCCGAAGCGCCGATCATCTGATTCATGACCTCGCTGATGGCGCTCATATGTAATTCGGTGATCTCCGTGCCTTCTTCCACATGTCCGTCACCGCCCATTAATAGATCGGTGATCAGCATGGCGTCGTATTCCTTCAGCATCAGCAGGTTTTTGCCCGCTATGCCCTCGGTGTATTCCACAACTACCACAACGAAGGGGGTTTTATAGCTTTTCAGCACTTCCTGGGTGGTGAAAACCTCCACATGCGGCGTGGTGATGCTGACGCGGTGATTCAGCAAGGTGTACATGGTGGTGGCTACCGCGCCCATGCACATATTGCCCACCTCGCCCAGCAGATCCACCTCTTCCGGTGTTAAGAAGTCATTCACATCACGGATCATGGCGCCGTCGTCATCAGTCTCTGCCGCGGCTTGTTCCGCGCCGTCCGGCGGATCAGGCGCTTGTTCGCCGTTGGTAGCGCTTGGCGCCTCCGCCGGCGGTTCCCCGCCGTTTTTTACGCCCATCAGGGCGTCTATGTCAGCTTGCGACATGGCTTCGCTCATCTATTCATCCCCCTTGATGATGTCAACAACCCGAATGGCATAATATGATCCCATGGTGCCTATCTGCCCGTAAAATTTGGGAATATGCTGTACTTTTACCATTAGTGGCTGCTGCGTTTTTTGGTTCAGGCGTATTACATCGCCCACTTGCAGATTCAGTATATCCGAAACGGTGGCGGGCGTTTCCTCAAAATAGGCGGTGAGCGCGACTTTGGTGTTTACCACTCTTTCCGTCAGTTGTTCGGCTTTTACCGATATTTCCCGACCATCCTGAGTATTGGAAAATAGTAACAAGGTATTGAGCTGGCCGGCTATCGGCTCGATAGAAACATGGGGTATACAAATGCAGATAAGGCCGGAACTGCCGCCGATATTCAGATTAAGCGTGATGATAGCCACGGTGTCGTTCATGCCGGCTATCTGCGCGAATTGCGAGCTGGTTTCTATGCGCTCCAACTGCGCGTCCAGTTTCAGCACCTTTTCCCAGGCGGTTTCGAATATTGGCAGGGTTTGACGTACCATAAGCTGGATCAAGGCCAGCTCGATCTCCGTAAACTGCTTGCTGCTTTCCGTATCGGTGGAACCGCCCAGCAAACGGCTGATCATGGTATAGCCAACCTCCGGGGATATTTCCATCAGCACCGAGCCGCGCATGGGCAAAAGGCGCATGATGGATAGCACCGCGGGAATGGGCATTGAATTGTTGAACTCACTGAAAATCTGCTCTTCCACGGATAGTACATCGCATTCGCAGCTGGTGCGCATGATACCGGAGAGCTTAGTGGCCAACAACTGCCCAAAAGTCTGAAAGACGATATGGAGCGTGCGCATATGCTCTTTTTGAAATTTATTGGCCTTTTTGAAATCGTACACTTTAGCTTCAACGACGTCTTGCGGTTCCGCCGGGGTTTCCGCACTGTCGCCGGAAGCCAACGCGTTCAGCAGTTCGTCGATTTCCGCTTGAGACAGTATATCAGACAAGTTCAACCTCCTCCCCCAAGCTGATATTGTGCGGGCTGCGCCCGCAAGGGATTAGGGATCAGGGATCAGGGATCAGGGAATAAAATGCACAACATTTATTAAATTAATTCCATAGGAGTTCAATAATCCCTACTCCCTACTCCCTAGTCACTGCTCCCTAAATCCAGTAAGCGGCGTTTTTGTTCTATGATACGTTCTATTACTTCTTTAGCCGGTTCCATAACGATTATCTTTTTCCCCGATTCCAAGGAGATGATGGTATCCGGGGTTTCCTCAATGAACTCTATCAACTCTTCATTTACATAGAACTGTTCCTTCTTATTTATCCGCGTTACCAGTATCATAATACACCTCTTATCCGCCGCTTGCCGCCCGGCTGTAATAGCGCTGCCGGGCGGCAGTCAGCGAATTTAGCGTTTCAGGTTTACCAATTCCTCCAGCATGCTGTCGGAAGTGGTGATGATGCGCGAATTGGCTTGAAAGCCCCTTTGGGTCACTATCATATCCGTAAATTCAGTGGCCAGATCCACATTAGACATTTCCAGGCCGCCCGACTTAAAATAGCCCGCGCCGTCAGAACCGGCGGCAAGGAAATTAGCCGCGCCGGAATTGTTACTTTCCTGATACAGGCTGTCGCCCACCTTTTCCAGACCATTGATGTTCTCGAAAGTACTCAGCATCAGATAGCCGAAGGCCATCTTGATACCGTTCTTATTGGTACCGGTGATGATGCCTTTATCGTCAACAGCGATATTGGTGAAGCCGCTGCCGTCGATTTTTTCCAGTTCATCCCTATCGAGCGACATCTCACGTACTTCTTCGGCGCCGGAATAGGCATTTTCCGGATCCGTTTCATCCGCCGCGCCTTCGATCATCTTGCCCATTATGAAATAGCCATCGCCGTTGACCAGATAACCGGCATTATCCCAGTAGAAATTACCGGCGCGGGAAAAGCGCAGGATGGGGTTTTCGCCGGCGTCATTGACATTGACGATGAAGAAACCTTCGCCGAAGATGGCGAAATCCAGGGCCCGGTCGGAACGGGCGAAAGCGGTGGCGCCGCTGTGCATCATGTCGATGGTGGCCAGGCTGACGCCCAGGCCGATTTGGATGGGGTTGGTGCCGCCTATCGCGGCCGAGGAGCCGGAGGCGTATTTAGAAGTTTGGCTGAACACATCCTTAAAGACCACGCGGCTGGCTACAAAGCCGGTGGTATTGACATTGGAAATATTATTGGCTATCACATCCATACGTGTTTGGTGATTCCTTAATCCGGATATCCCGGAATAAAGGGAACGCATCATATTTGATCCCTCCAGTTTTATATTTCACACAGTAACGATGATTGCCCGTCTACGGCGGAGAATGCCTTTTGTCGGTTTTTTCTCCGGCTAAAGGTTATTTTCCCCTAATAAACTGCCTTA
>Ga0123356_10003113_pt1 | contig 17506 bp, 13 predicted proteins | sample TergutEmb28metaG_2_FD_92546 | JGI IMG/M metagenome (GOLD analysis project Ga0123356, IMG submission 92546) | Embiratermes neotenicus P3 segment gut microbial communities from Petit-Saut dam, French Guiana - Emb289 P3 | ecosystem: Host-associated > Arthropoda: Insects > Digestive system > Gut ...
GCCATTGTTCTTCATTTGACACGCATTGATATGCAAGATGACGGCACTCTTCGGCTTTTTGTTTATTTGTTAATATATCCATAATTTCTCCTTAATAAAAATAATGCCTGTAATCTGCAAAACTTAAGGGTTTGTGACTGTCACCTTATCCACACCTTATCCACAAGCACACCCACACGCATACCCAGCTTGTGGAAAAAGTGACAGTCACCATACAACCTACAACCTGTAATAAGCGCCGGAAGCTTTCCAATCATGGGGATTACTGACAAGCCCGGCTTTTACCGGGTTTTGATCGATGTAGTTAAAAACAATATTGTACTCCTCCTCATTTTTGATTGGGCGTGAATAGAAGCGTTCTCCCCAAAAATGGTCTGTTAAATTGTTTGTAAAATTCCATCTTTTAGCAGATTTTGTTTTTATCCACTGTATAATTCGGGACAAATTTGTTTCGCCTTGGGGAGTTATTAATAGATGAAAATGATTTGGCATTATACAAAAATTATGTAGTATAAAACCATACTTTTCTTCTGCTTCTCTAATAACTTGCAGTAAAATTCTTTGTCCTCCATTTCCGGAAAAAGCATCTGTTTTTCTATTAGTCCGCGAAGTGACATGATAAGTGGCTCCTTCAAAAAGGGCTCTTTTTTCCCGCATCTTTATACCTCCGTCTAGCTGTGTTTGATTTTTTATTTTCTTTCATAAAAACCTCCAGCTATATATGGGTCGCAGATGCGTGGCGCTTTACCGAAAATGAAAAAAAGTGACTGTCACCTTATCCACACCTTATCCACAACCACACCCACCTTGTGTAAAAAGTGTCAGTCACCCTATAATAACCCTTGACAATCCGCATACCGCCGCGCAAAATAACAGGCACTGTTAAGGTTCCTGCTTCAAAATCACATACAATCAGGCAGGTGCTGATTGCGTCTCTTGCGGAAGGTTATTCCGAAATCTACAGTCCTCTCGATTCTCAGGACACCCGTTCATGTATCGATGTTTGCAGAGCTTTTGGTGCAGGTGTTACTTCATACATTAATGACGATGATGTTCGTTTTTTAAGTGTCCGCGGTATCAATGGATTTAAACATGCTTCGTATTCAAAGGCAGGATATGAATCGACTCCAGGTTTTAGAAGGATTTATTCTGTTTTAAAAGATGCAACCATAAACGTATACAATTCCGGCACAACTCTTTATCTGGCGCTAGCTATTGCCGGGCTTCAGGAGGAAGCGGTTATTTTTACAGGAGATCATCAGATCAAGAAACGCAGCGCGGCTCCGCTTCTTGATGCGCTTGCCGGTTTGGGTATTCAAACAAAAAGCAATAATGGCTGCGCTCCGATAACAATTCAAGGACCCTGGAAGGGAGGCAAGGTCTCTCTTTCCTGTCCCACAAGCCAGTATCTATCTGCATTGCTGATTGCCGCTCCGCTCGCTCCTGCCGGAACAGTTACCGAAATTGATGTCCCGCTGCTTAATGAAAAACCTTATGTGGATATGACGCTTTCCTACCTGAAAGCGCAGAATATCCCCTTTGAAGCAGAGATGTTTCCGCCAAATGCCGATTCTGCGGCATGGTCTGGCAGATTTGTTATTCCCGGCGGCTCAGAATGGAAAGCTTTTAAAAAGAATGATACCGGCGAAGTTCCATCTCTTTTTAGCTCCGTTCCTGCAGATTTTTCCTCTGCTGCATTCCCTGCCGCTGCCGCTGCAATCACTGGCGGTCCTGTCACCCTGCTTGGGCTTGATCCGCAGGATACGCAGGGGGACAAGTTCTTCTTTGAAATGCTTAAAATGATGGGTTGTGATGTCCAATGGCTGCAGCTTGATGATGGCGGCTGGTCTTGTACCGTTTCCCGCCAGGGTACTCTGCGCGGCGGAACCTTCGACCTTAACGAAACGCCCGATATGCTTCCGGCAGCGGCTGTTGTGGCTGCGTATGCAGAAGGAGATACGGCTCTTGTGAATGTTGCCCATGCCCGTATCAAAGAAACCGATCGTATTGCTGTTGTTGTGCAGGAGCTTGCAAAGCTTGGCGTACGCTGTACTGAGTTGCCGGATGGGCTCATTATTCACGGTAAGGTCAATTCTGGTGACGGTTTGTCTCCGCCGGAAAATACTATAATAGAAGGACATGGCGACCACAGGATTGTTATGGCTTTTTCTATTGCTGGCCTTGGCTGCTCTGTCCCTATCGAAATAACTTCCGCTGAATGTGCAGATATTACATACCCCGGATTTCTAACCTTGATTTTCCGGGATTTACCTTAAAATATTACAATAAATAATTATTGACGTTAATTAATTAACACAGTATTATTATTAAACTGATTTATTGTTACTATATTTAACAATTCAGTAAATATCAAAAACTTTTTATGGAGGTGTTTTTATGAAAAACACAAAAAAAGCATTAGTTCTTATCCTTTGCTTGGTTGTATCCTTTGCAATCCTTTCATGCGGTTCCGGCGGTAAACCTGCAGATACCGGTCCTAAAGATCCAGTTCATGGCATATGGGAATTTACTGCAAATGATGATGCTAATGACAGAGGCACTTCTACTATCGTAATGACAGTTGCAGAAGAAGTAATTGATGGTGAAACATTCACTACCTACCACTTTAAAGGTGTTGTTACCAATGCGACTCAATACGGTGTTGTAGATGCTACAATGACCCCGGATGAAGAAACACTTGACATTTTAAAAGCCGCAAGAGCAATTTCCTTTAAAATGCTCGCCGACGGCAGAAACTATGTTATCGAAGCTCCTATTTCCACAGTTACAGACTGGGGTTTCCACCGCTATACAATAAAAACCGAACCTGGAGTTGTTCAGGAACACATGATCGACATGAGATTCTTTATGCAGCCGGCATGGGCTTCACCTGTAAGATTCAACAGAGATCGTTTAACAAGAATTAGAATTCAGACTGTTAATGCTGCTGAAGGCGGAATGGGACCTTTTGAATTTAAAGTTTGGGATGTTACACTTTATCCATAACTAATATTTTGTTTCCGGAGTAAATATGCAAAGTAAAAAATACATTTTTTATGCTTTTTGTTTCGTCTTAAGCATATTAGCGGTGGTTTCCTGTCTTAGCGGAAAACCTGCTGTTCTTACGGCGGATAGTGCTTTTGCATTTACTCCGGGTGTTCCAGATGCTGTCAACGATTATCCTGTTGAACCGATGAGCGGGAAATCCGCCATCGATTATATTCGGGATGAAAAAATTCTGTCAGGCTGGAACATGGGTAATACTCTCGAAGCTTACAAATACAGCATAGCTCAGGACGGAGAAACTTTTGTCAACTTCGAGTCTGGCGAAAATGTCCTTTGGGGAAATCCAAGAGTAACCCAAACGCTTATTAACGGCGTTAAAAATGCCGGGTTTGATCTTATCCGTATTCCAATTACATGGATGGGTTATATTGGTCCCGGTCCCGATTTCCATATCGATGAAAGTTATTTAAAACGAGTTGCAGAAGTTGTTGGTTATTGTAAAAATGCCGGTCTTAAAACGGTTATTAATATTCACCATGATGGTGTGACAGACAGTAGAAGAGGGGATATTGGCTGGTTATCGGTCAGGCAGGCAAGCAGAGGTCAGGCTGATTATGACAGGATTACCATTCAATATATACGTGTCTGGAAACAAATCGCCTCGTATTTTAAAGATTACGGTGACTGGTTAATTTTCGAATCATTTAATGAACTTCATGATGGTAATTGGCAGACCTGTAATGACATAGGACAGCTTATTACCATAAACAGGTGGAATCAGGTTTTTGTTGATACTGTACGAGCTACTGGCGGTAATAACGCAGAAAGATACCTGATGATATCCGCTTATTGCAATGATCATAAACAAATGCTGGCTCCTATTTTTATGCTGCCAAATGATCCCTCTCCGGACAAAATAATTCTTAGTTATCATTATTATGATCCTTACGAGCTGGGAATTGCGGGTACCCGTTCAAGCTGGGGTTCGCCCGAAGACAGACAAAGAGTAGAAAACGATTTTGCTCCTTTCAAGGAGCGTTTTATAGATAAAAACATTCCTGTAATGATGGGAGAATGCGGTGCGGTATTGCAAATATACCCTGACAACCCTGCAAGAGAAGCGCAGGCACGTCAGAGCAGAAGGGATTACCTTCAGTTCGTTTTTGCGACTGCCAAAAAATACAATATTGTTCCGGTTTACTGGGATAATGGCGAAATAACCGGAGACGGTGAATTATTCGGGCTTATAAATCGAAGGAACGGCCAGCCGTTTTCCGCGGAAGCCGATACACTTCTCAAATTAATGGTAAATGCTGTAAGATAAAATCATACTGTCGGAATATAAGGTAAGATAAACATGGAAGAAAGACTTTCTAAACTAAAAATAGCGATTATTGCCGGTGTCGTTATTATTTTTGCGGCACTTATCTTTATTGCCGCCGGAAGGCAGGAGGCGGATTTTTCGGAAAAATACGCTGGTTACGATTTAAGCGGCGCAAGTACCGGAAGAGCAAATATCTATATCCGGTATATGGAACGTCATGAAGACGCTCCTATTGGGTTACGCGATATCCCAATTAATCTTTTTACATGGTCATCCGCACAGGGAGTTTCCATTATGGAAAACTTCGAGGGTGAAGAGCAGGTTTTACGCACCGAAGAATATGGTTTTGTAGAGTATACAGTTAATGTTGAAACAGCCGGTCTTTACTATATACATATGGAATATTTCCCCCTTGAATCCAGGGGAATTCCAATTGAACGCGCTTTTTACATTAATGGCGAAATTCCATTTCTAGGCGCAGACAGGCTGTCTTTTCAGCGTGTTTGGGGCGATGCCGGATCGCCGCGTTTTGACAATCAGGGGAACGAAATCCGTTCTGCCCAGGTTGAAGTACCCCGTTGGGAATCCGCATGGTTCAGGGATTCTCTTGGTTATATACCAGAGCCATACTCCTTCTATCTTAATGAAGGTGTAAATACCATAAGGATAAGGGGTATTAATGAGCCGATGGCAATCCGCTCACTTACCATCAAAGCTCCAACCGAATCAAAAACATATCAGGAGTACATTTCTGGTATCGATCTTAATCCTTACAAAGATGTTCGAAATAATTTCTTTTTGAAAATTCAGGGTGAAAGAGCAGTACGGCGCTCTGATCCTTCTCTATATCCAATTTATGATCGTTCTTCCGGAGCGACCGAACCTGCCAGCGTTGCAAGAATCAGGCTTAATATGATTGGCGGACAGAGCTGGCGTGTAGCCGGGCAATGGATTGAATGGGACTTTTCTGTGCCGGAAAATGGCATGTACCGTTTTTCAATCAAAGGCAGGCAGAATTATAACCGCGGCTTTGTGTCGAATCGTACCGTCATGATAAATGGTGAAGTGCCTGTCCAGGAGCTGGCATCTGTTCCGTTTATGTATAACAACAAATGGGTAATGAATACGTTAGGTGACGATTCCGGCGATTTCTATTTCCCGCTTGATGCAGGCAATCATACCCTCCGGCTTCAGGCAACTCTTGGCGGCATGGGTGAAATGCTGAACGTAATGGAAGAAAGCGTTTACCGCTTAAATGCGATTTACCGTAAAATACTTGTTCTAACTGGTCCGGAACCTGATGTTTACCGCGATTACCGTGTTGATGTTGTATATCCCGAAGTAATCACAGCAATGGAGCTTGAAAGCAAAATCCTTTACAAACTGGTTGATGATTTAACGCGTTATACCGGTGAGCGCAGCGCACAGGCAGCGGCGACATTAACATTAGCCCGCCAGCTCGAACTCTTTGTCAGGCGTCCGGACAGAATTCCAAGAACACTTGTTAACTTTAAATCCAATATCAGCGCTCTTGGAGACAGCTTGTTGGCTCTTTCCCAGTCACAGCTTGATGTTGACTTTATTATCGTCAGTGCGGCAGATGCCAGAATACCGCGTATTAACGAAAACTTTTTTGTTGCCGCGTCTCACGAGATACGCTCCTTCTTTGTATCATTCTTTGTTGACTACGACAGGATTGGAGACGTTTACCGTAAAGGCGCCAATGTTATTGACGTATGGATACTTGCAGGACGTGATCAAAGTACAATTCTAAAAGCAATGATAGACGACACGTTTACTCCGTTAACGGACATCAGGGTTAACGTCAAACTTGTTGCTGCCGATGCATTGATGCCTGCAGTTGTCGCAGGTACGGGGCCTGACATGGTGCTCACCGTTGGTCAGGGGGATCCCGTTAACTATGCTGTCCGTAAAGCCGTTGTGGATATTTCACAATTCCCCGGCTTTGACGATATTGTTAAGGAGCTGCATCCCAGCGTTGTTATTCCGTTTACATATCAGGGCGGGGTATACGCTCTGCCAGAGACGCAGTACTTCCATGTAATGTTCTACAGAAAAGATATTTTTGAAGAACTGGAAATTGAAATCCCTGATACCTGGGATGATCTAATTAATATTCTTCCCATCATTCAGAAAAATAACATGAATGTAGGTATCCCGTCTGTTGCAACTAACGTTCAGATGAACATCGACTTTTCAAACTTCCTTGCGCATCTGTTCCAGCGCGGCGGCCGCCTGTACAACGAAGAAGGTTCGCGTACCCTGTTGGACAGTGAAATAGCCATTGAAGCATTCGACTTCTACACAAAGTTTTTTACACACTACAAAACGCCGATAGTTTACGATTTTGTTAATCGTTTCCGCACTGGAGAAATGCCGCTTGGTTTTGCCGACTATACAAACTTTAATACCCTTGAAGTTTTCGCGCCGGAGCTTCGCGGTCTTTGGGGTTTTGCCAGAATGCCCGGATTGAAAAAATCAGATGGTTTTATAGATCGTTCTGTTTCGACCGGTACTCTTGCAACGATGATTTTCTCCAACTCCAAACGCCCGGATTTAGCATGGGAGTTTATGAGATGGTGGATCAGTGCAGACACCCAGCTCAGGTTTGGACGAGAGCTTGAAAGTATCATGGGTGCCGCAGCGCGTTATCCTACAGCAAACTATGATGCGTTTAAACGGCTTTCCTGGGGTTCTGAGCAGATGGCAATTCTGGATGAACAGCGGCAATGGACGGTTGGAATACCGGAAGTTCCCGGCGGTTACTTTGTCAGCCGTCATATCACAAACGCGGCACGCCGTATTTTAAATGAGGGGCAGGATACGCGTGAAACCCTTTTGGATTACACTCTCACAATTAATGATGAGTTAATTAAGAAACGAAAAGAATTTGGTCTGGAATAGGGGGAAAGATGAGTCTTGCAAGATATATAGAAAAAAGGAGAGAGGCCGATGAAAGAATGGCCAAAGAAATTTACAAACACAGGATCTGTTATCTTTTTCTTGCTCCTTATGCAGTAGTTTTTCTTCTGTTCTTTGTTGCTCCTGTTGCAATTTCGGTATTTTACAGTTTTACCTATTTTAACATTCTTGAACCGCCAAAGTTTATCGGATTACGAAACTATATTAACCTATTGCTCGCAGACGATGTATTTTTAATCTCAATGAAAAATACATTTATCATGGCGGCAATTACAGGTCCAATTGGTTATATAGCCGCTTTCCTTTTTGCATGGTTTATCAACGAGCTGCCCAGGTATATCCGCGCCTTTGTTACATTGGTCTTCTACGCTCCTTCAATCTCCGGCGCTGTGTACATGATTTGGGCTTTAATATTTTCCGGTGATGCATACGGCTATATTAATGGTGCACTCATGAGCCTTGGTTTAATCGATCAGCCTGTTCTTTGGCTGACAGATCCAAAGTTCATGATGCCGGTAATGCTTGTTGTCATTTTGTGGATGTCACTTGGAGCAGGCTTCCTTGCCTTCCTTGCAGGACTTTCCACAATCGATGTTTCACTTTACGAAGCAGGACTTGTTGACGGTATTACCAACCGCTGGCAGGAACTCTGGTATATTACGCTGCCAAACATGAAAGGGATGTTGATGTTCGGCGCTGTTATGGCAATTACTCAATCATTTGGAGTTGCGGACGTTACTGTCGCATTGGCGGGTTTCCCAAGCACGGACTATGCGGTGCATACGGTCGTCAACCATCTTGTCGACTACGGCGCCATACGTTTTGAGATGGGATATGCTTCCGCAATAGCGACGATATTGTTTTTCACAATGATCGTATGTAATGCTGCAATTCAGAAAATGCTTAAACGGATTGGGACTTAAGGGGTAGATATGAAAAAAATTAAGAAGTTAATCGGCGGCAGAAGGCTTAACCGTTCTTACGGCGGAGATGCATTTATTATTACAATCCTTACAATTTTTGGTTTGTTCTTTGCCTATCCGCTTGTTTTTGCAATCAACAATGCATTCAAACCAATGAACGAAATCTTTTTGTTCCCGCCCCGTTTGTTTGTACAGCGTCCAACCATGAACAACTTTCAGGATCTTTTCATAATCATGAGTAAATCCTGGGTTTCCTTTTCCCGCTATATTTTTAATACAGTATTTATTACCGTGGTAGGAACTGCCGGTTTAATTATCATTGCATCAATGGGCGCATTTGTTGTTTCTAAGTACAAATTCCCAGGTGCAAAAATGTTTTTCTCCGGCGTTATCATAACTCTTATGTTCTCCGGATATGTAACTGCAATTCCAAACTATCTTGTTATGGCAAGGCTTGGCTGGGTCGACACATATTTATCTGTCATTGTTCCGGCTTTTGCAATGCCTATGGGATTCTTTTTATTAAAACAATTTATAGACACTATACCCGATACGCTGCTGGAGGCGGCAAAGGTTGATGGGGCCAAGGAGTTCCGGATTTTCATCTGGATTGTTCTTCCCATGATAAAACCTGCCTGGCTTACTGTAATGATTTTCTCTGTACAGAATTTATGGAATGCAAGAGCATCCAACTTTATTTATTCTGAACAGCTTAAAACATTACCTTATGCGCTTGGGCAGATAATCACTGCGGGTATTGCCCGCGCCGGTGTTGGAGCAGCGGTAACGCTCTTTGTAATGATCGTTCCGCTTGTAATGTTCATCTTCGCTCAGAGCAATGTTCTGCAGACGATGGCAAGCTCAGGAATAAAAGAATGAAAAAATTATTTGGTTTATTGTTATTATCAATTTTTCTGTTTCCGGCTTTCGCTGAACCAACCAATTACACCTACAATTATGATTTTTGGCTGGAGCAGGTTGCATCCCCCGATGCTTACCGTGTAGGCGCTTACATTCTTGGAACAACATTGGGTATTGGACATTTCAGGGATCCTCAGGGGCTTACTATCCGTGATAACCGTTTATACCTTTGCGATTCCGGAAATAACCGTATCATTAAAATAGTAGTTCAGGAAAACGGCGATCATGTTGTTGAAGCGGTTGTTAGTTCTGTTTTAATTGATGGGCAGGAATCAAGATTTAATTATCCTATGGATATTTTTGAAAACAGAAACGGTGATCTTTATATCGCAGATACCAATAATCAGCGTGTTTTGATTCTTGACAATAATTGGAATTATAAATCTTCAATACTAAAACCGGATGATGAAAGTCTTGACGAGTTTATGGATTTCCTTCCGTTTAAGCTGGTTGTCGATTTTGCAAACCGCCTTTTTATTCAGGCGCGCAATGTTAACAAAGGGCTTATGGAGTTTGATAACCGCGGCGAATTTTCCGGATATATGGGCGCAAACAGGGTAACTGTTAACATTATTGATTATGCCTGGAAACTTATTTCTACTCAGGCGCAAAGAGATCGTATGGATCTTTTCATTCCTACCGAATACAGCAATGTCGCGCTTGATAAAGACGGTTTTATTTATGTAACAAATGCGACAGGCCAGACAGATCCTGTGCGGCGGCTTAATGCGATGGGGCAGGATATCTTAATCCGTAATGGTTATGAAGATCCTGTTGGAGATTTGGTTTTTGGCAATGCCGGAGGTATTTCGGGAAGGTCCCGTTTTATCGATGTTGTCGCTTTTGACAATGACTCTTATGCCTGTTTCGACAGAACACGCGGACGCATTTTTATGTACGATTTCCAGGGAAATCTTCTTTATGCTTTTGGCGGAGTAGGTAACCGCGAAGGTACATTTGTGCAGCCTGTAGCGCTCGACAGAATGGGTTATTCGCTTTACGCTCTCGACTCAAGAACCGCCGCTCTTACACGTTTCGATCTTACCGGATACGGACTTTTAATTAACGAAGCATTAAATGAATACCGGGCAGGACGTTATGAAGCATCTGCCGAAGTTTGGGAAGATGTTTTAAAAATGAATGGAAATTACGACCTCGCTTACATCGGTATTGGCCGTGCGGCTTTGAGGCAGGGTGAGTTCCAGAAGGCAATGAAGTACTACAAATTAAAACATTACCGTGAAGGTTATGGAAAAGCATTCCAGTTGTATCGCAAAGAATGGATGGAAGAAAACCTTTGGAAGATATTGGTGGTTTTGGGTGTGGTATTTCTTTTACCCCCTACAGTCAAGTTCTCACTTAAAACTGTGAAGGAGATAAGAGAAGCATGAGGTATATGCTGGAAAAAGTCTGGTGGGAGCACCTTGGAAAAACACTTAAATATTCTCTTTATGTTATTACCCATCCGCTTGACGGCTTTTGGGATTTAACACACGAAAAACGCGGCTCCATTGGCGCGGCAAATGTTATTATTAGTTTGGCAGTTATTGTAGAAGTATTACGCCTGACATTAACTAACTTTCAGTTTGTTTCTATTAATATGGAATATTTTAACTCACTCATCGTTGCAATGCGTATTCTTCTGCCTGTTGGTTTGTGGACTGTTGCAAACTGGAGTCTTACAACGCTTATGGACGGCAAAGGCAGAATGTTTGAGATTTATATGTCTGTTTGTTATGCCCTTACTCCGTATGTAATTATCAATGCCATAATGATTGTGTTAAGCCAGTTTATCACATTCGAAGAAGGCGCAGTTTATTGGGTACTTGCCGGTTTTGCCGGTTTATGGACTGGTATACTTCTTCTTTCCGCAATGATGATGGTGCATGATTATAGTCTTGCCAAAACTGTGGTTTCCAGCCTGCTTACAATTGTCGGCATGGGAGTAATGGTATTTATTTTTGTAATATTCTTCAGTCTTATCAGCGATGCTATTTCATATTTTACTTCGCTGTATAAAGAAATTATGTTCCGGTTGTTGTAGGGGGTAATGTGAAAAAATTTGCTAACCGGCTGAACAGCCTATTGTTTATATTGATATTAGTCACATTGTTCTCCGCTGCATCCTGTAACAGAAGAGCAAGCAGGCCAAAACCTGTAATGGTATACGAATTTTTCCAGGATACCGATGATGTAGTTATAGAAAACCAATTCTTACATTTGCGTTTTCTTCCTCCTACCGCAGAAATTATTCTTACAGATAAAGCAACTGGCGTAGAATGGCGTTCAAATCCTGCCGATCCTTCTGGTGACAGAATAGCAGATGTTGTTACAAGACAAACAATGGAATCGCAGATAACGCTGGATTATGCAGACAACTCCGGTGTAGGTATGATTTTATTTTCCGGGCTTCATAGTATTGAACGTGAAGCCTATGAATATGAAGTAATTGATAATATTCTGGAAGTCCGCTATACAATCGGTGATATTGCCCGCAGTTTCCGGATCCCGCCTGCAATGCCCGAAGACAGAATGGTCACCTATCTGGAAAAAATGGAATGGGGGGATCGTCAGTTTGTTGAATCCGGATATCGTCTTTATAATATTAATAACCTGCGTTTAAATGATGACAGAAATCAGCTTCTTGCCGATTATCCTGAGCTTGCAAGAAATAATCTTTTTGTACTGCGCGGCAGTACTCCGGATTACATGAAAGAAGAAATCGAAGGATATTTCAGGGAAGCGGGATATACATACGAAGATTACTTTGAAGATTCAATGCGTTATGAAGTTAGCGGAGAAGCTGTAAAACCTGCATTCAGCATGACTATGCGTTACATACTTGACGGCAGATCTCTTGTTGTAAATGTACCGTTTGATCGTATAGGTTATCGTCCTGCTTATCCTGTTACACAGATGACACTTCTGCCGTTTATGGGAGCAGGCAGCGATAATGAAGACGGTTACATTATGGTTCCCGATGGAAGCGGAGCATTAATTTATTTTAATAACGGAAAACAAAATCAGGTTCCGTTCAGCATAAGGGTTTTCGGCTGGGATGAAGCAATGCCAAGGGATGTTGTAGTAAGCGATAATAAAGCAGCATTCCCTGCATTTGGCATACATAAAAACGGCGCCGCTCTTTTCTGCGTAATAGAAGAGGGTTCTGCTTATGCAAGCGTACGCGCGGATGTAGCCGGACGAAACAGTTCCTGGAACAGGGTATATCCTGTTTTCAGCATGGTACACGGCGCATTAATGGATATTGCAGGACGCAATCAGCGCGCAGTATATCTTTACGAAGCAAATCTGCCTGTAGGTGAGAGTGTTACTTTACGTTATACGCCATGCGCATCTCCGGGATATATGGGAATGGCAGAAGAATACCGTTCATGGCTTCTTGAAAAACATCCCAATCTTCGAAATAAGAATAAAACAGACGGCGTTCCTGTAGCTGTTGAAATTGTTGGAGCGGTAAACAAAACTCAACACCGTTTTGGGCTGCCTTTTGATCTTCCCTTAAAACTTACATCTTATAAAGAAACTCAGGCTATGATTAATGATTTTGCCGGGTTTGGATGGAAAAATGTCTACATTAAATTAAACGGCTGGTTTAACCGGAGCGTAGAGCATACAGTTCCTACAAAAATTAAACTGATAAACGTACTTGGCAGCAGAAGAGATTTTATTGGAATAATTGATACCGCTGCTAAAAATAATTATTCGGTTTTCCCGGAAGTTGATTTTATGTTTATGCGGGACGTTGGTTTATTCAGCGGATTTAACCTGTACAGTGATGCATCCCGTTATGTCAGCCGCGAAAGAGTTCAGCGTTATCCATTTAGTTTCATCTGGTTTGGCGAACGCACACAATGGGGTAAAATAAATTATCTTGCGCGTCCTGCTGTTGTGGAGAAATTAATTGACAATTTCTTTAAAAGATCGGCAAAACTGGAAATTAATAATGTTGCATTCCGTAACATGGGTTCAAAGCTTGCCGGAGATTACAATGAAAGAAGGCATGTAAGCCGTGAAGCATCAATGGGAAAACGTCAGGAAAAGTTTGAGCAGCTCACTCAGGCAGGATCAGAATTCATTGTTAATTCCGGTTTTGTTTATTCAATTCCGTGGGCTTCGCTTGTTACCGATATGCTTATTGATGAACAATTTTTCGGCATTACCGACGCGGCAATACCTTTTTACCAGATTGTTCTTCATGGACTTATACCGTATACAGGAAGAGCAATCAATCTTGCCGAGGACTACACAAAGAATTTATTAAAAACTGTTGAAAGCGGAGCAGGATTATACTTCAGTTTTAAAACCGAAGAAACTGCGATACTTCAGGAAACTAAATTCAGACAGTTTTATGCCAATGAGTATGCTAAATGGGTAGGTGATGCAAATTCGCTGTATCGCCGTTTTACGCAGGATTTTGGACATCTGTATAATCAGTTAATTACCGATCATGTTATATTATCGCATGGTGTAACAATAACAGAGTATGAAGATGGAACAAGGGTTGTTGTCAATGCAAGTGATAATGCATGGAATTTTAATGGCCGTAATATTAATGCAAACAGTTATATTGTACTCAGGCGGGGTCAGGGGGAATAATGTATTTTATAAAAAGAGATAAAAAGATTTCTTTAACACTGGAAGGCAAAAATGCTGTTACTGGGTATTTATTTTTACTGCCCTTCATAATTGGATTTTTATCGTTTATGTTTCTTCCCATTCTGGAATCGTTACAGATGGTTTTCAGCAATGTAAGGATCGATACGATAAAACAAGGGTTCTCCATGGAGTTTATCGGCCTTGATAACTTAAGGCGCGTAGTTGCTATCGACCCGGAGTTCAACAGATTTCTTATCGAAGAAGTCGGAAGAATGTTATTGATTGTTCCGGCAATTATTATTTTTAGTTTGTTCGTAGCATTAATTCTTAATCAGGAATTCAAAGCCAGGGGATTTGTCCGCGCTATCTTCTTTTTACCGGTTATTCTTTCTTCCGGTGTTATGATTGGATTGGAAACAAACAATTCACTTTTAAACAGTATGGCGGAGATTATCAAAGAAGGTAATATGATGAAGTCATCAATTACCAAAGTACTGGAAGATATTCTTGTTGCCGAAGGAGCTGCAAGTGATTTCATGGGTTATATCTTTGCGATTATAAACCAAATTTATGATATCGCTATGGCTTCGGGTATTCAAATAATTATCTTCCTTTCTGCGCTTCAGACAATTCCGCCCAGCATGTTTGAAGCTGCAAAAATTGAAGGCGCAACAGCATGGGAATGTTTCTGGAAAATTACTTTCCCTATGGTAAGCTCTTTAATTCTTGTTAACATTGTTTACAGTGTTGTTGATTATTTTATCAGAACGGACAATCGTGTCATGGAAAAAATTAATTTAACAACAATCAGGATGCTGAACTTTGGTTTTGGAACCGCAATGGCGTGGGTCTACTTCCTTGCAGTAATTTCGATTATTGGAATAGCGATGACTATAATTTCCAAGAGGGTGTACTACTATGAGTGAAGTAACTTATAACAACGAACACACATCAAATTGGGGCAATATTTCCCGTAATTATCATCAAAAGAAAAAATTGATGGAAATTACATTTAAAATATGCCGTGCGGTTTTGCTTTTTGGAATGTGCTTTTTAATTATCCAGCCGTTATTGGATAAAGTAAGCATCAGCTTTATGGCTGAACAGGATTTATACGATAGCACTGTTATCAGTATTCCGCGTAACTTTACAACAGGAAATTATACAACTGCGATAAGGCTCCTTAATTTCTGGAATTCACTTTTTGAAACGTTTATAATAGTGACGGTCAGTTCTCTATTGCAAATTGCTGCCTGTACTCTCGCTGCTTATGGTTTTGCCAGGTATAAATTCCCGCTTAAGAATTTCTGGTTTTTCTGTGTAATGCTCATCATCGTTATTCCGCCGCATACTATCATGGCTTCGCTTTATTTAAATTTCCACTTCTTCGACATATTCGGCATTTTCCGCCTGATAACGGGAGAGCCTATAAATCTGTTAAACAGCGTTTACGGTTTCTGGCTGCTTTCTGCTACAGGAATGGGGCTCAAGAGCGGGTTGTATATTTTCATGCTCAGGCAGTATTTCAGGGGAATGCCCAAAGAACTTGAAGAAGCGGCATGGGTTGACGGCTGCGGTAAATTCAGAACATTTATCCAGATTATGCTTCCGGATGCAACCCCGATGCTCACCTCTTGTTTCCTGTTTTCGTTTGTTTGGCAGTGGACAGACTCCTTTTTTACAACATTGTTCCTTACAAATTACAGGATGTTATCCAGTAATCTTGGCTCAATCGCCGAGCGTGTCGGCCAGTGGTGGGCAGCTACAAACCTGGTAAGCGGCGCCGCGGTTGCCTCGACAGCGCCTGTTGCCTATGTTCAGGCAATGATAGCGACTGGAATGCTTATGTGCCTTGCGCCGCTGATTTTACTGTATTTGATTGCTCAAAAAGCGTTCGTTGAGTCCCTTAGCCAGACAGGTATAAAGATGTAACCCGCAGGGTTAAGAAGGGTTTTATTATAGTCTATCCTTAATTGGATTGATGATAGGTTTCAATGCGGACCGCGTTGCGGGGAACCGTTTGAGATAAATATTTTATTGGAGGAAAAAGATGTCAAAGAAAAAAATCTTATTTGGGATTCTTGTTCTATTAACAGTATTCTTCGTTGCTTCATTGTATGCTCAGGCGGTTCCCAGAGCATCAAATGCAGTAGCAAATTCGCTTAGGGGAATGAATATTGTTATTGGTAACTGGTGGGATGATTATGATCCTGCAAAAATGCCGCCGAACGTCCAGTGGACAGGAAGCGAATCCCAGGAAAGGCAGCTTGATTACCGCAAAAGGCTTACACAGCAATATAATTTCACCATGGTAAACAAAAACATTGCCGGTTGGGGCGAAATGGCGCAAGTTGCAGCCACATCAATGATGGCCGGAAGACCCGCCGCCACTGTATTCGTATTACAGCCGGACTGGGCGTTGTCTTTATATCGCCAGAATTTGCTTTATCCAATCAGCACCCGCAGGTCTGTAAACTGGTCTGCTTCTTCTCCTGTTGAATGGAACAGAACTGTAACACAGGCTTTTACATTTAACAACAGAGCATTTGCATTTGCCGATGGTTACGGCGGAAGTATGCACGCTGCTTGTGTATTCTGGAACAAAAGACTTTTCCGGGAAGCCGGACTTGATCCTAACCTGCCTTACGATTTACAGAGAAGCGGTCAGTGGACATGGGCTAAATTCCTTGAAATTGCAAAACAACTTACAAGGGATATTAACAACGACGGTATAATCGACATTTATGCAATGCCTGCAGACCTTTCAACTGAAATCCTGGATGCTCTTGTTTCAAGTAACGGCGCAATGTACGTTGACAGAGACAGGAACGGCAGACTTATTAATGCTACCGGCAGACCTGAATTCGTCGAAGCTGTACGTTTCTATTTGCAGCTTAGAGATGAAGGCGTCATGAAACCAAAACCAGAAGGCGATTCCACTCCATGGAACTGGCACGTTCCTGAATTCAACGACGGAAGAGTTGCTATGCGTATTGATCAGCAGTATCTTGCAACAGGCGATCTTCGCAACATGAGAGACGATTGGGGAATGGTTCTTCCTCCCAAAGGTCCAAGAGCGCCAAGAAACAACTATGTTGTATTTAACGATGAAAACGTAATGGTGATTCCAGCACGCGGCTTTACAGATGCACAGGTTGATGCAATTGTTTGGGCAGTACAGGCATGGGTAACCCCAACTGATGATGACTGGAGAATTGCACAGTATCCTAACTACAGAGACAGAAGAGCGGTTGATGAAACCATCGCTTTAATCCGTGATCAAAGATTGTGGCAGTGGAAATATCACCTGCACGTACCTGGATTTAACCGCGGCGGTATTGCCTGGCAAATCTGGTTCCATGATGGTGAGCCGGCACAGTTGATTGAAGCAGTTTCCAGCAGCTGGAATGCTCTGATTATGGACGCAAACGAATTTTAATTAAAGGATAAAAAAATGAGTATCATCGTAAACGGAACAAGCCTGCCAAATATTCCATGGGAAGACAGGCCGGCATCGAGTAACCCTAAAAAGGAAGTGATGTGGCGTTTTTCAAAAAACCCGGTCATTCCAAGGGATTTAACTTTAAGATCGAATAGCATTTTCAACAGTGCTGTCGTACCCTTTAACGGTGAGTTTGCAGGAGTTTTCCGCTGCGATGATACTGCCCGTCATATGGATATTCACGCGGGGAGAAGCAAGGACGGAATAAGCTGGACTATCGAAGATGAACCCATAAAGTTTATCAAGACAGATCCTGAATTGCCTAATTCC
>Ga0123356_10003114_pt1 | contig 17505 bp, 17 predicted proteins | sample TergutEmb28metaG_2_FD_92546 | JGI IMG/M metagenome (GOLD analysis project Ga0123356, IMG submission 92546) | Embiratermes neotenicus P3 segment gut microbial communities from Petit-Saut dam, French Guiana - Emb289 P3 | ecosystem: Host-associated > Arthropoda: Insects > Digestive system > Gut ...
AATTAATGAGTTGTTTATTGAATATAAACAAAACGGAGTAAAAATAATAAAAGAACCATCTATGACCGATTACGGAAACCTTGAATTTGTATTTGAAGATATTGATGGAAGAAATATCGGTATCGGGCTAATCGCCAATAAAGATACTTTTTTTAAAGACTCAAATTATATATGATGTATTTTAGAGAATTCATTTTGAAATTATCGGATATATCTGTTGAAAAAAGGTATTTAATAAAATAAAAGTAAATTTTGGGCATTCAATCGCGGGCAGTTTGTATTTTCAATTAATTAATCCCAAATACGTAATAAAGCGATTGGAAAATAGAATGATTCAAAAAACGATTGCGGCGGTTCTTTTGGCGGCTGGATTCGCGGTAATTTCGGCGGCTCCGAAAATTGAGGTTAATAACACGACCTTTAACGGCGGGGAGATCGCCGAGAATTCCAAGGTTGAAGCGGTTTTCCGGTTGACTAATATCGGCACCAAGCCGCTTCGCATCACCAATGTACGGCCCGATTGCGGATGCACCGTAGCCGCTTACGACACGCTTATAGACCCCGGAAAAACAAGCGTCTTTAAACCTGTGGTGGATGTGAGAGGTATGAGGCCGGGCCTCATGCGCCGCGGTATTACCGTTACGTCAGACGCGGTCAACTCCCCTACTCTGCGGCTGATGATAGAAGCCGCTATCATACCCCATATCGAAATATCTGAAAACAACTTTTCACTTACAAGCGCGGCGGCAAGTACCATAACTCTATCTTCGGGAAAAAAAGACCTGAATGTTACCGGCGTAACTTTTATGCCGCAAAACAGCGGGAATGTGCCGAACTGGGCGTCAAATGTACCGCTTAACGTCAGCTATCAATTCAGCGCGTCGGACAGTACCCGCGCGGACGGGCTTAAGGTGTACAGGTTGGTTATCACCGCCCCGGCCGTAAGCGGCGAACCGATGAACGGGAGATTTGTCATTAACACAAATCATCCCGACAGAAAAGAGATTTCAATCCACGGCAGGATACAGTAAAGAATATTTAAAAAATATATCTAACATAATAATTTTGAAAAAACATCATCAATAATAAATTAGGAGAGACAATGTTTGTTAGAAAAGTACAAAAAAAACTTGCGCTGATATTACTTGCTTTGCCTGCGCTTTTAGTATACGCTCCATCTGTAAACGCCCATCCCGGCTGCAATAATCCTAACCACCAGCCTGTAATCCGCCCCGCTTTTGTCGACTCGCTTAAAAAAAACTTCCGCGTAAGACAGTGCTGCGCCTCTGCGCTTGACGCGTGCGCAAAGCAGAAACCCAACTGTACCATTGCATCACGGCTTATAAATTTTGTAGACTGGATAGACAGTATCGGCGGACAAACCACTGAGGAGAGAATGGCCGATGAGCTGCAAAAGCGGTATACCACATTCAGCGATACCAAACGTTACACCAACGATGAAAAAGGGTGGCCCCTTATTGGTGAACGCAACGCTCCGTTTACGGTTGTTATGTATTTTTCTGGAACGTGTCCGCTGTGCAAAACCAATTTTCGGGATCTGCGCCAGGAGGTAACAAACGGCAAATTAAAGGGACGGGTGAAAATTGTCTGTAAACCGTTTGGAACCGGCCTTGCAAACCGGGCGTTAACAGCAGCGTATGACGCAGGCCGTTTTTCTGACTTTATGCTCGCACTCGCAATTGTACAGGGACGTATTGACGAGGGGGTTTTACTCTCAATCGCCGACATGATGCTGTTTGACAGAGAGATATTCAAGAACTCAATGGAAAGACCGGAACTTGCTGCACGCGTAGATAAATCAACCAAAGAGGCTGAAAGAAACGGCGTTACCCATGTACCCACTTACTTCATGGAAGGTCAAAAATACAACAGCAACTATAACCCGCGCTGGATTATTGACGCCATAGAGTATATAATGGAAACAAGAAAATAGGAGAGTTATCTGTTTATGAAAACAATTATAATTGCTGCCGTCATGCTTCTGTTCACTGCTCAAATGGGCTGTGCGCAAGACCGTAAAACGAGAACCGATGACTCTCAGGCAATAGCCGACCGCATTGCCGATTCTCCAATACCTGTGTTTGTTGACTTTTGGGCGTCCTGGTGCGGCGCCTGCCGGATGCTTGAGCCCGTAGTTGCCGACCTGCATAAAGAGTATAAGGGACGCGTGGAGTTTATCAGGGTAGATGTAGATGTGCAAAAGGGACTTTCGGCATATTTTAGTGTAACTGCGCTTCCTACTGTATTTGTTATTGAGGATAAAACAGTAAGGTCATCTCTTAAAGGGTTGAGAGACAAAAAAGCGTATATAAACGAAATTGATAAAGCTTTAGCAATGGCTAAAGAGAGAGCGGCAGCAAGTGCAGGAGACTAAAACCAACCGCCGGTCTTTCATAAAAAACGGTTTGAGAAAAATCCGTATTATTTTTCTATCAGAACTAAAGTCAAATACTACGCCCGAAAAAGCGGCCTTTTCATTTTCGCTCGGCATTTTTTTCGGGATTTTTCCTATTTTTGGTTTTCAAACGGTTGCAGCGATTTTAGCTGCAAAATTGCTGCGGCTTAACCGCCCTATTGCGGTTCTTGGAACATTAGTATTACTTCCCTTCATGATTCCCATAGTTTTCGCGGCAGTTTGGCTCGGCTCAATTTTTTTTATCTCACCGGACAGCGCCACACAGAATTTGAAAATGCTTATGGAACTCTTCTTTGAAAACAGATCCATGTTTTTGGTTAAAAGCGGAAAGTATATTATTGTAGGCTGTGCGCTTCTTTCCATATTTGCATCGGCGCTTGCGTATTTAGCCGCATACCCGATATGTAAAATTCTCAAGAAAAAAAGGTTAAAGAGGTATGAAAAAAATTAACCCGATGCGGCGTCTTTTTGATAACCAATACAAATCAATTATAGGTTATTATGGCTGGGGAGTGAGATTAACCTGTATCAGCACAGCATCCGCACTGCTTGGTATATACTTCGCATCTAACGGCAGCCTTAGATATGCGCTTATCTGCCTTATGGTTTCCGGTTTATGCGACGGGTTTGACGGAAAAGTCGCAAATCTTAAAGAGAGGTGCGACCGTGAAAGAAGTTATGGAATACAGATAGACGCCTTAGCCGACATGGTCAATTTCGGCGCATTACCGGCTGTTATTGGCTTTACGCTTATAAAAAACTACGAATCACAGTTTTTTACAGTTCTGAGCATATCGATTTTTATCATGTACGTTTTGGCAGCCCTTATAAGGCTTGCGTACTTTAATGTTACAGAGAGCGAACTTGTAAGCAGAAATGAGAGGCGCAAGTACTACGAGGGCTTGCCTGTAACAAGCGCCGCTTTAACAATTCCCTTTGTATATTCGGTATGCTGTTTTTTTCGTCTGCCGCTGCCCGCGGTTTACACGGCGCTGCTTGCGGTACTCAGCGCCGCATTTGTGTTTAAAATAAAAATCCCCAAACCGCGCGGACGCGCTCTCATTGTTATCTCTCTGCTCGGACTGCCTGCCGTTATTTATATAATTTTCTTTGGAGGCATTTAAGAGCCATGTCTGTCAAAAGCTATGATACCGTAGAAATATCCAACAAAGACAATATCGGTATTAATTTTCTGTATGATACAATACCCGGCAGATTATTGCTTAAGATATTGATAAGACCGTTTGTCTCCAGCTTTGCCGGTTTTTTGATGGACAGTTCTCTTTCACGTTTTTTTATCAGCAAATTTGTTAAAAGTAACAATATTGATATGAATGAATATGAGGATGAAAAATACCGCTCCTTCAATAGCTTCTTCTCGCGGAAAGTTAAAAGCGAACTTAGACCCTTCCCTGATGAAATGCACTCTCTGGCCTCACCCTGCGACTCCAAGTTAACTGCGTATCCAATTACTGCCGACGGCACTTTTAACATAAAAAATTCCGTGTACGGTATTAAAGAATTACTTCAGGACAAATCGCTTGCCGAAGAGTATTTAAACGGAGTATGCCTGATTTTCAGACTTACGCCTGATGATTATCATAGATATTCTTATATTGATAATGGTGAAATCCTCTCCTATAAAAAAATTAAAGGCGTTCTCCATACCGTCCGTCCGGTTTCACACCTTAATTACAAAATATACCACGAAAATTCAAGAGAATATGCAGTGATGCAGACTGAGAACTTTGGGAAAGCCGTTCAAATGGAAGTAGGCGCTCTTTTTGTGGGACGTATCAAAAATCATGCGGAAAGCGGCCGGTTTAAACGCGGGGCGGAGAAAGGCTTGTTTGAATTCGGCGGCTCTACTATTGTAATGCTGTTTCAAAAAGAGCGTGTGGTAATTGACAAGGCTATATACGGTAATACACAGCAGGATAAAGAAACCATCGTTAAACAAGGGTACAAAATCGGCGCCGCATATAAAAACGTAGATGCACGGTGAGTATAGGCATGATATTTGCCTTAATACTCATTTTACTCATCTACGGGGGTGCTAACTTCTACGTCGCAACAAAGCTGTTTAAGTTTATTAATTCGCGTTCCAAGCGCATAAAATTAATGCCGTTTGCGGGCATATATACGTTTTTTCCGCTGGCGCTTATAGCGGGATTTTTCTCTTTGCCCTTTGGCATAAGCGCAGTAATGCGTTTTATCGGTATGCACTGGATTGGTACAGGTTTATACCTGCTACTGTTTTTTCTATTAGCAGATATGCTTATATTGTTTGCAAAAATCACAAAGATAATTAATAATGACGCCCCGCTCCGCGTTCGTTTTTATTCAGGATTAACGGTGATTTTATCAGCCCTGGCAATAGTCTCTTACGGCATGTACAACGCGAATCATATCAAACACGTCTCTTATGAAATTCAGTTGAAAAAAAATACTCTCAATAACATGAAAATAGTTTTAATAAGTGATTTACATCTGGGAGAAATAGGCTCTGAGAAAAATCTTGAGAAAATCGTACAGATGATAAACAGCCGGAATCCCGATATTGTATGTTTGGCCGGAGACATCTTTAACGACAATTATTACGCCATACGTAATCCAGAGAGAGCAATCGCCCTGTTTAAAAGTATAAAATCCAAACACGGCGTCTACGCAAGTCTTGGAAACCACGATGGCGGCCATACTTTTAATAAAATGATGGAACTCTTAGAAAAAAGCAATATAATATTGTTAAAAGATGAGTACCGTATTATTGACGGACGCTTAGCACTGTTCGGCCGATTAGACCACAGGCCGATTGGCGGCTTTGGCCAGCTTAAGCGGCGGGATATTACAGAAACAATAATCTCCGTCAGCGCGAATATGCCTGTTATTGTTATGGATCATAACCCTGTAAACATAAGGGATTACGACAGGGAAGCAGATTTGATACTTGCCGGACACACGCACAAAGGCCAGGTATTTCCGGGTAATCTCGTAACAAGAGCCATAAATGTTGTTGATTACGGACATTACCAAAAAGACGCAATGTCACCGCACATAATAGTCTCCTCAGGCGTAAACACCTGGGGGCCGCCAATGAGAATCGGTACGCATAATGAAGTTGTAACTATTTTGCTGCGTTAGTTCAGTGAACACTGCAATTTCATCAAAAGCAAAACCAATCCATATAAAAACTCCGGTTCCATTATTTTCATTATTCCCTATCAGTTAACCGCTGCATTAAGTTATATTTATTGAAGGCACGATTAAATATTGCGCCCGCACCGCCCATCGGCTGCACGACAGCCGTGAGGCCGCCGGACGGTACAGGCGCAACATTTAATCGTGGGATGTATAATCACTATGCCGCCTTCAAAAAAGAGAGCAAACCCTACTTTTGAAGAAGCTCTTGACGAGCTTGAGCTCATTATGGAGCAGCTTGAAAGAGATGATCTTACACTTGACAGCGCGCTTCTTCATTTTGAAGATGGAATTCGTCTTATGCGCGCTTGTGATTCTCATCTCAAAAACGCTAAAGGCAAGCTCAGTGAGCTTATAAAAGGTGAAAACGGCGAATTTATAACCAAGATTCTTGGCGAAAGTCTCGAATCGTTTACCGGCGGAGAACAAAACAATGGATGAACTCAAAGCGTATATACAAAAAGTAAGCGACGCGACTAACGTTACACTTGAGCGGATACTGCCGCCCGATACTACCTACCCCACATCCATACATGCGCTGATGCGTTACTCAAGCTTTGCAGGCGGCAAACGGGTGCGGCCCTGTCTTGTAATGGCGGCGTATGAGGCATGCGGCGGTAAATTCGGCGATGAAAAAACTCTGAAAACAGCGGCTGCTATTGAGATGCTCCACACGTTTTCACTTATCCACGACGACCTGCCCTGCATGGATGATGATGACTTTCGCCGCGGCAAACCGACAGCGCATAAAGCCTTTAACGAGGCGCTTGCGGTGCTTGGCGGCGATGCTCTGTGTATTCTGGCATTTGAAGTGCTCGCGTCTACAGGACGGGTTGACATTATAACAGAGATTGCCGCAGCTCTTGGCACAAACGGAATGATTGGCGGACAGGTAGTAGATATCGAATCAGAAGGCAAAGCTGTTGATAAAGCGACTGTTGAATATATCCACAACAATAAAACCACTGCGCTCATAAGAGCGTCTGTGAAAATTGGGGCGCTTCTCGCAAACGCTCCGGCAGAGGCAATCGAAAAACTCACCTCTTACGGCAACAACGTAGGGCTCGCTTTTCAGGTGGTAGACGACATACTTGATGAAGAGAGCACTACAGAAGCTCTGGGAAAAAACGTCGGCAGCGACAAAGAAAAAGGCAAAGCGACATTCCCGGCAGTTGTCGGCATGGCTGAATCAAAACGCTACGCTCAGGAGCTCATTGAAAACGCGTGGAAAGATATTGCGTTCTTAGGTGATAAAGGGGCGGTATTGAAGGATTTGGCCGAGTATATCAGGGTTAGGATATCTTAGAACTTAGAGCTTAGACAAAACAGAAAGATAAATAGAGATAAATTGTTTTGAATTTTCTCAGTTCTAAGTTCTAAGCTCTATTTCTTAACAATCCACGCATCGCGGTACATTTTCTTTATATCAGGAAGCGCAGCTTCTGCCTGCGCTCTTGTTTGGAATTCGCCTACGTACAATTTGTACAGCGCCTGTTCGGAAGACATGAAAACCGGCAGTCCGGTGGAAGCTTCCGCCCTGTTTTTCTCCTGACGCGCTACGTCAATCTGGCCTGACGCAAGAATCTGGATGCGAAAGCGCGGCTCATTAATCTCAACGTTTTTTGAAGGGGCTGCACTCCCGCTGCCAATAACATTAAGAACCGCTACGTCATCCTCAGAGAGAGAAATCTCCTTACCGCGGTTTAAAGTATCAAGAAAAGTGAATTTACTTGGGGTACCGCTTGAATACTCCATACTCTGCACCTCAACAGTTTTAAGAGGCTCTCTTGATTCAATTTCCTTTAACGAAGAGCGTGCAGGCGCAGCGCATCCGGCAATTATCGGCAGTAACATAAAAATCAGCAATGACTGTCTCATTTTCAACTCCTGAAATTACAGAACTTAGAGCTTAGAGTTTAGAACTTAGACAGCTCAGAGATCAATACTCTAAGTTCCAAGTCCATCAAATAAATAATATAGTATAGTTTTTTAGTGGATGGAAGAAAAATCGAATTATATTTATATATAAGTACAAGTTTTAACAACGGAGACAGTGATTTTAGACCATAGAGAGCGGTATGAGCGCATCAGGGAGCGGCGCGGTACCTTCAGTTTCAGCCCAAACCGCATGGGACGCTTCCACCTGCTGCGCGTTTTCGTTCTGATATTTGCAGCGGCGCTTTTAAGCTGGTACGCCCGTCAGGAAGGAAACAATCCATTTGCGGGAACAAAAACCATAAGGCTTGCAGGCAGTAAAAGCGGTTACGCGCTTATGTGCAGTGCGGGCAAAACACCGGCAAAACGTATTATAACACTGTTTGCCCCAGTAACGTTATTATCAGATAATCAACTGTTTCAAGAAGAACTGAGCGGTAATTGGGAGCTTGTAACCTTAAGTCAATCAATAAATTTTTCCGCGTTTTCACATCCGCCGCAATCGTGGACAGTGCTTAGTCAGCAGCCGGCTCAGGCAGCTGTTGACAATGTTGAAACATCTGTCCGCAGCATTGAAAAAACTATTGATGGTAATGAGGCCGCGTCTATTGATACTGTTGAGATATCGGCAAACAACGCCGAAATACCTACTGATACCGGTAGCATAACAACATCTTATGACAGCTGGCCTGAGCCGGTTTTTAATACTCAGGCGGGAATAACAGGCCGGTTTTTCTGGCAAACAGTTTACCCTTTCAATGACAGTACAAATGCGGTTCTTCTTACTGTTGATAAAACGTCTGCGCTTATTTGCGACAGTTCTGTTTTCTCAAAGAGTTCAAAAGAAACGCGTTCGCAGTTTAAAGAGAAATTAGATTTGCTCATTATACCCACCGCAGACGTCCGAACTGTTAAAGAGATGCGTGAAATTTTCAGACCGCGGTTTGTTGCGGTGATACCGCCCTGCAGCGTTTCTGCCATAACACATTTACAAAACGTTATCTGCGTAAATAACAGTGAAAGCTGGGAATATAAGTTTAAAGCTAAGAGAGGTAAACTTAGAGCGGCTGATGAAGAGTGATTAACAAAATATAAGCGGCTGTCTCAAAAACGAAACAGGCGGGTACAAGCCCCGCCCGTATATCTGTAAGGGCGTCCCTTGCGGCCGCCCTCTCACCTGCTGATACAGCTCTCTTAATTTGAACTGCGAATATTAAGCACTCTGTCGATTTCGTGAATTATACCGTTATCGGCTTTAGTGTTGGGTTCTATAATTGTTGCCTGACCATAGTTAAGAACTACCGCCGTCGTCTGATTATTAGCCTCTTCGCCCTCTTCATCATCTTCACCAACCTCAGCATTAACAGGCACGTCGGCAGCCCTGATTTCTGTATTGGCAAGATAAGTTGACAGAGGACTTTCGCCCGCAAGTTTATCAGCCTCTATCTCACGGTATGGTATAATATGGTAACGAACCACAGCCTCAGCTGAGTCATTCAAAAATGCCTCAAGAGCTTCTTCTGTGGGATATTTGATATTAAAAGCTTCATTTGTGGGAGCAAAAACAGTAAACTTCTGATCCTTATTATTCAACTGGTCCATAAGTCCGGCTTTCTCAACCGCCTCTGCAAAAATACTCAGATCACTATCTTCCTGAATCACCTGCGCTATAGTCTTACCGCTTTTGTCAACACCGCCGCCGGTAACAGGGTTGCCGTTATTATCGTCATTGTCACTGCAGCCTGCCATAAAACCGGCAGTCAGAAACAATGCAGCCACCATAGAAATAATAGATTTCCTGCGCAACATAACTCCTCCTTAGAGATTTGGATACACACTTTTGTTCACACCGATGCACAATCGGTTTTTAAAGCCTCTTCATCAGCTTTTTAAACCTAAAAGAGCTTTTAAAGTCTAAAAGAGCAACCGGTATACCAAATCAATAAACATACTGTCAGACAGTGGTGTCAGCGTTGGAGAAGCTCATTAATCTTCTCAATAAAATCCGACGGCGCTACCCCGTCCAAACAGGTTTTTGAGGGAAATTGACAGGTGAATTTATGAGATTTAATTGTGTAGGAGTGGCTGCATGGACGGCGCTCACAGTTTCCGCTTAAAACTACCGTATTCTCACCAAAAGCGCCTGTGCGCCTTTTGTCGGACGGGCCCCATACCGAAACAGTATCAACACCGCAAAGGGCCGCTATGTGCATAAGACCGCTGTCGTTTGATAAAAACAGACGGCACTGCGATATGCTGTTTTTGAGCTCATTTAACGTGAGGTTTTTCATGATTTTTATACCGGAGTGCGTCTCAAAAAAACGCTGCTCATCCTGCTCGTCCGCACCGAAAAAAAACTGCAGCTCATAGTCAGGATAAGACTCTTTCAAAAAGGCGGCGACTCTCTCCCAATTCTCAACGTCCCACCGCCGGTATGAGGCGTTTTTTGAACATCCTACATGAAATCCTATTATTTTATTTGTGTGGATTTTATGGGGAAACTTTTCGATACCGCAATCCCCGCTATTGAGAATGTCAGCTTTTTTTATAAGATTTAGATTCTGTTCGGTATCATGAATATTTTCAATCACTTTATAGGGCGTATTATTAAGGAATGCTAACGTTTTAAAAGAATTATCAGAATAAACAGAACCTACTCTTCTTTTAGCTCCGCAGATAAAACTTAACACGTTGTAATGAAACTTCGCGGACGGGAAACTGAGAACCGATACGTCATACTTTCTTTTGCGGATTGCGAAGATTGTCTTTAGTATCTGTAATTTGCTTTTACCAAGATGGAAATGGTTTTTGTAAAGACCGGCAAACTCCTCCCAGTTATGAAGAATATTCCCAACGGCTCCATGAAAGCTCAAAATATCAAACTCTATATTTTTCTCTTTGAGCGCTTTTAAAACCGGAAGAAGCAGAATAACATTACCTATCCCAAACGGCGCGAAAATTAATATTTTCATCTCTTCTATCTTACCTCAACCTCAAAAAAAGCAGTGTATCTCCCCGCAATTTAAAATCAATGACAAAAAAGACGCGGAAAGGACAAAAAAATATCTGATCAATATCTCAACATTATGAATATTATGAAAAAATATATATTTTCTAACAGAAAACGGTAAAGTTTAAGCTATATATTCCGATATACGTAACAGGATTATTGCAAATTGGAGGCAAAACCATAATGGATCCACTATCCATCGCCCTGATATCAAACACCCAAATGATCGATCGTCTTAATAAAACGATGACTGCATCGAATACTAAGATGATGCAGATGGCTGAGAAGCTCGTCGCGGTCACTGCCGGAATCAACGTAACCGTTGGCAAGGAGATGGGTAAAGGGGAAAATTTAGATTTAACAGCGTAATCTCTTCAATCGTTTTTATTAAATTCTGCCTTTTATATCCCCCATTATTTTGACGTCCGCGCTTAAACAGTCCGCGCAAATTGTAGATTTATAGATATAATTTCATTATGATTATATAGACGCGTGTCTAATCACTATAATCAGCAAAAAATCCAGACCTTGCGTGGATGACTAATTTGTAAATAATAATTATAAATATGATAAAAGTTAAAAAATGAAAAGTTTCGGAAAAGATTTAACAACCGGCAGTATACCTCGGCACTTGCTAACGCTAGCCGTACCTATGCTTCTTGCCAATCTGCTTAACGTAAGCTACAGCCTTGTAAACGCGATTTGGGTAGGACGGTTTATCGGCAGCGACGCTATGGGCGCTATCGCGGTTAGTTTTCCTGTGGTGTTTATCTTTGTTGGAGTAGCTTCCGGCGCTACAATGGCTACTACCATACTTATCTCTCAGTTTTACGGCGCGCGCAATTTTAACATGGTTACAAAAACCGTAAGCACCTCATTTACATTGGCGTTTATTCTATCAGCGATTTCCTGTATAAGCGGTATTTTATTTGTTGACAAAATACTTATGCTGCTTGGAACGCCCGAATCTATCTTCCCTCTTGCCTCATCTTATTTGAGAATCTCTTTTTTAAGTTTTCCGTTTATGTTTATGAGTTTTATGGTTACCTCAATTTTGCGCGGAGTTGGGGATACAAAAACGCCTCTTTACTTTATCGGCGCGGGCGTACTGCTCAATACGATACTTGATCCGCTGTTTATTCTTGGCATGGGGCCGTTTCCGATAATGGGACTTAACGGCGCGGCGTGGGCGTCGCTTATCTCCTCTTTTTTTGCGCTCGCGCTTGGAACCGCTTATTTAAAACTTAAAGACAGCGTGCTTGTGAGCGGTATAAATAAGCTAAGTATTGATATTAACATCACTAAGCTAATTTGTAAAATCGGCTTTCCATCAATGATTCAGCAGTCCGCTACAGCTTTAGGAATAGCCGCCATCACATCTTTTGTCAACTCTTACGGCGCGGCGGCGGCGGCTGGATTCGGCGCGGCGAACCGCGTAGACTCTTTAGCGTTTCTTCCCGCGCAGTCTATAGGACTTGCGGTTTCGGTTATTGTCGGTCAAAATCTCGGCGCGGGTAAAACAGAGCGTGTGTCAAGTATTTTCAGATGGGCGCTTATTATGACGCTTTCAATCACGATCTTTTTTTCGATATTCTTTGTAACGATTCCAGGAACGCTTCTTATCCCGTTTACAACTGATCCCGATGTGATTGCCGTGGGGATAAATTATCTGCGCATAATGGGGCCGGCTACAATTTTCTTTGCGGTAATGTATGTATCAAACGGAGTAATAAACGGAGCGGGACACACTCTTACGACATTGGTTTTTACAATGATATCCGTATGGGGTATGAGAGTTCCGCTTGCGTCTTTATTATCAGGCACAAGTTTGGGGATTACAGGGATTTGGGTATCTTACGCGATAGCGTTTTTTGTTATGATGTGCGTGAGTCTTTTGTGGTATAGATCGGGGCGGTGGAAGAGAGCGGTTGTTAAACATGATGTTGATGTTGGTCAAATTGCGGAAGCGTCTGTGCCTGCCTAAAAAACATAAAACATTAAAACCAAAACCAAAACCAAAACCAAAATCAAAATCTTAAAACGCATACTTGGGGTCGGCTTCGCGACCCCTTGACGGGGGGACACCCCCCGCAACGCCCCCCGCAAACACCGATGCGCGGTATTGTTGGAATAAATCATTGCACTTTCCACCTGTAAATCATATAATGTTAATATGGGGGGAAACAAAATGAAAATGCGGCTTCAAACTAAAATCATTATATTCTCTTCACTGCTTTTAACGGCTTTCCTTAACGCAGAAGTGCTGCTGCATGTAGATTTTAACAATCACACCGCAGGACAGCATTACAATATGGCTATGGCGCGGGCAGATTTTCCTCATAGCGGCTATACATGGTACAGTAACAATTTAGACGTTCCCGGACGCGGCACAATCGTACAGGGAAGAGAAGGCGCCGGGAACGCTTTGCGGCTCCTCTACCCTGCCGGAGAAATCGGATCCGCAAGTACCGTTCAAATACGCGCCGCGCTCAAAAAAGCTGTTGACACCGCGTGGGCAAGTTACTGGGTGAAGTTTGAGGATGATGAGGGCGGATTTGATTTCGTTAGAGGCGGCAAACTGCCCGGACTGTGCGGCAACCAGTGTATCACCGGGGGAAATGACGCTAACGGCTATAATGGATGGAGCGCGCGGATTATGTGGCGTCCTGAGGGCGTGGCTACGCAGTATATGTATTATGTAACTAATCAAGGATACGGTGAGGATTTAGTCTTCGATAAGTCAAGACCCGTTAAGCGTTTCATCCCCGGAAAATGGCACCGCGTCAATACGCAGATAATCATGAACACACCGGGCGCTGCCGATGGAGTAATCCGCTCCTGGTTCGATGGAGAGCTTGCAATGGAAGAGAATAACATCCTCATCAGGCATATTGACACATTGAAGATCAACTTGTTTTACATATCCACATTTTTTGGCGGAAGCGACCTGAGCTGGGCGCCAAGCAAGGATACGTATATTACGTTTGATGATTTTTTGATTGTAACGAATCCGGATTCGTCACACGAACCGCAATTACTGTATGAACTCTCGGCAATAAACGGACGGGTGCCGTTTCATATTGAGGCGGATTTATCGGCGAGTATGAATGTCGGCCCCAACATGTTTCATGTTAACTTTGGGCAGGGAGTCACGGCGCAAATATCAGGAATGACGGCAACAGGTCAATACACCGTCCCCGGCATGTATAATTTCCGCGCGGCGGTTTGGAACAGCGCGACAGAAAACGCAGAGCGCCTCTATATGAACAGACCAATCTTCGCCCTCGGAGAGCGCGACCTGCTGACTACCAACCAGTGGACAAGAATGGCGCTTGACACTACACTGCGAAGCGGCGATACGCTTCGTATGTACCTTACAATCGTAGACACAGAAGCGAGAATATTAGTTGGACCGGCAAACACCAGTAATCCCGGTGAATTAACACAGCCCCAGGAGGCTCTGTTTGTCGGGATGCTTCAATATGAAAACGGCATATTCAGCGCAGGCGACGGTTCTAACTACGTTGCGGCTCCTGGAACTTTCGGCGCTGGGACATACGAACTCGAATTTGTCTTCCACGGCACGGCAACAAGCATCAACGCTTACACTTTGTCAGTCTACGATACTAAGGGAGACCTCATCCATAATTGGGAAGATTTAACAAGACGCGGTTCCGCTCAATCAGGATTAATCAGCAACTACGCAACATGGGCCCGGCGCGACCGCGACCGGCCAACTAATGACAGGCCGCCTATAGCGGCAGCAGTTGTTCACATGGAACCGTTTGCTGAAATGGAAGATGACGGCAATACCTCAATCACCGGCACAACGTCAAAAGCTGTGCGCCAAAACAGACATTCGCCGATAGCCGCAGGCCGCAAAAACGGCATATCCATCTCAATTCCCGCCGTCTTGCCGCCGGCGCAAATAGAAATTTTCAACGCAAAGGGAGCTCTTGTGAAACGGGTATCAACAGATGGAAAAACAGCGCGCCTGTTTGTACCTGTAAAATCACGGGGGCTGTATTTATACAGGATGAAAGCAGGTAATAATTTTTTTAGCGGAACGGTAATAGTGCGTTAAAACACCGCGCATCATAAATAAAAATACCACAGCCCCCTGTCCGTAATTATATTTTATATATTGTTTAATTCAGACCGGCGCAGTACGCGCGCCTTTTTCGATGAGTTTGTCCGCGTTCGGCAGATACGTAAATATCTGTTTTTAATTAAATACATTCGAAAAAGCTAAAATATTAATTAAGGAGACTTTTTTGGAAAGCGACCCCCAATGCGCCCTTTACATTACAGGGTTAGTTACTGCTTTTATTCTTTCAGCTTTCTTCTCAATCATAAAAGTAATTTTCTCCTCTGTAGAGAGAAGCGTTATAGAGCCTGACGATGAGCATCTGCGCTACTATGCCTCAAAAATCAGTGATATTCTTAAAAACCGCCCCAAGGTAAGCAGTACCGTTGTGGTGGGAAAAACCCTGAGTAACATTGTGTTTGCGCTGTTTGCGTTTAACTTCTATCCTCTGCTTTTTCCGCAAACGCAAATTATCTGGCAGTGGGTAATTCCCATTGTGTTCTCTTTTGTAACGCTGACGCTGTTTAGCCATTATGTTCCCAGAGCTTTTGCGATGCGCTTTTACAGAAGCTATATCACAGGAACCTATTACGCCTATAGTCTTCTCTCCTGGTTTTTAGCGCCCTTTACCTTATCTTTTACAGGTATTAACAGGTCTTTGTTGAAACTGATGAAATACGATGAAAAGTTTGCGTTTCTGCCCGAAGATGACAAGGCGCGAATCGCGTCAACCGACGATACCGAAGCTCTTAACGAAGAAGAGCGCGAGATGATAAGCAGTATTCTTGATTTGAGCGAAACAACTGTTGACGAAATTATGGTTCCGCGCATTGACGTAATAGCTCTTGATATAAATTCCGGTTTGGAAACAGTTCTCAAACTTATAAAAGATGAGGGTCACTCCCGTATTCCTGTTTATAAGGATACGGTAGATCAAATCACCGGCATTCTCTACACAAAAGACATTTTATCCTGGCTCGCAGAGCACAAGCCAGAAGAGTGGAACCTCCCGCTGTTGGTAAAAAAGTGCCACTACGTTCCTATCGGTAAAAAGATTAACGACCTGATGAAAGAGTTCAAGCTAAAACATTTGCATTTTGCGGTAATAGTTGACGAATACGGCGGAACTGCCGGCATAGTAACAATGGAAGATATTCTTGAAGAGATAGTAGGCGACATTCAGGACGAGTACGATGAAGAGGAGAAGGAAATCATACAGCTTGACTCCTCTAACGTTTACCTTATAGACCCGCATATTGACCTGCACGATCTTAACGAAGAGCTTGATTTAAACTTGGACGAGGAAGCCGACTATAACACGCTAAGCGGTCTGATATACCACGAATACGGCGATATTCCGCAGGAGAACACTACTTTTGATTACTCCGGTCTGCGAATAACAATCCTTAAAATGGATAATCAGAGGATTGAGAAGGTTAAGATTGAGGTGATACAGAGGCCGGAGAAGACGAGTACTGAGCCGTTTTAAAAGGCAAAATCAACACATCACTAAGAGATTTTCTTAAATCTCGCCCCGAACATCCCATCCATACCATGTTCAAAAGGGGTTATGCGCAGACAGTTGCTGTTATCTACGAACATGGCAGGAACCGAATCAGGCGGCGGTTCCAATTTAAAATCAGAATAATTATTGAGGAACCACTCTACCTGTTTTTCGTTCTCCTCAGGCTCTAAAGAGCAGGTGGAATAGACAAGCGTTCCGCCTTTTTTTACAATTGCGGCGGCTGACGCGAGAAGTTTGCGCTGTAATTCACTTGCGTTGATTACATCTTGAACAGTACGCACAAAACGCCCGTCGGGATGACGCTGCAAAACGCCTGTTCCGCTGCACGGAGCGTCAAGAAGAACCTTGTCGAAAGTTATTTTGAAAGGTAATGCCGTACTGTCACAAAGTAAAGGATAAACGTTTACAAGGTTAAGCGTACGCGCCGTATCCGCAACAAGATTAAGCCTCTTTATTGAATTATCACAGGCAACTACGGAACCGCTCCCGCCCATAATTTCAGCCATAAGCGTAGCTTTACCGCCGGGAGCAGAGCACAAGTCAACCACGCGCTCTCCTTTATGTACATCCATAAGCGCGGCTACCCAGCCGCTTGACGGCGCCTGTACGGAGCAAAAACCGTTGTGCAGAAGACGCAGGTTTTCGGGGTCGAGCGATTTTGTCATTTTGTAGTATAAATTAAGATAACCTGACGCCTGATCACAAAGAGTACGTACATCCGCTTCAAACACAGAGCGCGGTATATCGTGAACTTTACGGCGTAAAAAGATTGCGGGACGTTCGTTATTAAATATGAGAATTTTCTTTGTATTACTCAACCCGTAGCGTGAAAGCCACCTCTCCACCATCCACTTTGGGTGCGAGTATTCAACAGAGAGCCTTTCATCAAGGTCTTTAATATCTTTTTGAGGGTCTGGAAGAGTGGCGTTTTGTTTATTTTTGATGATATTCCTAAGCACCGCATTAACAAGGCCGGAAGCTCCGGCACAGGCGCGGTCCATTTTTGCAAGATTAACCGATTCGTTTACAGCCGCATGATTGGGAACCTTGTCTAAGAAAAGGATTTGATACGCGCCCATTTGCAAAATACGCCTCGCCGTGTCTTGCTTTTGTTCGCCTGTAATGAAATGATTTAATACATAATCTAAATATATTCTGTTGCGGATAACTCCGTAAACGAGCTCAAAAACAAAACGGCGGTCGCGGTGTTCGATATTTTTATTTACTGAAAGAACCCTGTCTGTGAGACGGTCAAGGTCTGTCGGCTTTGCGTCAAAGTCAGTCAATACCTTTAATACTAACTGTCTGGTACT
>Ga0123356_10003115_pt1 | contig 17492 bp, 12 predicted proteins | sample TergutEmb28metaG_2_FD_92546 | JGI IMG/M metagenome (GOLD analysis project Ga0123356, IMG submission 92546) | Embiratermes neotenicus P3 segment gut microbial communities from Petit-Saut dam, French Guiana - Emb289 P3 | ecosystem: Host-associated > Arthropoda: Insects > Digestive system > Gut ...
GATGACCGTATATTTAAGGCGCTGCTTACGCATCCCAACGCGGGGAGCGCTCTTAAAAGTCTAATCTCGGCGGTTATAGAGCGAACGGTTACAGAAGTGCAAATTCGCAACAATGAACTGCCTATAACGGACGATGACGAAAAGAATGAGCGTTTTGATGTAAATTGCGTTGTAGACGGCGGTGATCAGGTAGATGTTGAAATGCAAGCGTCAAGCAGAGTTGAGTTGACAGATGACAAGCACATAAGTTTTATAAACAAGTCAATTTACTATTTGACGGACTTACACTCATCGCAAAAGTCTAAGGGTGTTAAATACCGTGATATGGTGCGAACGTATCAGGTTACATTTTGTGATCATAATGTTTTTGAGACTTGGCCTGATTTTATCAGCCGCTTTTCGCTGCGCAGAGATACCGGTGAGCAGCTTAGCGACCAAATTAATATAGCGGTTATTGAGTTGGATAAACTTAATAAACTGTTAAATAAGCCGGTAGAGGATATGGCGCTTATAGAAGAGTGGTCGGTATTTTTCAAATATGCGCCTGACCCAAAGCATAGAGATCTAGTAAACAATGTTATCAATAAGAACGGGGGTATTGCTATGGCTGCTACCTTATTAATGGAAATAAGTAAAGACGAACACGAACGCGCCCGTTTGAGAAGCCGTAAGATGGCAGAGACGGACAGGATTTCGGATTTGTTGACTGCTGAGGCGCGGGGTGAGAAAAAAACTTTAGACAAACTCGAAGAACTTGCAGAGCGGGGTCTTGTCTCACCTGAGTTGATAAAAATATTAAAAGAAGAGTTGAAGTAAACCCAAATGATAGGCGCGGGTTTCCCGCGCTCATCATCAATATATATTTCCATCTGTGTAATATACCGTTAATCATCATTTTTCAGCCCCCCTTTTCTCCAACCACTTATCCCGTGCCGCTCTGCAATCCTCTAAAGTTGGTCTGATACAAGCGAACAATTCCCCGTCCTCTGCGCGGTAATCGTATTGACAGTATTTTTTTCTTCTCTGTCCGGTTCCATTGTAAAAAATATCATTGCAGTACTGACTGACCAGCCGACACAGAGCAAATCTTGCGTCTGATTCAATCCATACCAAGCAAAAAAGCGGAGCCGTTTAAATTATGGCTCGCGCGTGTTGGCCGTGAGCGGAATAAGGAGTTATTTTCCCAAGTTTTACAGGAAGCCAGTTTCTAAAATCTTATTTATTTATTGACTTCACTATCATAAATAAATTATTTTCTGTGCTGATGTACTTTATATAGTTGGTACGTTACAGCGGGCGCATGGCTCAGTTGGTTAGAGCGCCGCGTTCACATCGCGGAGACCGCTGGTTCGAGTCCAGCTGCGCCCAGATTACGCAGGGCGGCTTTTTTAACAACGAATATAACTCTCAGGTTGAGAATGAAATATTTTATTTGCAAATTTCAAAAAGTCTTTTTACTCTCTCTGTGCGCACTCTTGATTCTTGACGTTTCGGCAAACGCCCAGTCAAGCTGTATCTCTTTTGAAGCGCCGCTTTCTGGAGCGGTATTCTCTACTCCAAGCTGTACGGTAGCCCTTAGGGTAGATTGCGAAAACGTAACAAAAGTAGAGCTCTCCGCGCGATATTTTCAGGAGGGTAACGACAGCGCTCTTATCGTATCTTTGGGCACTATCACCCGCCCTCCTTATAAGCTTATTTGGAACACTCATAACCTTCCAAACCAACTATTTACCGGTATCGGAATTCTCGCGGAAGCGACTTTGGCAAATAAAGAGATTCAAATCGCCCGTCAGGAGGGGATTTTCTTTACCCATAATCCGGTAAAACGTAAAACAATACCTGTCCGCTACTCCGTGAACTCCTCCGATACAAAATTTGCTGAAGAATACGTACAAAAATTTAGTATTGACGACAATAAAATCTCCGCTGAGGCAGATTTTTCATGGAACGAAAAAGGTTTAAACATTAACGTATCTGTAAAAGATCCCGCGTTTTACAGCACCAGACCGGGCAGTCAGCTTGCCGAAGCGGGAATTGAAATTATGATTGACCCCGCAAGAAGAAAAGGGGCTCATCCCGCAGACAGCACTCTGTTTTTTATAGTACCTTTGCAGGGCGCGCCCTATAAAATCAACTATCTGGCACAAATCAGCGGCGGGACATTTAAACTGCAGGCGCAATCCTCAAAAATCAATTTCAACTACAGGACAGAACTGCGGGAATTTAAAGGATATGATATTTCACTTACAATTCCAAGAGAGATATTCGGTAAAACACTGCCGGACACAATAGGCGCAAACATCATACTCAGACTTCAGGATGAAGATGGGACGGTGCATAAAGCCTCTCTTGCAGGCGGTAACACGAACGAAATGTACAGCCCAATTTCTTGGGCAGACTGTGTTAATCTCCAAAAACCTCTTCTCATGAACAGTTATATTCAGTGGTTTATGTTTTTCTTTGCCGGACTTATTTTGTCGCTTATAGTTTATCTTATCGTCTCAAAAATACGCAAACCGCAGCACCTCTCTAATTTTGAACGCTCAGAAGAGGAACAGCGGCTTTTTGAACAGGTAAAGGAGATTATAGATCAGGATTTCGTTAAAAAAGATCTAAACATAGACCATGTCGCTCAAAAATGCGGTCTGGAAGCTCCAAAACTTAACACTCTTGTAAAGCGCAGTACCGGTTTTACCTTTCAAAACTATCTTCTTTACTGCCGGACAGAAGTGGCAAAAGAACGCCTGCGCTCCTCGCGCTCAAGTGAAAAAACCATTGCCGATCTTTGCGGATTTGAGAGCGCTGTAGAGATGGAAAAGTGCTTTGCCAAGTTTCATCATACATCGCCTTATAAATTTCGTATGGATCAGCAGGTTGCTTAGTTGTACCAGTAATGTCTATTACTATTAAAAATTAGTGTGCCGTCTATATACGTAAAGAACATTGAAGTACCTCTGTCTAAAAGGGCGTCGAGCATTTGACGTGATGGATGGCCGTAGTTGTTTGTTCTTGAGCATGAGATTATGGCGGTTTGGGGTGATACGTAAGAGAAAAATAGCGTGTTTACTGAGCCGGCGCTTGCGTGGTGCGGGACAACAATAAGTTGTGAACGTAAATCATGACCGCTGTAAGCGGCAATCGCGCTCATGGCTATGGAGTCTATATCAGATGTAATAAGCGCGCGGCTGTGTCCGTGCGCAACTGTAAACACAAGACTGAGCCTGTTTCTCATAACACCATCAAGCGTTTCGTTAAGAGAGGACCCCGCAGTGAAATCTTTTGGAGAAGGGGGCCAGAGACAGATTATATCTACGGAATTAAATAATTTTATAGAATCACCTCTTGTATAGAAACGAAATTTTATTCTCTCCGACCAATCCCCTGCCCTCTCTCTTATTTTGGCTGTATCCTCAAAAGGTGAAACCGCGACTGTTCCGTTCCAGTTTGTATTATTGTTAAGACGGGAAAGGCCGCCGCTATGATCTTCATCGGAGTGTGAAATTACTATCATCTCTATCATTGGTTTTCCAAGTTTCTCATAAGCGCTGTACCATGCGCTGTATTGAGACCCCGCCCCCATATCCCACACCACCGCCCTGCCATCATAAACGCCAAACTGCGCAAGCCCCTGCCCCACATCCGCAACAGTAAATGTAAAACGTTTATCATTATATAAATTATCGTCAGATAAATCAGAGCAATAAAAAAACAGGCAAACAAAATAAATACATGTCAACAGCTTGAATAATTTGAACAGCTGAAAAAATCTAAAAAGTAAAGCTTGACGAGCCCCTGATGTAAACGACATTTTCATCTCCTTTCACGTGATATGGTATTTCTAAGGTGATACTGCTCCAATTTCTTTTGTATAGATGAAGTTCATACTTCAGCCCAAACCAAAATTCATGACGTAAAAGAGAATATTTACCGCGCGTAAATGGAGTTATCATCATATTTGGAAGTATAGATGACTGTAAATCAAGCAAATAAGAGGTGCGTTCATATTTGTAAGCTCCATAGCAGTGTTCGCCTGCCGCCCGTATCCCAAGCGGATAAGGCGTCTCTATATAAACTGACGCGCCGCTGACATGGAAAGCGGAATCCGTCTCTAAAGTAAATATTTTTGAGCTGTGTTTAATCGAAAAATCCACCATCTCTGCTCGCGCTTTTAGCTGAGTGCGGCCATAAACTCTTTTCACAGCTCCGCTGCTTTCTGTAAAGTCAATTTCAGGAATCAATTTTGTCTGATTTAAAAACGGAACCGTCATCTTTAAACTGTGTTTCTGTATTTTATCATAATTTTCTTTTTCACCTATTTCAGAGTGTATCTGCTTTCTTATTCTGCTAAGCGGCGCGTTGAGTTTTGATGGATACGACAACAGATGGTATTGCGCGGACGAGTTTTTTATTCGATAGTTAAGACGAAACGAAACCGGCGGTATAATGAAATCCCCATTCTCTAACGGAAAGCCTGTCTCAAATACCGCTCTCCATACTTTATTTTTATACTCCGCGTAAAGATGCGCGGTATGTACTGAGTGAGAAACGGAATCTTCTATTGATAAATTGACAGAATCAATTTGAAAAACGGTGAAAGCTGTATGTATCCTGAAACCGCGCGAAGCGTATATGTCAAGACCCGCGCCCGCTCCCTGTTCTTTCGGACGATGATGATAAAACGCGCTGCCGGAAAACATGCCGTCTGCAAATCTCTCCGTCTGTACTGCCGCCCCATTAAAGCCGCGTACGGCGCCATACAGCCAATTAGCTTCTACAGATTCATTTTCATTTGTAAGAGGCGAAAAGTTACCGAAAAAAAGTTCACCGGGAATCGGCTGTTTAAAGTTTCCAAGCTCCATATTTACTTTACCCGCGCAAAGCACCGCGCGGCGGCTGCGAAACATAGCGCCTGAGTCGCCAAGAACGATACTCCCCTCCGTACTGATCAGCGCGGATTTTTGACGAAACCTTACTCTTTGTCCTTTAAGTTCATCTATCTTCGATTTGTTTATGCCAAATACTATCTCCCCGTTTGAGGAACGCGAAGAGTGTGAAATATTAAAACGAAGTATGGGCTCGAATCCTGCTAAAAAAGGGAAATCATTGAAAAATTTCTGAATTTGCCTGTTATCAAATGGATGATACGTTTCAAGCTGTTCGGTATCGGGAATAATATCATTGAGAAACGGAAAAAGCTCCGCGAGCAGCGAAAGTTCTCCCTGAGGAACGGATACAGGCAGCGCGTAATAAACAAGCAGCTGCTCATATTGTAAAGTATCAATAAGCTGTTCCTCAAGGAGTATAATCAAATCGCGTTCGTCAGTTGGGAGCTCCAAATCAAGAGCGAAAACAGAGATCACCAATAAAAAAATGATTTTAAATAATTTGAGACCGGCAGTATATGTTTTGTGAGAACGAAACATATATAGTACCTTGTCTAAGCGGTTGTTTATTTTTTAGGAAAATCAGCTTATTTAAATAGAGAAGAATTTTTTATGAAAGGATTCGAAAAACAAGCGGGACAAAAGAACGCTATTGTTATCAATGGCGTCATTTTTGTCCCCTGTTTCCGCTGTTTAATCTTTATTCAGCAACTTTCTTATATGTTACATTACGTATAAACCACACGGCGTTATCTTCGCTGTCTACAATTTGAATTTCAAGTTTCACGCTGCCCTCTTTATCGGGTAAAGCGATCTCCCCGCCAAAAGCGCCGTTACGTTCCACATTTATGCTCTTTTCGCCTATGTTTACTTTTGATCCGGAAATAGCTGTTCCGCTCACTAATACAGACGGCGCTTTAACGACCTGACCCTCAACCGGTGAAACGAGCTTAACTTCTGTAAAGGCATGAGCTACTTTCATGGTACGCAGTACCGTTTCAGAAGTTTCGTTATTACTTGCCACAACCTTGAGCTTAAACACACCGGTATCTGCCGGCGCTCTCATAACAAGCTCAAAAACGCCGTGAGAATCGGGTTTAGCCGCATTGTCATTTACGCTGACTTTCGCGTTTGCGGGAGTCACTACTCCCTTAATAGTAATGGTCTCTTTCGCATAGCTGTTAATGGTATCCGCCGCGTCCTCAAGTTTAAGAGTCAGCTTTACAGGAACCGGCTGCTTTTGTTTTGGGGCGGCGCTCCTTTTGACCGCGTCTTCACCCGTAAGTTTTGTAGATCTTGGCTTGTAATCCTTTGGAACATCTTTTACGACTAATTTTTTCTGTTTTGGCGCTATGTCAACAGCCTGACGGTCGCCGACCGCTACAAAACTTTTGGAACCGGCGGGAGCGACAAGCACCTTACCGTCAAAAACCTTTATCTCCGTTAACCCGCCGCTGCCAACGTCAAGTTCAACAATAGTTCCGCGCACCGCCGCAGTAGCTGTTGGCGTTTGAATTTCAAAAGAGGACTTTTTGTCAACAAGTTTCTTTACGTTTGTAACCATACTCCCGCTAACCAGCTTCATTTTGGTATTGGAAGCGCCTGACGCTTTGTACTTAAGCGCAGACATTTCAAGAGTAGTGTTCTCGCCAAGTTTTATGACGCTGCCGTCTGGAGTTTCAAGCCTTACTTCCGACTGCGCAAAAGTCTGTATCACATCTTTCTCACGCAAAGCCATATTGACCCGCACGGTTGTCCACCCCGCTGTATTACTAACCGCCTCTTCCCTGCGAACCTTAATTCTGTGGATCTTCACATCCCCCACAACACCCTTCACAAAACAGACAGGTTCATTGCTGTTAGCCTCGCCGCTCTGAGAAAACAAAGGTACACTGCACACAAGCATTAAAAAAGCAGCCGTCATTAAAACAGTCTTACGGTAAGCGGGCATATTTTATCACTCCTTGAACAAAGACGATATGGTATAGTATATGTCATAATATATGTTATTCTTATAGAGCGTACAACAAAAAAGCATTTTTACCGTTTCATTACCAGTATCAATTATATTATGAGAAGCGGCTCTCAGCGCACGGCGGCGTTATTTTTTTGACCGCGGCATTTTAAACTTAAATCGATTAAAATCAGTATATGATAAAGCGTATCAGCACTATTTTATTATCTTTCATTATTCTGATTTGCCCTGTACGGGGTGAAGATGAACCTGCTGCGGAACATATTGCGGAACCTGCCTCTGAATCTATTACAGAGCCTGTGGAAGAACACACTACAGAACCTGAACCAATGCCGGAGCCAAAGCGAAGCAAATACTCATTCGCGCTTATATTGAGCGGCGGCGGAGCGCGTGGTATTGCGCAAATAGGCGTTCTCAAAGCTCTTGAAGAGGCTGATTTACGTCCCGATCTTATTGTTTCCACAAGTATGGGTTCAATTATCGGCGGACTTTACGCGTGCGGCTACAGCCCAGACGAGATTCTTACAATTACAAAATCTCTTGATTTAAACCGCGTAATGAGTAACAGCAGCGAGAGGGGTTCTCTCTTTGTCAATCAAAAATCTAACACCAAACATATTTTTGATATCCGCCTCAATAGTAACTTCAGGCCGGTGCTCCCTAACTCCATCTCTAACGGCCAGATTTTCTATGAGTATCTCGGCGCCAAGCTGCAGCCCCCTCTCTATCACGCCGGTTTTCATTTTGACAAGCTGCCCGTAAGTTTGCGGGTAGTCGCTACAGATATACTCAGCGGTAAAAAAGTCGTTTTTAATGAAGGAAGCCTTGTAACCGCGATACGCGCCTCCTCAAGCGCGCCGCTTGCTTTTTCGCCTGTAGATTTTAACGGTATGCTTCTTATGGACGGCGGCCTTACCTCAAACATCCCAACAGAAGTCGCTGTAGATGAAGACGCCGCGTTTATTGTCGCAGTTGATGTAACATCACCATTATGGCAGCGAAACGAATTAGATAACCCCATACGCTTAATGGAGCAAATCGTTGCTATTGGGGTAGAACAAAATAAAGAGCGGGAAAGAAAACAGGCAGACCTAATCATAAAGCCGCTGCTTGGTTCAATATCCAACACCGATTTCGCTATGATTGACACTCTTGTAGAACGCGGCTACAGAGCGACACGCATCGCTATACCCTCTATCATGGCAAAAATTAACAATAGCAAGAATACAGAGCAAATGTTAAAACAATCTGAAGCGCTGACGCAAAAAAAAGTTGTGGTGTGGGATAACGGCGGTAAGGAGATAGCGCGAAATGATTCACTTATCGTAAATATAGATCAAACAGAAGATCTCCCTTTAAATACCGCCGCCCTCTTCCCTCAGCTTAAAGAGCTGCTAAAAGAGCACAAACTTGAATTTTCACGAATTGACTCTGTGAAAATTGAAGAGGACGTTTTGCACGTTTTTTCAACCCCCGCCGTTATAACAAAAGTGAAAACTTACGGTAATAAAAAGACAAGCGGCAAAATTTTGCTTACCGCCGCGGGGATAAAGCCGGGAAGCCAATTGGAAAGTTCACAAATAGAACGCAGTATAGTCTCTCTTTACTCAACTGAACTTTTTGAAAATGTAAATATTGAAACAACGCCCGATATGCGCGTCAATATTCATGTAGAGGAGAAAAGTTACTGGCGTGTAAGAGGAGGTTTGCGCTATGATAATTTCAACCGCGGCGAAGGTTTCCTGCAGCCCGCTTATGAAAATCTACTCGGTCAGGGGTTTTCCGCAGGTATGCACATGCAGTATGGTATGCGAAGAGAAAAATACGCCATTGACATAAAAAATAACCATCTGCTCACCTCAAACTTTGCGCAAAGCAGCCACCTGCAAGCTTTCAGCGCAAATGAACGAATCTATGAACGCAAAGTTACTATGCGTGATTCCGTTGAGGGACTGTGGCAGCCTGACTCTATCTATATTAACGAAGCGGTGTTAAGAAAAAGCGGTATCTCATTTACTATAGGCACTCAGCTTGGGAAATCTATGTCGATTGAAAGCGGTGCTAAATTAGAGAGCTTTCAGATTCAGCAGTCAAGCGGCGGAATTTTTGATAATGATCTTGGGTTTGGATTCAGAAACTCCATGCCGTACTTTATGACCCGCCTTGATATCGACACAAGAGACGCAACACCATTTACCGCGAACGGCTGGCGTAACTCCATTACTGTCGGAGCCGCCACAGAAATAATAGGCGGAACAGAAGAGTTTATAAAGTTAGACGCAAGCCTGAGCCGCTACTTTACGTTATTTAAACGCCATACTTTTAACCCGCAGATTATCTTCGCCTGGGCAAACGCCGTACTGCCAGACGTCGAAAAATCATATCTGGGCGGCGCTATACCGGAGCAGAGCTACCGCGACGCCGATATATACAATATCATCCCATTTATGGGACTGCAGCCAAGAGCGATTTCCGGCGATATTATGGGGCTTATGCACCTTGAATACAGATTGACCCTTAGAAGAAATCTTTACTTCACGGCAGCCGTAGACTGGGGACAGGTATGGACTTACGATGAATTCAAAAAACGAGATATGGATGAGATACTGCCTCAAACCCCTTTAGGATGCGGCGCCGGACTCGCCTGGCTTACCCCCATTGGCCCAGTACGCCTCTCATACGGCCAGCTTATCAGAAGCAAAAAAGATGACCCAATGCTTTACTCCGAACCCATAATTTATTTTTCAGCAGGCCACGATTTTTAAGTCCCATTCGGGACATTTCACGAAAATAACATAAAAGAGGCGGTTTTTAAGATGTTAAATATCTATCAGGCTTTTGTGGAATCTTTTCAAAGTGAAGATTTTGGGATTGACGTCGTGTGTGAAAATGAATCGGCTCCGTCGTCAAGCAATAGTTATGCTGAGTTACAGATGGGGCTTTTTGAGAAAAAACCTTTTACGCTCTCCGACAGTGACCAGATAGAGGGAGGTTTCCGCGTCATTCTGCGGTATCCTGAGGGCAGTGAGGTTAATGACGCGAGAGAGAAAATAGAAGCGTATTACAAAATCGGTTTGTCAATTGAACTTGACGGTAACGAAAAGGCTGTGATTTCCGGTTTTAGCAAAGAAGTTGGTGAAGTTGAAGATGGATGGTATAAATTAATTCTCAACGTCCGGTATCGGGCTATTGTAAAAAGGGGGTAATATTATGGGTGTGACAGAGAGTGTTGGGACTAAGCTTTTTATTTGTGATCTTCCGCCGACAACAAATGATGCAGGTGGATTTGGGAGTTTGACATTTGAGTCAATCGGCGAAGTAATAGACGCCGGCGAACATACCAGAGAGTACAGCGAAGTAAGCTATATCGATCTCAAAGACGGCCGCACAGTAAAAATGAAAGGCTCCTACAATGACGGCGGACGAACCGTACAATTAGCTTACAGCAAAGATGATCCCGGACAGATTGTTTTGCGTGAAGCTCTCAATAAGCGTAAAAAATACAGCTTCAAAATAGAATATCCAGGAGAAAATGCCGAAAAAGACTACTTTACCGCATACGTCATGAGCATCTCCAAAACCGTTGGCGGAGCAGACGGCTATCTTACAATGTCTGTTACGCTCGCTCTTGATGAAGGCGTTGTTACGGCATAGGCGGATGATGCAAACTAATAGGGAAGAATCGGAATAACTCCGTTCTCTGTTTTTAACTGATCACTGACAACTGACCACTGATCACTGTAAATAAAGGATTTCTCAAAAAATGGATATCTCAAAACTCGACATGACCGAACACGCTAACAGGGGCGCGCAGCTTCAAGTCTTACATCCTGTCAATAAAACTCCAATTGAGGGAATGATCATCACCCTGCTTGGGACGGATTCGACACTCTACCGCCAACGCTTTGCCGCGTGGCGCCAAAAATTCATAAACACAAACAATGTTCCCGGCATTAACGACGCTGAGGAACAAGCTATGGAGTGCCGCGCTGCCTGTACGGTAAATTGGAAAGGCATGGAGCGCGACGGTAAACCATACGAATGCACACCTCAAAACGTGCGTGAACTCTATTCTAATCCTGGATACTCATGGCTTGTCGAACAGGTTGACGCATTCATACAGGACCGTTCCAATTTTTTCGTGATTGCAGACGGCAGCTAACCGTCTGCGTTCAGATGTTAGCGTGGCTGCACGCCGCACCGCGCGACAAAAAAGGAAAACTGTTAAAACCGCGAGCCGAAGGGTACAAAGGAAATCTGCCCGATTCCGGGTCTCTTGGCTATCTCCTTGAATATCTCAAAGAGATAGGCCCGGCAATGGTAAACGGCAGCGGGATTGCGCCTGTAAACTGGCAGGAGATACGTGCGTGGCAGAAACTGACAGGCGTATACTTAGAAGCGTTTGAAGCGCAGATCATAAGAGAATTATCATGCGTATACGCAGAGCAGTACGTTAAATCGGAAAAAATAGAGTGCCCCCCGCCCTGGTTGGATAAGAAAGCGGATAAGGCGGCGGTTAGTGAAAGGGTTAAACGATTGTTTAGAACTTAGAACTGAGAACTTAGAACTGAGAACTTAGAACTGAGAACTTAGCACTGAGAACTTAGCACTGAGAACTGAGCACTGAGAACTGAGCACTGTAAAAAAGGACTTACAAATGTCAATAGACCTCACATCTCTGCAAATAACAGTAGATACCAAACAATTGAAAGACGTCATAAGCGAATTTGACCTCTTTACAGAAGCGTGTACCGAGTCAGCGGAAAAAGCAACCTCCGGACTTGCGGTAAATCTGCTTGCTCAGGAAGAAATGCTGCGGCAATCATACGAAAACCGGCGCAGCATTATGATGGAAGCAGCCGATACGGCAGAACAAGGTCTCACAGCAGTAATGATGCAAGCCGCGCAAGAACGTATTGGAATGCTTGGCATGCTTGATACGCAGAATATGCAGAGCTCGCTTGCAAGATATCAGCAAACCTACAACGGAATATCCGGCATTGCCAAAGGCTTCGTCTCTGAAATAGCCGGTACCTACGGCGATATGTTTGGCATGTCTAAAGCATTCGCTATAGCCGACAGCACAATACAGATGCTAAGCGCCGTCATGAAAGCCGCCAATACGCCGTTTCCCGCAAATCTTATGGCAATGGCCACTGTAGCAGCCTCCACCGCCGGACTTATATCGCAGATTAAAAGCACCAACTTTGCCGGCGGGTTTGACAGAGGCGGAAATATCATGTCCGGTAAATGGGGAATTGTGGGCGAATATGGCCCTGAGATTGTACGGGGGCCGGCGGGTGTGGTAGGGAGAGAAGAGACTGTTGAGCTTTTGCGGGAAGCGTTGGCGAATAGAGGGCAAGAGACTCCAAAGTCTAACCAAACAACACAAAATATTGCAATAACTCTTGCTGATAGCAGCGGCGGCATTACTGATCAGATGTTTAAAGAGATAAGAAGCGGGCAAATGGATACCGTTATTGTAGAAATAGCTCAAAAGATGCGCTCAATGGGGATTGTATAATGTCAAAAATACTGTTTTCTAAAAACGAAGATATGTCAGATGCTATAGCCGTGACTCCTCCATCTTTTGGTTATACAGTACAGCTGACAAAGGCTGTATCTGTCAGGAGAAATATAGGAAATGTTTCATGTTTTAATCATGGTATAAAAAATGACTTCCGTGACGTTGAATTTACTTTGCAAGTTGATAAAAATGAAGTTTTATTATTGAGGTATTTTTTTGACAGCTTGAAAATGATATCTGTTCAAAACCCAGAGTTTTACTTAAAAACAAGCGAAAATTTCTTCGCCGCCGGCCCAGATCAGGGCGATAATAAAATATTTGAAGTATCGCTTGCAAACAATCCGCAGTTTTCTGCAATGATGGCTGAGCCGTTTGGTTTTTTCACGTGTAAAATGAAATTAACATTTGCAAATTTGGAGCCGATTATCCCACCGAGTGAATCTCCAGAATTTAATGCAAGTTGGGACTTTGGAACTGTTTACGGATTGCGTAATCCAGAAAGAAATCCAGAACAAGAATACGCAGCTGCAAGAAATAATTCGTTATCAGGCAAACCATTTGTAAAAAATAGCTTTGTTGATGAATTTACAACCACGATAACACAACAGACAACTACTGCTAAAATGGCAGAGCTGTTTTACTTCTTGCAAGCCAAGCGTACGACTGAGTTTGATATTAATATGGGCAAAAACTTCTGGTTATTTGGCCCTGATGTGCAAGAGAACGGTAAAATAGAGGTGAAGCTGCTTGATAATCAATTTATCATAACACACATAGCTCCTGATTTATGGAGTATTAATTTAAGATTGTGGCATGTAAAAAACAAAAAATATCCTACAGGTATGATAATAGCGAATCCTAATATAGTAAAACAAGGCCATCCTGTTCAGGTTCATTGGTCAACAGAAAGAGCAGAAACAATCAAAATATATGATGAGCCAAACACATTCGTTACTCAAATGACACAAGCGTCAGGCTATGTTATAAGATATCCACAAGTCAATACTACATATCTTCTTGAAGTATCAAACGAATTCGGAAAATATCTAACAAATTTTAATATACAGGTGATACCATGAATATAAATAATATCATCAATAGCGAAATATTGGTCTATATAATTATAGGTAATGCAGATGAGATGTTGTGGCTGTACGAAAAACCTGAACTTGGTTTATTCAAAATAAAAAATTTTGTGTCTAAAAAAGATCAGTTTGTTTTAGTGTATGGTACCGGTGAGATAGTTGGCAAGCACTTTGGACAAACACCATCAAAATATGCACTTGGATTTCTTTCAAAATCAAGCATTTCTGAAATATCTGAATCATGCGATTTGAAGCGTGGGGGAGGTATATTACAAAGACGAAGTTTTACATTGAGCCTGGATAACACAAGAGAATTAAAGAATCATCTTGATTCTTTAGGTGTTGGACTATACGGAAGACAGGTATATGTTATAGAATATGGATACGATGCTTCACAGATAGAAACCAGAACACTTACTTTCAATCCTTTGTCATTTGGAATAGTTACCTGTTTGCAATGGGGAGATACTGATTTAAAATTGTCGGTATTGCCAAGTTTTGAAATGATACGCCGTAGCAATGTAATGATTGAAGATTTCCCTATCACTATAGGTGATCTTGACTACGGAGTCAACAGAATAGATAGAGAAGCATCGTTGCTATTTGCGGATTTGGAAGTTTCTGACGTTATAGACATTAGGACTACAAGTACAGAACCGCCTTTGTACGCATATATATTTAGCCGGCAGCTCAACGATAACGAAAAAATAAATAATGAAGATATACTTGCAAATATTGATAGTCTTAGAGATAGTGAAAGAAATTGTTACTGCATAGCTAATAAATCAGTAGAAGCCATCAAAATATTTGGTATAGATAATGAATGGTTAGACCCAAATACGGGTAATTATGTTTTGAGAATGTTACTTTATGAAAAATTTGACGGAGATTTTAATCCGCTTACTATTGATGTGTATGAGTATGATTTTAGTTATATATCTGATAAATGGCCTAATTCATTGGGAAGAAAATTGGATTTAGACGGGCTTACTGCCGAAATGGATAGGCCTTTTTTTGTCAATAAACATAATAAGATTCAAGATATATCTGCTATTGGAGGGATGGTTAATTCAAGCGAATGGAATGAGATACAACCTAATAGTATATTAACTTATCTTTTGAAAAGAAGATTTAATCCTCATGATTGGGTAATCAATGGTTTATATAATATATACTCATATGATTATAAAATGTCAAATAGTTTTAAATTAATAGATAATTCCGATAGACTTAAATGGTGGAGTGATAATGGAGATATTAGCGGGGTTAAAATAGACACTGGACTATTCTCACCAAGCGGTCAGATGCTTAATGCCGTATATTATGCTAAACCGGAATTAGATGGAGGTAAAATAATTAACGGCGACATAGAAGAATTTGAGGAAGTCGGTGTAAGCCTATCGGCAACTGGAAATTCGTCTGATTGGTTTAGACTTATGTTTGCTGCTGTATTTGACATAGAAAACAATGAAAATATTGATTTTGACAATGAGTACTTATCTGCAAGGTTTTCTACTGATAATATAGTGAATGGTGCTCCACCGGGAACAGGCGCTGGGGGACGTTCTGTAGTATCAAGAGTTTTATTGAGGCATTCTCAAGGCGGGGTTATATCTGATATACTTGATGTTGTCGGAGATGAGGGCGAGTTTGGTTTTGATACATTTCAAAGTGGAGTTATAAATCATTTTAAACTTAGAAACATGTTGATAAAAATACCAGAATCCTACTATGGATCTGATGACAGAGGTGTGGCTAATGTTTTTTTCTCTAAAGGAAAAGCACAACGATCATTCGGCAATATGGATTTAATTAGTGGATTGTCAATTGGGCACATATCTACTCCAATAAGTGTTGATCGTAATAATTTAAAAAGAAATATATTATTAGTAGTGGAAACAAAATCATCTCGTTCTGGTACAGGGTCAGGGTCTTTTACTGCCAGTAGAGTATTTGGCATTAGAATAAACGAGTTGGGGATATTGTATAAAAAAGCTGTTGACATATCAGAATATATATTAATGAAAACAAAAGGTAGAATGTTTAGGATAACTCCACCAGAGGGAACAGCTGTGCCTGAACACTATTTTACTATTGACAACCCTGTTACTGCTATTGAGCATTTTCGCAAACTTTCTAATTGGGAAGAGACAAGAGAAGGTACTTATGATAGAAATAAGATATGGGGTGAAGCTTATGTAACTGAAGGATACAGCGATAGGATAGATGCAAAATCATTTAATAATCCATCAATTAATGCGTTAAAGGAAATAAAAATTGCAGGGCAAATATTAGATAGTGAAGATGCCGAAAGCGATTCTATTGTAAAGTCAATTTGTCAAGATTTTTATATAGTTGCAAATCAAATTATACCTCATAGTTCATTGCCTTGGCCAGGCCAAATGGTATTTGAGTGGATAGACACTACAAGTATAGCAAATGAGGGTATTGCGAATATCGATATTCCTATTGATCCAAACAATCTGCCCGCAATTAAGCACGATCAATTAATATCATTCGGAGACGTTGTTGAACCAAGCTCAAGCGATATATGCTTGGAGCCAATAATTAAGTATGGATATGTTCATGGAATAGGATTTACGAAAGAATTGTCGATACATGGGATTGCTACGCATAGCACATATCAAGATGGGTTAGCTGTGGGGTTTGAGGGATCGGATGGAATGCGTATTTGGAGACGATGCAATGATCTTTTCAAAATATGTAGAAATTTTGCTCAAATGCCACAAAATATTATTGAGCAAAAATGGATACAGAGCTATGCTACTGCTAAATGGAAATTGGAAAAGTTTTTGGAGTGGCAGTTACGGCCGCGCATACAAATAGTAGTGTCTTGGAATGTGGGCTACAGGTGGAGAGTTGGAACACATATAAAGATGTCAATACCTCATATCAAAAGTGGAGATCCATTGCTTTGCGTTTGTGAAAGCGTCGGAAAAAATTATCAACATGGTAAAGTTACCGCCGGCTTGATTTATCTTGAAAGTGTGAACCCTGAACCAGAAACCTTTGTCATTATAGATGAGAGCGGGGACAGAAATATTGTTATTGATGAAAGCGGTGATAATCAGATTACCAACATAGAGGGCGTGGTGTGAATATTGAAAATAACGTACTAAATATAACCTTAAGTATGGAGAAAATTGTAAATGAAAACTAAGTTACTTCTCACATTCACTATTCTTACGGTATTGGCATTAAAGATAAGCGCAGATGTCATCAAAATATCGTCTGTTGACGACCTTCGAAAAATCGGGCAAGACAATGCTTATCCAATGAATGGTCATTATGAGTTGACGCAAGATATCGATATGACAAATGTTACGAATTTTAATCTTGGTATTAATGGTTTCTTTACAGGTATATTTGATGGTAAAGGGTATGTGATAAAGGGTTTGAATATCACTTATCACGGAGTTCATTATATAGGTTTATTCCGCTCTTTAGAACCGGGTGGCGAAATAAAAAATCTTGGTCTTATAGATGTTGATGTAACAGCCACTAATTACGTAGGTAGTTTGGTAGCAGTATTAAGTGGTGGTACAATTACGAATTGCTACTCCACAGGCCGTGTATGGGGTTCTAATTATGTAGGTGGTTTAGTAGGGCAGATGTTATCCGGTACAATTATCAGCAGCTATACTACGGTAGATGTAGACGGTAGAGATCAAGTAGGAGGTTTAGTAGGAGGGATGTCTGGTGGTAAAATTGTAAATTGTTACTCTACCGGTGATGTAAGCGGAGGATTTTTAGCGAGCAGTACACCATTTCTTGGTGGCCTTATAGGACGCGTAATAATAGGAGAAATTGTCAATTGCTATTCCACAGGGGTTTTGAGTAGTACTAGTAGTATAAGAGATCCAATAATAGGCGGTCTGATTGGAACCTCCACTTTAGCAACAGTTACCAACTCTTATTGGGACACAGAGACATCAGGTTTTACCACATCAGCAGGAGGCGAAGGCCGTACTACTGCTCAGATGCAACAACAATCTAACTAC
>Ga0123356_10003117_pt1 | contig 17486 bp, 19 predicted proteins | sample TergutEmb28metaG_2_FD_92546 | JGI IMG/M metagenome (GOLD analysis project Ga0123356, IMG submission 92546) | Embiratermes neotenicus P3 segment gut microbial communities from Petit-Saut dam, French Guiana - Emb289 P3 | ecosystem: Host-associated > Arthropoda: Insects > Digestive system > Gut ...
CCACCAAAGAATAGGAGCCGGTTCGTTCCTTATAATCTGCTGAATTTTTGAGCTTCCTCGAGTTCCCGCCTTCGAGGCGTGATGAGCGGGATCCGTGAACGTCCCCTCCGTGAACGTCCCCTCCGTGAACGTCCCCTCCGGGGGACAGCCGAACTCGGCCTCGTCCGGTTGGGCTCGGGACTGTTTCGGCCTCGGTTCTCCACGTGTGATAGAGTTCGTCGTTACGCTAACCTTCTAGAAGTGAAATCGCAAGACTCGGAACCAGATCCTCCAGGCCTGGCGAGTCAGTTGCCGGATTATGAGCGACAAGAAAGATCCAAGGGCAGGGCTCGGAACTCGTGCTGTCTGGTCGGGCGAGCAGGGTAAGCGCTGGTTCGGAGCCACCCAGGTGCCCGTCGCGCTCAGTGTCTCGTATGGATACAGCACGGTCGCGGAATGGCTCGATGTTGCCCAGGGCAATAAAAGCGGTCACATTTATGGACGCAATACCAACCCCACCGTGGCTGCGTTCGAAGAGAAAGTGAGGGATCTCGAGGGCGCAGAAGCCGCGACTAGCTTTTCGAGCGGCATGGCGGCGATTAGCAATACTTTGTTCACGTTGCTCTCGCCCGGTGATCGCGTCGTCTCGGTGAAAGACACTTATGGCGGAACCAACAAGCTATTCCTGGAATTTCTGCCGCGATTCGAGATTGAAGTGGTCCTTTGCGATACCACCGATTGCGCGGGGCTTGAAGCCGCAGTCGCGAAGGGATGCCGGCTCCTGTACCTCGAGTCGCCAACCAATCCGACCGTCAAAGTGATCGACATCTCCCGCCTTGCGGCTGCAGCGCATGGCCAGAGAGCGCTGGTTATCGTGGACAACACATTTGCGACTCCCATAAATCAACATCCACTCCAGCTCGGAGCTGATCTCGTCGTGCATAGCGCGACGAAATTTCTTGGCGGTCATGCAGATGCTCTCGGCGGCATCGCCTGTGGAAGGAGGGATCTTCTGAAAAGTATCTACCATTTTCGCGAGATCAACGGAGCGTGTCTGGAGCCGATGTCAGCGTATCTCCTGTTGCGCGGAATGAAGACTCTGCATCTCCGCATCAAGCAGCAGAACGAGTCGGCGCTGCGGATTGCGCAATATCTGGAATCGCATCCGCGGGTCGCAAAGGTCTTTTATCCAGGCTTGCCATCGCACGAGAGTCACGAAATCGCGCGCCGGCAGATGTCAGGATTTGGCGGCGTTCTCAGCTTTGCTTTGCGCGGCGATTTCGATGCTGTGAAAAGATTTCTAGCTCGACTACGGCTTGTGAATTTAGCAGCCAATTTGGGAGCAGTAGAGACCGTGGCCGGGCCACCAGCAACAACCAGCCACGTCGAGTCCACACCCGAAGAACGCGAAGCGGCCGGTATACCGGAAGCGTTAGTCCGCTATTCAGTCGGCATCGAAGATTGCGAGGATTTGGTCGCGGACCTGAAGCAAGCGTTAGAGAGCTGAATCGCCTACGGTGATCCCACGGCTTGAACCTTGATGAAACTCTCCCGTCCAAGCCGCTCCTGTCCTCACCGCTCCACATGCGCAACGAATCGAAGAAAAAACCGCAGTTTCGGGCTCAGATGCGTGAGGCCGCTGGTTTGACGCTGCTTAGTACGGTTGCTATTATCAAATTGCGGGGTGGAGCAGTCTGGTAGCTCGTTGGGCTCATAACCCAAAGGTCGGTGGTTCAAATCCACCCCCCGCAACCAATGGAATCATAGGTTTACGGGGATTTTGGATTTTTGGTTGTGGTCCAAAATGGTCCATTAAGGAAAATTTGACCTCTTGAAAGGCCGCTACATGCGGCCTTTTGCTATTCGGGTTGTTTTTGAGAGAAGAGCCGTCGCACAACGGATGTATTCGCTTTGCGCTTTGCGTCCATGAAAGCGCCGCCGTACACATTCATCGTGGTTGAGATGTTGGCATGCCGCATCAGCTTCTGCTGAACGCCCAGGGGAGCTCCGGTTTCGTCGAGCCAGGCGCGGTAGCTGTGACGCAGGGAATGCCAGCCAACCGACCCCGGAATCTTTGCCCGCTCGGTCGCCGGTTTCAGCATCTTTTTGCGCAGAGAGCCGGAATCGTACGGCCTGTCGGTTCGCGGACTCGGGAAAACCCAGTCCCCATGAGTTTCCGGACAAAGCCGCTTCCACTCGAGAAGAATGGTCGCAACGTCCGGGTCCAAGGGCAGTTCGTCCTGTGAATACTCGGATTTCAGTTTTGTTGGTTGACTTCGGGCATAGCCTTCGGTGACGACCATGACTAGGCGCTCGAAGTCGACGGATGGCCAGCGCAACCCGAGAACCTCGCTGATGCGCATTCCCGTGCAGCCGGCCAGGAGGACCATCGATTTGTACGGTTGCCGGAGTTGGTTGAGCAGGGCAACAAACTCGGCCTCCGTCAGAATCCGCGGGGGTTTGATCCGCTTGCTGACTCCTTTGAGCTCGACCAGGCCCATCGGGTTTCGCTCGAAAGGAATGAGCTCCCAGAGCATCGCCTTTTCGAACAAGCGGTACATGAGTCCGCGCAGGTGACATTTGGTTTTCGGTGCGAGCGGCAGTTTGCGAAGCCAGTCTTGAACCGAATAAGGCTTTACATCTTTGAGCAAACATTTCCCCCATCGGGGTGCAATGTGCTTGTTGACGCGGTTGAGGTCTGGTTCTTTCGTAGTATGGGCGAGGCCGCCGTGCTCGATCTCTTCCCTTACATATCGATCGATCAGACCCTGAAAGGTGACAGCTTCCCGCAACGGCAGGCCGTTGTTGATTTCGAGTCGCAGACCCTCGGCTGCGCGTTTGGCGTCCGCCCGGGAAGGAAAATCCTCGACAGTTCCCAGCGTTATTGCGGGCCTTGTCACCGTCGGGTTGTCCTGGTCCCGATAGCGGAATATCCATACGGCAGGACCTTTGGTTCTCTTCCGAAGTTCAAGATTTCCAAACTGATAACGGTTACGTCTAGGCAATTTGTCCTCCTTCGCCTTGACGTCGCCGGGAGAGTTCGGAGCATACCTGAGCGCGCAACCACTCGTCCAGTTCCGAAATGTAGAACAGCCATCTCTTGCGCTGACCGTATCCAACGGGGTGTGCGGGGATATGCCCCGCGCCGGCCATGCGTATGATGCTCCGCACATGCACGTGTAGAAACTCCGCCGCAGTTTTCGCGCTGACCGGCCTCTCGGAGGGTTGCGCGAACTCCTCTCGCTCTGCGATCGCGGACGTGATTTGAGTGGCCATTCGCTGACCAGGAAGTCAGATTTTTGGCTTCAACTGCGTGATGTTCTATAAACCGGGTTGCAATTTCGGTCAAACGGGTCGGATCTTTGCTTCGCATCCGTACCACAAATTGTCTTCGCGCCAACCTATCGAGGGGATCTACCTGATGTTGCGAACTCGCAGCGTATTCGGCCCGTCGTGCTGAGAGCACGCTTAACACGACGCAGTAAACACTTGCGTGGAAGAGCTCTTGGCGTTGCAATGGCCCTAAACGTGTTAAGGCTTTCTTTTTGTGGAAGAGTTGGGATCGATTGTTGATGCGGCTGGGGCTGAGGTTCAGCGCAGACTGCCCTGTCATAAGGAAAGGAGAAATTCTGCTAACAACGCTTTTTTTCTTATGACATCCTCCGTTCTTCTCGACGACTTAACGGGAACGGAAGGCACCAGCACCCTGGGGGAGTGTATGCGAACAGCGTCGCGGTCTCTTCGGGTATGATCAGCCACTTCCTGCGATCTATAGAGCTTCACCAAATAGGTGCACAATTCCGAAAATAGTGGTAAAAGGGCTGGGGACGAAGGGGACTTTCTCAATCATCATGGCATTTTCCGAGGAAGAGAAAATTCTGCTGGAAAATCATCTCAAGAACTACACGGAAAAGGTGCTGCGTTTGCTGGAGCGCCTGGAGGCAGAATCCGGTGAGATGTTTGTTCCTCACATTGCCGATATGGCACTGACCTGGGCGCTTCTGATGCGGATGGTCACGCATCTTGGTGGAGAAGAAGGAATCAAAGCCTCAAGGGAATTGCTGGAGGAAACGATCGAAAGATTTCGGCCCAGGCTGGCGGATGTTAAGCAGATTTTGAAAGAGGGAGGAGACAGGGAGTGAAGCTGCAATTCAAATGTTTCACCGCTGCACTGGCGATCACGGTGTGTCTCGTCACTGCGGGTTGCAACCACGATCCGAATCCGCCGACGGAGGCGGATGCGATTGCAGTCGCAAAAAGGGTGAATAGATGTATCCCGCCAGGTAACGAAAATGAACTGATAAGTCTGAAGAAAACGAACGGTCAGATGGAAACCGTTAATGGGGTCAAGGTCTATACCCTGTATTACACCGCTACAGAAAGGCATTTGACCCCGGTAGGGGTTCATCCTGCTGGCTGGGTACAGACTTGGTCCAGCAACTATCCCTTCGAATGGACGGAAGGCGGCTGGCGGGGACCTGACGGCCAGGTCTATTCGAAGCACTAATCTTTGGTTCTGCTCCGTTTCCAGATTTCTTTTGGTCGTCTGTACCGACGTGAATTGGCTTTAAATCCTGGTTCGTTTGACCAAGATTTGGACTGGCTCTACGCTCTCCTCATCTGATACCAGACGGGAGGGGCAACACAATGTACTCATCGCCCGTTGAGACCCTGAGGGCGCTCGAGCAAGTCGGTTACTTCACCGATCTGAAGACTGCAACGACCGTCTACTTAGCCGGTAAGATCCACCGCCCCATCATGCTGGAAGGTCCGGCAGGCGCAGGCAAGACGGAGCTGGCGAGTTCCGTGGCCCGCGCATACCGCGTTCCGCTATTGCGTCTGCAGTGCTATCAGGGAATCAATGAAGAAAAGGCGATTGGCCACTACGACCGCAGCCTGCAGGAACTCTATGTACTGCTGATGAGCAAGAGCGACCGGCCGCCGGAATGGGCGGAAATCAAGCGGGAGGTAACCAGCCGGGCGTATTTCATGGCGGGTCCGCTCCTTGAAGCCATCGAGCAGGAACGCCCCTGTGTCCTTCTTATCGATGAGATCGACAAGGTCGATTACGCCTTTGAAGCCATGCTGCTGGAGTTGCTTTCCGCCTGGACGCTCTCGATTCCAAAAATGGGAACGGTCGAGGCCACGTCCATTCCTCATGTCTTTCTGACCTCCAACCAGGAGCGGCGGCTCGGTGATCCATTGCGGCGGCGGAGTTTCTATCTGGTCGTTGAGCATCCGACCGCCACGCGAGAGGCAGCGATTGTAGCGAGACGGACCCCGGAAGCTGGTGAAGCAACACACCAGTTTGTTGCTGGTCTGGCAAAGAGCCTGCGCGCCTACACCCTGGAAAAACCCCCGTCGATCTCGGAGATGAATGATGTCGCCCTAGCAATGGAACTCCTCGGTATTACGCGACTCGGCCCGGAGCATAAGGAGATCATCTTGCCTCTAATCGCAAAGACGGAAGGCGACCGAAAGCGGCTTCTGCTGAAACAAGCTTTCGAGTCCATCGTCCGCATGGCAGGAGTATACGCAGGAGAGTTGGCGGACCAGCCCGGGAGCCCCGAAGCGCTGAGCGAGGCTGGGGTATGAGAATCAGCATTACCTGCGCAGCCGTGGTGGTTTCAATGATGGCGATGCCTGCGCTTGCCGTGCCTCCGGGACCGGACCTTACTTACTACGCGCATGCCTACGCAGATCACTACGGTGTACCACGCGCGTTGGTCGAGGCGCTCATCGAGCAGGAATCGGGATGGAATGTATACGCGCGTTCCTGGAAGGGCGCTGGAGGACTGATGCAACTGATGCCGCGGACCGCACAGCTTTATGCGGTGCCCAACCGCTACTCCGTAAGCCAGAACCTCAGCGGGGGAGTGCGGTACCTGGCGGACCTGCTCCATGAGTTTCACGGCGAGATGCGGCTTGCCGTTGCGGCGTACTACTGCGGGTCGGGACCTCTGGAGCGGCGCGGTCTCGATTACCACAACCCAGACGTAGTGGCCTACGTCGACGCAGTTCGTCGGCGATACGAGCGCCACTTGTCCGAAGAAAAACTTCGCGGTACTTCAATAAAGGCAGGAGGCCAGTAAATGCGAACTGTATTCCTTTCAATTATCTGTGCCGCGGCAGGAGTATTAGCGTTAGGACGAGCGGTTTTCGCCCAGCAACTCAACGAGGTTCGGCCAGAGGTGACAGTCCTGCCGATCTCAGGCAGTTCAGTTACGGATATTCATCTCCGCCCTCTGTTCACCACGACGATCCGGCTGCCCGAGAAGGTAACATCGGTGGCCGTCGGCGCACCCACACTATTCGAAGTCGAGCATTCAGACCAGGAGCCGCGGCTGGTATTCGTGAAGCCAAGCACGCGTGATGCCGCGACGAGCAATCTGATCGTTGCTCTCGACTCAGGGCACGAGATCAGCATGCGGCTCATTTCTGACGGGCTGGAAGGAAAAACGCCAGTCGACTTCGTTGTCAACTACCAGCCGGCCCAGAGCTTTTTGATCGGATCTTCGGACAGGGTGACAGAGCACGAGGAAGATGTGCCTGCTCGTAAAAATGTAGGGAACGAAATTCCGGTCATCGATCTAGCGCTGAAGCGTCAGGCAGACACTGCTTCTCCAGCGTGGCGAGGCGCTCCCACGACAAACAGCCGCACTCCGCATGCAAAGGCGCCAGGCAAGCCGTTGGTGGGCGCGCTGGGAGAGGTACGCTCGCAGGGCGATGCGATGTGGGTCGCCTACTCGGTCCTGAATACGACCGACCATTGGATCGAGGTCCTTCCACCGCAGGTTGAGATTAATAGCACAAATCAGGAGGTAGCGGAGAAGGAAAACAAGAAGGAAAGAAGGAAGAAGGGAACGCAGATCTTGGCCGAAGAAGTTGCGGTTACCGATTACCGGCTCAGCACCACACGACTGGCGCCGGGCGAACGCGCCGATGGCGCCGTCGAGTTTTCACGTCCGGAATTTAAGCAGAGCAAGGACACGCTGATGCTCCAGCTTGCAACAGCCAGTGAAGCCGACAATCCGCTACTGCTGCCGCTCCCGTTTGTCGGGCCGGCAAGGTAAGTATTTCGCTTTTGAATCCGTGTTGGAGGATAGAGATGGGCAAGCCAGAGGTAACGATTCAGCCGAGCACAGACGAGAAAGTCGTCCCGATTGTCGATTCGGATGAAAGCAGTCGGGAAGGAGAGTCGAACAACGTCAAGCGTCGTCCTTTTGTGCTGGAGCGCAAGCCGGGCGGCGGACGAGGCAATATGCCCTTGATGCTGGGGGCGGCAGGTACCGTTCTCATTTTTGGAGTCGTGATGATCGCTCTTCTTTCAACCAAGGGAACCGCCAAGCACAAGACGCCTGCGGAGCCAGCAAAACCCAATCTCGGACGATATGGCCCCCCGGCGCCAAGTAAAGACCTGGTGCCCGAAGACAGAATGAAGCCATCACCGTCCGAGCCCAAAACGGCCGGGAACATCAAGGCGTCGGACATCGAGCACACAAAATCGGTGAAGCGGGCGCAAACGCAGGCGGCAGCCCAACCTGCGGCGCCGCCATCCGGGAACGTCCTCAAGCAGGTCGCGAAATTCCAGGAGCCAGACACCACTCCGGGAGAGCCAAAATGGACTCCGATGCCTTATGGAAGCAATCCTGCTTCCGAACAGCAAGCCCTGAAACGCGAGGAGGATGCGCTGAGCAAACCGTCGCTGGTCTTTGCGGCACATGAGCGGAACGTAGGACACGCTGAAGCGGGGACGGTCGGTCATCCGGAGATCACAAACCTAGGACTTGCTCCCGGATATCATGTCGCTGCACGGCTGGAAGCGATGGCGACTACGGCGGTTCACGCTCCCGTCATTGCCGTAATTGAGCACAATTACGAACGGGATGGAGAGATCATCATTCCGGCGGGCAGCCGAGCTATAGGGAAAATCACGCAGGCTGACCCCTCCGGACTAATAAACATTACGTTCTCGTCGATTGAGTTTCATTCGGGAGAGACGGTGCCGATCGAAGCAGTGGCTACGGATACGAGTCTGAACGCGATCAAGGGCAAGGTCACCGGTAAGCAAATCGGCAAGAGTCTGGTGGTTCGATCGCTCGCTGGCATTGGCGAGACGGCCGCAATGATCGTGGGCGCTCCAAGCGGCAACAGCGGATTCAGTGAAAACGACATGGTGAGAATGCGCATGGCAGACAACATCGGGAATGCGAGCGATGAACAGATCATGCGAGTCCTGACCCTGCAGCACATCGTTGTCAGTGTTCCTGCGGGAACTGAGATCTATTTGGTGTTCGCAAAGGCCCAGAGTGTACCACCGCCGTCGCATGAAACCGCGTCTCCCCTAGATGCGGGCGCAGTTGCTTCACGTCAGTAACCACATACCTCAATCTGTCCACCAAATGAAAAGAGCTTTGCTATGTCCCGCATATTTTGGGGCCCAGCTTTTTTGTGCGGTGTTTTCGATCACTGACGTGTGGTGGCTGAGATCAGGCAGTGCCGTTGTCATAAGGAAAGGAGAAATTCTGCTAACGACGCTTTTTTCCTTATGACAATCTCCGGGGCTAGGAAGGCGCGAAATGGCCCCTTATTAGTGAGGTCGTTCCATTTTTATTATCGAATATCTGCGGCTCCAGTCATTTTCCCTCCCGGGTCTTCTCACAAGAGTACGTGACGCCAGAAATTAAACTCCTCATCAAGAGCCTAACTACTAGCTGAGGCTTGCCCGACACGTTTGCGCGAAAACCTGAACAGTGGGATTGTCTGTCTTCGACGGAACACCGTCACGGAGGCAAGTTCACATGGTCAGGTGGTTCATGCAGGCGGTACGGAGCGTGCAGAAGCAAGTCTATCTAATCACAGTCGTACTGTTCGTTGCCGCTGCTCTGGTCGCTCCTGCAGCCAGCGCGGCACAAAACCTCGGCACACAACCAGCAACGGGTCAGGCAGTCCAGGGGCAGACAGCCGCACAACCGGAAGGGGCGTTCTTGAATGTCGTCAATTGGGTCTGCAACGTGATCTGCCCGGTGGGAGCCGGCATTGCAGTCGTCGCGACTGTTCTGCAGTGGCGTAATGGTCGCAGCTGGCTGCCTTCAGCGATGACAGCAGGAGGGCTCATCTGCATTTCAGGCATCCTGCGGCTCATCGAGTTCTTTATCCAGAATGGTCAGCAGATCGCGTGACTTATGCAAATACCACTGGTCCTCAGAGCGATTCTTGGGTTGTTGATGGATCTCACCATCCCAGCGGCATTGGGGGCATTCGTCCTTGCAGGCATGCGGTTGCGTTCGGAAGGCGGGATTAACTTTGAGGCCAGTGGTGGATTCTTGAAATGGATGTTCTGGGCGTGTTTTTTACTGAGTGTTCCGAGCGTCAGCTCCTGGTTAGTCGCCGAAGGAATACCGGGTGCTTCGCAACTCAATCAGGCTGGGGCAACCGGCGCAGCGTATACCGCAGGAATAGAAAAAGTCACCGGCGACTTTGTCGACAATTTCCTGGTTGGACACGTGGTCCCGGTTATTGCTGCATCACTCGTGTTCAAAGCGGTGCTCGATCTAAGCCAAGGATACAGCCCTCTGGCTTCGATTATTGCGGCACTTTTCCTCCTAGGCGTGGAAGGCATTTGGAAGTTGGCAACCGGCAGCTGGCTACAGAGTGGTGGCCAATATGGCGTAACAGACATGCTGATGAGCGTCTTCAGCTATGCAGCGACGCAGATCAGTCCAATCGTGGGAGGACTTGCCCTCTCAGCAGCCATCCTGAATCATGTGCGCCACCGTCCGTGGATGGGGCTCGTAGCAAGCGGCCTTGGTTTTCTGAGCGTAACGGGGATCTGGGCTCTAGTTAAAAGCTTCTCAGGAGTAAGCATATGAAGCACAAGAACCTCGTTTTGCACACTGTACTCTTCTCTACAAGCTGCTTCTTCTTAATGTGGTTCGTCGCATGGGTGATACGGTTTCCAATTCCACGCGCGCTGTTCGCAATTCTGGTAACTGTCATCTGCCTGGGAGCGGAGATATTTGCAGGTTACTTCGCACTACGGCAGCTGTGGAGATGGAGTGGGAGGGCAACACAGCAAATACGGAGAGAGCAGGCAATGTCACCTGTGCCGATTGTGGCAGAACGTGGAGCCGACCTAGAGGTACGAAGATGACCAGCGGTTCTTTTGATGGAGGATTGCTTAACTTCACGAACTGGGTGGGCAATGGGGTGATGCCGGTGCTGGCTGCATTGATCCTTGCACTTGGAATCTACAAGTATTCTCGCGGCTATCAGATTGATCCATATGTCGCAGGGACCATGGCCGCTCTTTGCGTTTCCGGTCTTCTTCGGCTGGCGGAAGTGTTCGCGCAGCAAGGCTCCGGCGCGGCGCAGTATTGGACTAGCTTATTGAGTCTAGCGAACTGGATCGGAAATGTGATTCTCCCGGTGTATGCGGGCATCGAAATCGCGCGCGCCGTCCTGGGTGTAGGCGGATTCTTCGAGCGGCTGAATATCGGCGATGACTGGATCCGACACTTCATCGCTGCGGGCATGTGCGTGGGAATGTCGGGCCTGTTGCGGCTTTTCGAGTTCTTCATCAAGTCAGGAACAAACGGAGTTGCATAAATGCCACTAAAGATGAGTCCCGTCTCGCGAAATCTGCACGCCAAGGTCACCATGCTCGGTCTCGAGCTCGAAGACATGTTGGCGCTGGCCATGGGCTGCTCCATCGCGATGCTGGTCGGACAGTTTCTGTTCCCAGACCGCTATATGTTCTTCCTGCCGATGAACTGGTTTTTGATGCTGCTGGTTTTAGTGCTGGGCGTGCCAGCCTTGACCTTATTGAAATATGGCAAGCCGCGGAGGTACTTGCGCGACCTGGTCGTCTATTATGCACAGCCGCGCAGTTATTGTGCGTTGAGCCGAGAGACGAAGCTGAAAGGATGTTTCGTTAAGGAGGAGTAGATGCCACGTACAAATGCACAACAGGAAGAGTCGCTCCGAGACCCTGCGGCATGCGAGCTGCTCAAGATCCGTGAATTTTGTGACAACGTGATTGTGCGGACGGACGGCTGCTATGTTGCGGGATACCGCGTGGCCGGGGCTCCGACCTACTTCGCAGACGATGATGGACGGAACGAAGCCAAGGCAGTGCTTGAGGCGCTGCTGCGAACCCTGCCCGAAGAAAGCATGCGATTCCAGTGCCGCTATGAAGTGGTCGAGAGCCTCAATGGATTCCTCGATCAATATCGCAACGCGGCGCGTTCACAATCTGCACAGGTGCGGGCGCTCGACGAGGGCAGGGTTCAGACGTGGCAGAGCAAGGAGAAGAGAGGAGATTTCCTGACGCGGATTGCGGGGATTTACCTCATCTGGAATCCTGCCATACACAAGCGCATGATGATCGCGAGCGGGGGCCCGCAATCGAAGGAAGACCGCAAGCACGCTGGAAATGGATTCCCGCTTATGCTCACAAAGGCGATTCGGAAGACCCGGAAAGAGCACGAGGACACCCTATCGGAATTCGAATCCATTCTGTCCGGCATCGAGTCGGCGATGAAGAGTGGCGGTCTTGGGCCTGAGCGGATGACGCATGATGAGCTCTTTCTTGAGATCAAGCGAGCCCTTAGCCCGCTCAACCCGGACAGAGCTGCTCTTCGACGCTTGCCATTGGCCACGCGGGAGATCTCGCATCGCGAGCAGCTGGCTTCGATCAGCATCCTCGGCCAAACGGAAACTTACCTCAACATCGACGGTCTGCTCTGGACGTTCCTCAGCCTGAAGCTTGCACCGGACGGGACGTATCCCGGAATTCTGCGGCAGCTCATGACCACCGGATTCCCTATGGTGATTTCCACGCAGGTCGTGATCCAGGACCAAAGGGTGGTGCTAGACCGTTACAAAAAAAAGTTCCGCAAGATGCAGGCCGCGCAGAAAGACTCGAAGGGAAATCTGCGGGTCGATGTTACGGCGCAAGTCGCCACGCAGGAGCTCATTCAGATTCAGCAGGAGATCATCGCCTCTTCGGTCAAAACGGCGCGTGTGAGCGTCATTATCGGCGTCCACACGTCATCGACGGCCTGGAGTTCGCAGCAGTACGAGGCCGCGGAGCGCGAACTGGCGAGCCGCCGGCAGCAGCTACTGCAGGTAATAGCGCGCATGAATGGTGCGCGCGGCTTTGCTGAATCGCTGGCGACCCGCAGGCTCTTTCTCTCAACATTACCGGGCTTGGCTGAGGACGATGCACGCGATCATGATCTGCTGACGCCGCACGCTGCCGACCTTCTGGCGCTGGAGCTGCCATGGGCAGGGACCAGGCGTTCGCCATTGATGGCCTTTGAAACGCCGTACCGGCAGCTGTGCCCCTTCTCGCCTTTCGATCCCTCCCTCGAGAATGCGAATGCCATCATCGCGGCTACTTCAGGGACCGGGAAGAGTGTGCTGGTCGGCAAGATGCTTCTTACCGCGGGCCGAGAAGATGTGCAGGTCTCGATCATCGAGCGGGGTGACAGCTACTATCACGCGGTGATCTTTATGGGCGGGCAGATGATCAGCATGTCGCTCGACAGCGATCAGACGATCAACCCGTTTGACCTCGAACCTGGGGAAACGCAGCCAACGAACGATCAGCTGGCGTTTTTAAAAAACCTCACCCGTTACATGATCGGCGACAGCGGACACGAGGACACGGATCTGCTCGACAACCTGATCATGACCGCAATCCGCAAGACCTACGCTCGAGCACAGATGCGGCTAGACAATCCGATTCCGCTCTTCAGCGATCTCTACGACGAGCTGCAGAACTACTACGACGAGGACAAAAACCCGAAATTGAACGAAATGGCACGGACGGCCGCGGCCAAAATGCGCGCCTGGGTCAACAATGGTATGTATGCCAACCTCTTCGACCGCCCCACGACTATAGACATGTCGATGCCGTGGCTCTACTTCAACGTCGAGCAGCTCAAAGACGATCCGAAACTCGAAGTGGCGATGAGCCTGCTGATCGCCTATACGACCACAAAGCGAGCACAGGGAAAGTCGAATAAGCGGTGCATCACCGTCCTCGATGAATGCTGGACCCTACTGCAGTCACCAAGCCTCGCCCCCGTCGTCGTCCAACTCTTCCGCACGGCGCGCAAGAGAAACGCTTGCGTGTGGGGCATCTCACAAGCAGTCGAAGATTTTACAGGAACGCCGGACAAGCCGAACGAATTTGGTGGGGCGATCCTGGCAACGACAGCAATCAAGCTTATCGGGCGCATAAAAGGCAACTTCGATGTCTTGCGCCAGTTCGTCCACCTGAACGAGACGACGCTCAATCGCGTGAGGTCGCTCGGGATGACGGAAAAGGGACACAAAAGCGAGTTTCTTTTGGTGATCGGTGAGAAGGCCGAAACAACCCATAGCCTCTACGTCGTGCCCACCCCGGTCGAGTACTGGCTGTTGACGACCTTCCCTCGGGAGCGCTGGTACCGGAGCTGGTGGCTCGCTGCCCATTCCAAGCTGACCCCGATCGAGAGCTTCACATCGCTCGCGGAGAAGTATCCACACGGTCTCTCGCAAATTGAAGAGCTCCCGGAAGAGCGTTCCGTGGAGGTGAGCCGCGCCGGCGAGGGACGTTTCGTCGGGACGCCACAGCTCCATGTACGGACCCCGTTGGGGATGGAAGAAGCAATTATTGAGCAGGAAGGACAATCAGCATGAAGAGGAATAAACGGGAAGCGACTACGTTCGCAATTGGACTGCTCGCAGCGGTTCTGGCAGCTGCACCCGGGGCGCATGCGCAGTTTGCAGGTATCTTCAGCGCGATTCTCGGCACCATCACAGGTCCGATTGGAGGCGCACTTTCCTCCATCATCGGCATCCAGAAGCAAGTGCTTCAGACAGAACAACAGTTGTTATTCCCCCTCAGCCTGATTCATCAGGCTGAGAGTTACATAACCACCATCAAGGCGAGCTACCGGGGCTGGATGAACAATGTTTTCGCTATTCGTATCAGCAGTGCGTCACTTCCAGTTCCGCGCAGTCTTGAGTCGGCGTCCCTGAGCGCCCAGACGGCTCAGATCGGTAGTTACAGCCAGATTTACGCGATCACCTATGGAGCGCAGCCGGCGACGGGAGCAGCGCCCCCCCTTAATCTGCAAATGATGGACATCGAAGATGCCACTGTCAAAGATGCGACGGTGCAGTCGATTGCAGCGGACCAGGCGACGGCAACGATGATTCAGGCGGCACAACGGATGGAAGACGAGAGCCAGACAACTGCGCCCGGGACGGCGGACATGGTAGCGGCGGAAGCGCGGACTGCTGAGCTTGCCAGCATGGCGATGCAACACAAGCTTCTGGCCTATGAACTGCGGGAAAAAGCCATGGAGCTGGCGCACCGGGGAAGCATCCTGAAGCAATCAACCGCAAACATGCAACAAACCCAGCAGCTCGTGAACTTAGGAGGTGGGCAATGAAACTTTGGAGGTCAAAACTTTCGAGTGGAATCGCGGAGCATGCTCTGTTGCGACGAGTATTTGTTAGCGTTGTCGGCCTGGTCGTGGTGAGCGTAATAGCCGTGCAGCCAGCGCATTCACAGTTCGGGATTGATATTGCAGCAATTCTCGCGGGGCTCCAAGCAGTCAATAACACGCTGAATAGCGCGGTCGGCGCTCCGCTGAAATTGATCAACAACATCGAGCTGCAGCAACAGCAATTTCAGCAGCAGGTGCTATATCCAATTAGTGCCATCAACAGCGCCAAGCAGATGGCCACGAGCTTCGGCAATTCCTTTTTGCGCTTCCGACAACTCGGAACGATGAACATCTCAAGCGCATCATTGGCGAACCCGCAGCAGCTAGAACAGCAGATGCTGTCGGGAGATCCCAACGACATTTCAACGATCGGCAATTCTTACCAGAGCGTCTTTGCTCCTCTTCCAGCAACGGCGGCGGTGCCGCAGAACGTTGAGTATCAAATCGACATGGGAGACGCGCAGGCGCAGGACGCTCTCAAGAAGGCGATCGAACTCGATGCGTTCGCCACGCGAGAACTCGAGGTTGCTGAGAAACTGAATGACCAGATCGCGGCATCGGCCCCCGGAAGCGCCCCGATACTGGATGCGGAGGCGAGTGCCTGGGTCGTCCAGGCGAATGCTTACACACAGATGGGCATGGCCGAACTGGTGCGGCTGGATAGCGCGAGGCTTTCGAACCGCAGTGGCGAACTTAAGGACTCGACCAACGAGATGCAGAATTTGAACAACAACCTGCTGCAAACGCTGTCGACCATGCGGTGAGTTCAAGCTATGAGAGACGCAACAATGAACCCAGTTTTTCAGTTTCAATGGATGATCGCCACTGTAGTCAACAGCATCAGCGGGCACATGCTCTCCACGATCCAGGCCGTGGCCTACATTCTGATTACCATCTGCCTGGCACTCGGGATCTTCGAGTCTTATGTCAAGGGTGGAGATCTCCGTTCGCTGGCGACTACCTTTCTCAAGTATCTCGTCGCAGCTTTCGTGATCGGGTACTGGAGCAATGTTTTCACAGACACCTTCACCGGGTTCAATTCAATCGCCCAGACCATCGACAACAGCACAGGAGCGGGCGACCTGATCAGCAATTGGTCAAGCGGACTGAAGACTCTTTTCGAACAGAGTGGCTATGGCGGGCTGATGAGATCGATCACGTGGACGGCAGCGGGGTTACTCACCTTGGTCGAAATAGCGCTGGCCTACCTCATTTACCCCATATCCACGCAGATCTTCACCATCATTTACACCTTCTGGGGCTCTTGTCTCTTTGTCGTCGGTCCTTTCGTGATCGCACTGGCACCGAGTTCGCTCGTCAACTCGCTCAGCAAATACTACACACTCAATCTCGCAGTCTGGAATGCATGGACAGTTCTCTATGCAGTTTTTGCATCACTGATTTCTGCGATCCACATGAACGACGTCCAGCAGGTAGCGGCAGGCAATCCAGGGTCGCCCTTTCCGTTCCCCATGCTAGGACCACTTGACGGCGGCATCGAGGCGGTCGGGCTCATCAGCATCATCTATGCGGTGATGATTCTTCTCATTCCGATGGTGGCGGCCTTCGTTCTTCGCGGACAGTTCAGTGCAGTCGGCGCAGGCCTGGCGATGGCCTTCTCACGGATAACCAATGGCGGGATCCATGGCGCCAGGGCGGGAGCCGCGGTGGGGCCAGCCGGCGCAGCCGGCGGCGCCGCACTGGGAGCAGGACTCGGCCTCATGGGGGTTTCAAGCGGGGCTCTCTTCTCCAACGGAAATGGTGGAAGTTATGGAGTTCAGCGGCAGGGGATGTCAGGCTCGATGCCGCCGCCCAATACCCCGCCACCCGACAACTACACACGTCAATTTCGAGAACAAAACTTTCAAAAGGCATAAGAGAGGAGTCTAGGAATGGCCAAGAGTAAGGAGCTTAAGTACAGCGCACCGCGTTTTTATGAGATGGATGGTGCGCTGCGCGCTTACGCGAACCGCAGCATCGTCCTCGCAGGCGTCATGGGCCTGGTGGCGCTTATCGCCGTCGCGGGCTTCATCTTCGTGCGCCTACAGCCGCCCACGATCATTCGGGTAGCCAGCGACGGGCAGGCCAGTGTGGTGACGCCAAACGCTACGGCGCGGCCGCACTTTCTGCCAATGGTCCTCGCAGCCGGGAAGACAGTGGGGCCGGACTCGCTGGAGCAAGAGGCCTTCGTACGGAACTTCCTGAACAGGTATCTCAACTACAACCCGCACACGCTCTCCGAAAACTGGGCTGAAGCGATGAACCAGATGACGGTGAACCTACGGCGTACCGCGCTCACCCTGCTCGAGAAGAACGACACGGTGGGCACGCTCGAAGATGAGCAGGCGAGCTCATCGTTCAAGCTGAGCCATGTGGAAGCGGACAAGAAGGAGCCGCTGAACTACAACGCCTTTGGCGTCAGGACGGTTCGCACGGTTAACAACCAGCGGGAGACCACGCAGCAACTGGTCGAGGAGTACCACATCCGGCTGGTCAATGTGGAGCGCTCGGCCGACAACGCCAGCGGTTTGCTGGTTGGCGAGTATTGGTCGAAACAGATCGAGGGTGAGCAGAGAGAGGCCGTACTCGTCGACAGCGCGATCAGCAGCAGCGAACCAAGCGGCGACTTGCCGCCAACAGATGGAGGGGGGCAGAGATGACGGGGACAGCAACAGCAGTAGACATTCCGGCACTTGTTGAGAGAACCGCAGAGCTCGGGACAAAACCACGGCGCGGCAGACGCTCAGCCGGAGAAGGAGAGCAAAGCACCGGCGAGGTGCTGTTCTTTCTCGGGGAAAAAAGCTCGGACGGCGGTTTGATACTTGCCGAAAAGTTCGACACAGAAGGCCTGGCGATGGTTGAGGCCCTGAAACGTGATGTGCCCTTCTATCGAGTGGAGGTGTGGAAGAGCCGGGCCGTTGTCAAAGACGGCTCGGTCGAAATTACGAAAGAGCCGGTACCCGCAGAGAGGTGGAGCACCGGGCGGACGAGTTCAGAACAACC
>Ga0123356_10003118_pt1 | contig 17485 bp, 18 predicted proteins | sample TergutEmb28metaG_2_FD_92546 | JGI IMG/M metagenome (GOLD analysis project Ga0123356, IMG submission 92546) | Embiratermes neotenicus P3 segment gut microbial communities from Petit-Saut dam, French Guiana - Emb289 P3 | ecosystem: Host-associated > Arthropoda: Insects > Digestive system > Gut ...
AGTCGAAACCCCGCGCAGCCGCGACAAATCAAACTGGTCTGGAAAGAATCGAGCCTTCGTCCGTATCCTTCGGAACAGCTGAAGCAGAAAGTAATACTCGTAAAACCGGTTCACCGGCTCATGCAGCGCGTCGGCCGACGCCGCCAGGTCCATCGCCGGGCAGACCGCCGCCACCGCCCGAAACTCCGGAGGTCTGTCGCTGCCCCATTCGCCGGCGAGTTTCAGCACCAGGTTTCCGCCCATCGAAAACCCAATCAGCGCGAACCGCGATACACGGTCCTTGTCCACGACGTGTCGCGCCACGGCGGCGACGTCACTCGATAAACTCGAGTTGTAGAGAGTTGGTGCAAAGTAATCCATCCCCCCGCAGTTCCGCTGGTTCATCAGCACAACATTCATCCCCGCCGCCAGCCCGTTCTGCGCTACGCCGGTCATGTACTTCGACTCCGACGATCCCTCAAGCCCATGCACAACGATGAGCGTCAATGCCTCCGTGCGATTCAGCTGCCAGCGGCACCAGCAGCGCACCTTGATTCCCGCCGCCACCTCCACCAATCGCTCTTCCGCCGGAGGCAGATGAATTCGCCTTGGCATGAGAAAACTGGCAATGGTTTGCACATGCCCGCCACCAAGCCACCGCCGCGCCCGGAACGGCTCACGCACCTTCCACGCCGAAGGCGCATTCTTCGCGCCCGGCAAGAAGTCTTCGCTCGGAGACTCTGAGATTTGCGAACTCTCCACAAATTGATTCTAATAGACAGTCAGGGAAGAACCGGGTCGAAGGTGGTTCACCAGTCGAGTGACCTGCGGATCCCTCGGCTGCGCCGTACAGAGGTGAACCCAACGGCATCACATTATGTGTAACTGAGCAGTTACGCAAGACAAACGGAGTGGCCATGCCCATCTACGAATACATCTGCCAGGAATGCCATCATCAATTCGAAGCTCTTGTCTACGGCAAGGAAACAGCCGAGTGCCCGAAGTGCCACACCAGGAAACTCGAGCCACAGCTCTCGGTCTTCGCCGTCTCCGCCAAGAGCGCGTCGACCTCCTCCCGGCCAGCCGGTCCGTGCGGATCCTGCGGCGATCCTCGTGGTGCGGGCGCCTGCTCGCTCGGCGACATGAACTAACTGCACCCGGTTGAAGCAGACCGCGTTTTCCGGATTCGAGTTCATAAAACCGTTCCGCGCACGCCCTGCATCGTAGCTTCCAGAGTCGGCCCGGAGGATCTATGAAGCAGCTCATCGTCCTCGTCACGGTCAGTGGAAGTCTTCTCATCCAGGCACAAACCACGCACTCAGCGAACCTTCGAGGCACAGTCATCGACCCGACGGGCGCGCCAGTCGCCGGAGCCACTGTCTATGCCGTAGCCCAGGGCCTCATGCTCAACGACGCCGTGCCCCGTTCCACCAAAACAGACGGCAACGGTGCTTTCGATTTTCATCGAGGTCTCGATCTGGGGACCTACAAGGTGTATGCCCGCAAAGACGCCGATGGCTATCCTGATCCCTTGGACAGTTTCTACACCGATCCAAAGGCGGCGGCGCCGCAGATTGAACTTAGCGAGGGTCATCCCACCGCCGAAGTCGCCGTGAAGCTGGGCCCAAAAGCCGCCACCGTTGCCGGACGGGTTGTCGACGCCAACACCGGAGCGGCCGTCAAGGCGCGCCTCGGATATGTCGATGCCGACGGACACGGGCACTCCGTAAATATCGACGGTGATTATCGCATCCAGGTCCCGCCGGGCAAAAATGTGACTCTGATGGTCATGTTGCCGCCGCCGGTGAATCGCTCTCTTGTCCCAGGTCCGCCGTTGAAACTCGAACCGGGCCAGTATGTATATTTGGACATCCCGGTATCGGCGCAGTAAGAATTATCCCCGTGCTGATTTTCTGGAAAGAACAAAAAAGTGGGGAGGGCGGGAAGCCAATCGCCGTTACTGAGGGTTTGGCCTTCGAGTATCGTCGCACTCGAGCCCAGCAAAGCTGACCGCCCTCGCGGTTCACCGCACAGTTTTTCGCTTTCCTTGCTCGCTGGTCGCACAGCTTGCGCGTTTCGTCATAGGGTATCAGTGCGTTTTCTAGGCAAACGGCCCTTCATCCGCGCTGGGCCCGTAGATCGCCGGCACGGGAACCTCCAGCAGCCGCAAATACACCGACAACTGCCCGCGATGGTGATACCAGTGATTCAGCATGATTGACCGCATCACGGAGAACCGCGGCTTGGTGAAAATCTCCTTGCCATTCCTCTCCAGCCGCCACGGTCCTTTGGCGCGGTCATCGGTCATGCTCTCGAGACTTTGCTCGCCATCGCGAACGCTCTGCTCATAAGCTGTGAGAATCTCTTCCAGACTCTTCGGCTGGGGCGGAACGAAGCTGGCCTTGGATAAATCGAAACTCTCCTGCTGCACCAGCTGTGACAGCGATCCTGGCATAGTCGCGATATGCCACGCCAACTGTCCCAACGTCATCGACTTCGCGTGCGGCTTCCAAGTCAGCTTGCTCTCCGGAACTCGATTCAGAACGCGCCTGGTAATAGCCACCTCTTCGCGAAACTCTTGCATTACCGATATAAGAATCGAATCGATTGCTCAACCATCATTTCCATCTTTGGGTCTCCTTAGTTAGCGCCGGCTTCCGCCGGGCAGTCCGAGGGGGGCGTCGCCCCCCTCCTGCTGTGAATCAAGCACACCGTCATGTCGAGCAGGTTGTATGTCGGCAGCAGAATGTCGAGCCCCGCGCGCTACATCTGGACATCCCGGATGTGCGTCGCGATGTACCACTTGTTGCCGAAGTTGTCCTTCACCGCGGCGCTGCGGTCCCCGTAGAACTGATCGGCCGGCTCCTGGAACGACGTCGCACCCGCCGCCACGGCCTGGCGATACACGTCATCCACGTTCGGCACGTACAGGTAAAACATCGCCGGCATGGTCTCGTACTTCCCTTGAGCCTCGCCCATCTCGATGACGGAATCGCCGACTTTAATTGCGGCGTGGTACACGACGCCATCCGGCGAGGCGTATTTTCCCACTTCCTCCGCGTTGAAAGCCCGCTTCAGGAAGCTGATGAGCGGTTCCGCTCGCCGTGGATGCAAATACGGATTCACACTGTGCAAATGCTTCGGGGTGTAGCTTTCACCCCTCGCGGTCGCCACATACCAGAAGTTGCCAGCGCGATCTTTCAACGTGCCGGAACGTTCGTTGTATTCCTGGTCGCGAACTTCGTCGACCAGCGTTGCTCCCGCCGCCACCGCCTTGGCGCAGACCGCGTCGGCGTCCTTGACGTACACGTGTAGCGCCGCCGGCTGCAACGACCCGGGGAATTTCTTGCCCGGCACGCCGCCCCCCAGCATCAGGATCGAATCGCCAATCCGGGACTCGCCATGCACTCCGCCGATCGGCGTTTCGACACGCATGATCTCTTCGGCATCAAAAGCTGCCTTGACAAAATCCAGCAGGGCAGGACCATCCGCGGCCACCAGGTACGGGGTCACCATGCGGAATCCGCGCGGAACAGGATCTACCCCCGTCTTGGGTGCGGGACCCTCGCCGCCCTCCGGGCCTGCGCTCATCCCCTGCATTCGCCGGTGCATTTCTTCCACCGACATCTCTTTGGTCACGGTGAACACGCCCCAGGTGTAGCCAAACGGATCCTGCAAAGTCGCATCGCGATGTCCATAAAATTGGTCCTTGGGCTCGCGCACCAACTGCATTCCTTCAGCTACGGCATGTTCCGTGAATGCGTCCACATCCGGGACACGGATGGAAATCGAAACTGGCGAGTACCCCAGCGTTTCGGCGCTGAAGCGGCCTCCCTCGGGCCATTCGCCGGTCAGGTCGATAGGGGTATCGCCGATCATCAACTCGGCGTGCGGAATGCTGTCTCCAACCTGGAAGCGGAACCTCTCTTTCGCACCGAAAGCGCGCTGGTAGAGCTCAATCGCTTTGGCAGGATCTCGAAACGCCAATCTGGGGGATGCAGTCACACCAACGGCTCGGGCGGGCTCGACAACGGTCGACATACGCTTCTTGCCTCCTAATTCGGATTTCAATCGTGCCTTGAACTTCGCACTCGGCAGATTGCGCAAGTCCGCCGCGATGCGAACCAGTGGCTCGATCTCCACCCCCGTCTTGCCGACTCGACCGTCATTTCGCGCCAGCATGGCGTCGAGAGCCTGGTTGAGCTGCTCGATCTGCTTCTGGCCACCATTCCCTGGCTGTAGAGAGCGCTTAGGCATCGGCACCCTCCATGCGCGCCCGCAAACTGCTCAGAGCGCGAAACTGTAACTGCTTGACTGCCCCCTCTGTTTTGCGTACTTCTTTGGCGACTTCTTTGATGCTCTTCTGCTCGACAAACCGGAGAACAACCACCCGCCGCTGTTCGGCCGGAAGGGTATCGACCAGGCGGAACAGCGTCGCTCGCCGCTCCACTTCTTCAATGTCGGCCGGACTAACAGGCGCGGACTCAATCACCCCTGAGTCATCCGTGACTTCCCGCCCGGTCCGCTGCCACCGATCGGAGAGCAAATTGGCTGCAATCCGGAACAGCCAGGCCGCAAACGGAATCCCTCGCCACTCAAAGCGTTTCAGATTCGCCAAGGCCTGGTGAAAAACCTCCGCGGTCACATCCTCGGCTTCAGCCCGATCCCGTACCCGTTTCACCACGTAGGCGTATACCCGCGCGAAGTTAAGCTCATAAAGATCTGCAAAGCAGGCGGTGTCCTTCTGCGCAGCCTCGATCAGAAGCCGCTCGTCCGCTTCTTTGTTCAGAGCCTTCAACGAGTTCTCCGCGGTCTTGGCTTACACAGGCTAAACCGTCTGGCCCGATGAAAGGTTACGCCAGAAAAAACAGAAGATTCCAGGATTTTTCGATGTACCATAACCGCTTGCTTATTACATCCAACAGCTGGACTTCAAGTGCTTCGTGATGTAGTAGACAACTCGAAAGCCTGAACCAAGGGGTTGACTCCAAAACACACAGGGAGCTTTTCATGGAAGCAGTCACAGGAGTATTCGAAACCCGATCCGCCGCCGAGCACGCCTTTCAGCAGGTCCATGCGCAAGGCATTCCCACCGACAAGATCACTCTTCTCACTCCCGGGAGCGCCGAAAAAGTCGAGGAAGAAGTTGAAGCTATCCCTACCGACGCTACCGAACAACCCGGCATGGGGAGCGCGATCGGCGCGCTTCTGGGTGGCGGCGTGGGAATCACCGGCGGCGCCGTGTTGATGGCCCTCGTTCCCGGCGTCGGAACAGTCACTGCCCTCGGCTTGCTCGGGGCCGCAATTCTGGGAGCGGCCGGCGCCAGCGTAGGCGCAGCGGCTGGCGGAAAGCTCGAGAGAGCCACGACCGAGGGCCTGCCGGAAGATGAAATCTTCGTCTACGAAGACGCCCTCCGCAAGGGACGCAGCGTGATTGTCGCCCTCACGGACGATGAGCCCTCCGCCGCCACCGTCCGCGATATTCTGGAGCGAGAAGGTGCCGAATCCGTGGACGCCGCCCGCGACCATTGGTGGACTGGCCTGCGCAGCGCCGAAGAAAGCCGCTATGAGAACTCCGGCCGGAGCTTCTCCGAGGATGAACAGTTCTTCCGCTTGGGCTTCCAGGCCGCCATGCACGCCCGCACCCGCTGCATGGAGTTCGATCAAGTCTCTGCCGAAATGGATGCCGCCTTGGAAGACGTCGAGCACCGCTTTCCTGGAAAGAATGTAGAAGAGCCATTCACCCGGGGCTATGAGCGCGGACGCGAACACTATCAACAACTCTGCGATGAAAACAAGAACGTCGCCTGAGGCTAGGGCTGGTAGTAAAGTTTCTCGACCGCGGTTTGTACCTTCGCTGACAGAGTTTCCATATCGCGTAAGGTGAGCCCCGAGGTCGAAATTGGCTCGCCCACCCGCATCTCCAGCGGACGGCACTTAATGTGGAAGGTATCCATCGGCAGGAGTTCGAACGTGCCCACCAAGGCGACTGGAACCACATCCACCTGTGCCTTGATCGCCAGGAAAAACGCTCCCGGAAGGAACGGCTTGATCTCGCCGTCGCACGTTCGTCCGCCCTCCGGAAAGATCACTAGCGGCATGCCTTCTTTTAGTCCCTTCAGCGCAGCCCGAATGCTCCCGATGGAACGCGACGGATTCTGCTGATCGACGCAGATCTGTCCGGAGCGCTTCAGATGCCATCCCACCACGGGATAGGACAACAGCTCCTTCTTGAATGCAATCCGGAACTGAAATGGCAGATTCACGTACAGCACCGGAATATCGAGCGCGGACGCGTGATTGGCAGCGTAGACGTGCGGTGTGGAAGTGTCGATCGTCTCGAGCCCAGTCACTTTCACGGGCGAGAAAATGGTTTTCATGATCAGCCATGACCACGCCCGGGCGAACCCGTGCATAATGCTGCCGTCGCGGTCAAAGAATCCGGCAATCAGGGCCACCGGCCCCATCGCCACCGTGTAGAACCAGATCAGCGGGACGAAAATGAAGTACGACCGCAGCCGGCTCAGCCAGCCATGCCGCACATTCGGGATGGCATGCGGACTCGGCCGCGCCGGGGTTGCGACCTCGGGGCCACGGCTCTCCACCTCTTGGTTTTCCACTCTCTCAACCGATGAATTCACTGGCCGCACCCTTCCATTTTAGGAGAAAACTTGCAGGTGGACATGCTTCAGACGCGCACCTCGAGGCTCCGCATCGCCTCCCCCACCAGGTAAATCGATCCCGTCACTACGAGGATAGCGTTCCCATTGGCGCACTCCCGAGCCCGTTCGAGAGCCAGTGGGACGTCCGCCACCGTCTCAATCTCTGCGCCGGTGCGCTGAGCTGCACGCTGGATCTGTTCCGGAGAAGCCGCCCGCGGATTTTCCGGCTGGGTTGCAATCACCCGCAGCGCCAGAGGAAAAAGAATCTCCGTCATCTCCGAGATTGCTTTGTCGCGCATCGCTCCGAAAACAAAAATCAGCGGACGGTCCTCATAGCGTTCCGCAAGGGCCGACCGCAGCGCCCATGCCGCCGCCGGATTGTGCGCCACATCGAGCACAATCTCCGGCCACCCGCCTCCAGCCGGACACACCTGAAACCGCCCCGGCCACCTGGTCGCGCGAATCCCGCGCTCGATCGATTCCGGCGTAATCCCCGGCAGCCCCTTTTTGCCGATCTCCTCGGCCGCCGCTATGGCCAGCGCGACATTCCGTAATTGGTGCCGCCCCACCAGCGGCGACTCAACCAGAATCTGTTTCCCCATCACTTGCAGCGGGTAGCGATACCAGCCCATCCAGGCGCGCTCTGTGGAATTTTCCCCGAACTCGGCGGTGAGAGGGTTCTTCCGGGTACTGGGTACAAAGTACGGGGAACTAGCCGGCGACACCGGCGGCACATACTCGACCGCGCTCACTCCAACCGCGTCCAGATCGAGAATCGTGCTCCCGATGACGTCATTGGCCTCAGGCTGCTGCGGCAAAGTCACCACAACACCACCGGGGCGAATGATGCCGGCCTTCTCGCGCGCAATCTCGCCCACGGTGTTGCCCAAAAACTTCTGATGGTCGAGGGAAATATCGGCGATCACGCTGACCAGCGGCTCGACCACATTCGTAGCATCCAACCGCCCACCCATCCCAACCTCAAGCACGGCAATGTCCACCTTCTCGTGCGAAAAGTGGGCAAACGCAATGGCCGTCATCATTTCGAAAAAGCTCGGATGCCACGGCAACTCTCCTTGCCCCACAAGCCGCTCTGCGACCGCATCGGCTTCCCCGTGTTGTCGGGCAAAATCTCTGTCGCTGATCTCCTCTCCATTCACCCCAATCCGTTCGTTGATCCGCACCAGATGCGGCGATGTATAGAGCCCGGTCTTCAACCCCGAGGCGCGGAGAATCGAAGCCAGCGTGGCGGCCGTCGATCCTTTCCCATTCGTCCCCGCAATCAAAACACTGGGAAATGTTCGCTCCGGATGATGCATGGCCGCCAGCAGTACCCGCATATGCGCGAGGTCGAACTTGTGCGAAGGCGTATTCGCCAGCTCGTGCCCCAGCGCATACATGCTCGTCACTGCGTTTTCGTACGTCATAAGTTGGCTCAAGCTTCAGCCTCAGGCGGAATCATCAGATTCACAGCAGATCAGGTCACAACGGGAACGACGGAGGTATGACGTGTCTCCGCCAAAAAAGCCAGGCCGGATTTGGCGGAGGCCCGAAGCCGGAAGTCCGTAGCCGTTTTTTCACGCTGCCATGAAATCGAGAGCCCGCCCCATATAAGGTTTTAGCTGTTTCCGCGGAACCACAGCGTCCAGCATCCCGTGCTCCAGCAGAAATTCACTGCGCTGGAATCCGGGCGGCAGCTTTTGCCGGATCGTCTGCTCGATGACCCGTGGCCCCGCGAACCCAATCAGCGCTCCCGGCTCGGCAATATTCAAATCCCCCAGCATGGCAAACGACGCCGTCACGCCCCCGGTCGTGGGATCGGTCAGCAGCGATATATAAGGAACCTTCGCCTGGTCCAACTTGGCGAGCGCCGCCGAGATCTTCGCCAGCTGCATCAGACTGATGACCCCCTCCATCATGCGCGCTCCACCGGAGGCAGAAACGATAATCAGTGGCACCCGCGTGTTCGCCGCGCGCTCCACCGCGCGAGCGATCGCCTCGCCTACAGCGGCACCCATGCTTCCGCCGATGAAGGAATACTCCATCACGCTCGCAATCACCGGCTTCCCCATCAACTTGCCCTGTGCGTTGATGACGGCATCCTTGAGCCCGGTATCCTGTTGAGCCTGCTTCAGTCGCGACGAATACGGCTTCAAATCCACAAACTTCAGCGGATCGGTCGAAGAGATATCCGTGTCAAAGACCTCGTACTGGTTGTCATCCATCAACTGCGCCAGCCGCGTCCGCGCGTCGATGCGGAAGTGCTTGTCGCACTTCGGGCACACATTCATGTTCTCTTCCAGATCCTTCTTCCATATGATCTGCCGGCAGTTTTCACACTTCACCCACAACCCTTCGGTGCGCACTTTCTTCTCCCCCGAAGTATCCAGTTCCCCGGATTCGCGTTTAAACCACGCCATCAGCTATGAAACCATTGAGCGATTGAATCATTGAGTCATGGAACGCGAGTCCGTCCTCAATGACTAAAGTGATTCAAGGTCTCAATCCTTTCAGTATTCGATTGCTGCGATCACGCCCTTCTGATACGCGTGCTTGACCTGGCCCATCTCCGTCACGGTATCGGCCAATTCAACAATTGTCGGGTGCGCGTTCCGCCCCGTCAAGATAACGTGCACCATCTCTGGCTTCTTCTTCAGCCCCTCGACCACTTTCGCGGGATCGAGCATGCCACAGCTGAGGGCTGTGGTCTTACCTTTGCCCGGTGCCGTATTCACGATAATGAGACCGCGACCAACGTCCACCATGATTGAATCCCGGAATCTTTGATTCTACTCGATAGGATTCGAGTTTCGACGTCGCACACGATCCGCGGAAGTTATCTGTCCATAACCGGACACTCGACTTCCGAAGTGGACAAGCCATTCCCCGCTCAAATCACTCGACTCCATGCTGTCAAGCATTTAGCCGTGTTGGGCGTTGGAACAGCGCTTGCATCAGCTAGGTGAGAAGCTTCACCCTGTGAACCGGCTTTGTTTTGAGACATTTCAATAAAGTACGAACGGGTCGCTGCGCGCTCCGGTCTTAATGGATAGGCGTTTCGAGGCAGGTTGTGACTTGAGGGTGCGGAGATCGAAAAACAAAGTGCGCTCCGGAGAACTTTTCCACGGAACTCAAGCATCCAAAGTTGCGTAGCTTGGACAAGTGGATCTCTGTCCCCTCGCAAACTGCGGAGGTCTCAAAGTGAGCAACAAGTGTGTCGCGTTATTGTTGGCGGTGCTGATTGCCTTGCCGGCATTCTCAGCTCAGCACGTCGCCGTTCATCCTCGTCCGCCCGCTGACTCGGGTGATCAGGAGACAATTCGCGAGATCATCGAAATGGAACGCCAAGCTCGCGAGGCTACTCTGCGTCGCGACGCCGACTTCTCGCAGCGCACGCTCGCCGAAGACTACGTCGCCATCACTCCGCTGGGCACGGTCACAACCAAGCAAGACACGGTTAGCGCCCGCAAGAGCCGCCAGCTTCGCTACGACACCATGGACGTTAGTGACATGGTAGTCCGGGTCTACGGCGACACCGCTGTCGTCACCGCGCGCGCCGACGTCAAAGGCCATCAACTCGGTGAAGACTTCAGCGGCCCCTACCGCTATACCCGGGTCTGGGTAAAGAAGACCGGCCACTGGCAGGCCGTCAGCTACCAAGCCACAGTCACCCAGTAACCGCTGTGATCCCCCATAACCTCGGTGGTGAATTCGCGTGCAGGGGACTAAACTAGCCTCCGATTTCAAAGAAGACACCTATGATCCGAACGCGCAAGTGGTATAGCACTGTCGTTTTGATTGCGATCTCGAGTTCCGTCCTGCACGCACAAGAGCATAAACTCGCCCCCGAAAAACTCGCGCAGATCGAAGCCGCAGTTTCGAAGTTCATGGCGACAAGCCACGCTCCCGGGGTCGCTGTCGCCGTTGTTGAAAACGGGGAATACGAATGGGGCGCGGGGTTCGGCTTTGCCGATCTGGAGAACAATGTCCCCGCCAGCGAACACACTCTGTTTCGTCTCGGCTCGATCTCAAAGCCGCTTACCGCCGTAGGCGCCCTTCAGCTGTGGGAGCGCGGCAAGATCGACCTCGATGCACCCGTACACCAGTATTGCCCCGCATTCCCCCAGAAGCAGCAGCCCATCACGACACGCGAGGTCATGGGACACCTCGGCGGCATCCGCCACTACAAGCAAGACCCCGACGACCTCGAGGGCGGCAACACCAAGCACTTCGACAACCCCATCCAGGCCGGCCTCGACTTCTTCAAGAATGATCCCTTGGTCGCCGATCCCGGCACGCACTTCCACTACTCCACGCAGGGATACACCCTGGTAGGCTGCGTCATGGAAGGAGCCTCGGGCACAACGTACCTCGACTTCATGCGCCAAAACGTTCTCGCTCCCAGCGGCATGGAGCATACGCAAGCCGACAACCGCTTGGCCATCGTCCCCTTCCGCACTCGCTTCTATCAGAAAACCGACTCCGGAACGGTGGAGAACGCCGAGTTCCTCGACTCAAGCTACAAAATCCCGGGTGGCGGATGGATCTCATCCGCAGAAGACATGGCGAGATTCGAGGTTGCGATCCTGAACGACAAGCTGATCAAACGCTCCACGCGCGACCTGATGTGGACGCCTCTCAAGCCCTCGGACGGATCAAAAGATACCTATGGACTGGGGTGGGGAGTTGGCGACGAGAATGGCATACGAGTCGTAGGCCACAGCGGCGGCCAGCAAGGCACCAGCACCGATTTCCAGATCGTGCCCGAGCAGCGCGCAGGCGTGGTCGTTCTGACCAATATGGACGGTCTGGACCCAGAAAAACTGGCCACACAGATTCTCCAAATCTTGCTGGGATTGTAGCGCCCGCCTCCGCTGGGATGTCCAACGGGCGCCTCGCCCGCCGAACCGACAGGTCTCGGCGAACATCCACTTCAATGGCCGGTATGGTAGGGATGTCCCTTCAGAATGGTGAACGCCCGGTACAACTGCTCGAGCAGCACAACTCGAGCGAGTTCGTGCGTCAAAGTCATTTTTCCAAACGAGATCACATATTGCGCAGCCGATCGCGACGCTTCGCTGAAACCGTCCGCTCCTCCGATCGCAAATACGAGCGGCAGAGGGTTGCGATCCTGATAGTCCCCCAGAAATTTGGCGAACTGCTCGGAGGAAAATTCTTTGCCCCTGGAATCCATCAACACCAACGTCGACTTCGCCGCCTTCTTGGCTCCGCTCAACTTGGCCAGTAAATCCGCATCATCGCGGGCAGTAATTGCTTCGACCGGAGCGTATCGCGCAATCTTCTTGAGATACTCCGCGGTCAGCGCCGCGATCGCTGCTTCTTTCGTCCTGCCAATCCAGGCGATCCTGAGCTTCACGGACAACCGTCCTGGCTTCGTCCGGATGCGAGCACCACGGTCGCCCCGAATGCAATGCTCTCCCCGTCCAAGTATGGCGCAACGGCCTTGTGCACGTCGGCCTGTATCTGCGCCCACCGATCGGCCGGAACTCGCTCCAGCATTGGACGAAAGGGCACCGAAACCGACTGCGCGTATTCCCACACTTCTTGAACCGGTCCCGGCCAAGTCCACGGCAAGGTCCTGGTCTGCTCTTCGACCTCACTGAAGCCCGCGCTTGCGAGAACCGCCGACAGGCTCCCGGCTTTCGCGAAGCGAAACGGATTGGGCCCGCGCGGCTCCAGCAGCGCCCCGCCGACATGCCGATGCACCACACCCATCATGCTCTGCCAGTAAGGCTGATCAAACGGTCCCCAAACCAAAAAGCAGGCGCGCGCACCCGGGCGCAGAACGCGCCGGACCTCACGCAAGGCCAATTCCGGATCGCGAAAGTACATCACTCCAAACCGCGAGGTGACGAGACCAAAGCTGCCATCGGGAAACGGCAGCGCGTGAGCATTGGACTGCTCAGTTGAGAGGTTCGCGAGCCCGCGATCTCGTGCCCGCGTTGCCGCGATCTCGAGTAACTCTGCGCTGAGATCGAGCGCCGTGACGTGCCCCGCCGGACCAACGCGAGCCGCCAGACTGATCGCCGGTTCGCCAGTCCCGCTCGCCAAATCGAGCACGCGCATTCCCGGTGTGGGTTGGGCATACTCGATCAATGCGTCCGTCACCGGCTGTCCCATGGCCGCCGACTTCGCCTTCCACTTCTCGGATGCCACCAGCCGATGTTGCGATCCCCAACCGGGCTCGGTGACCGGCTTCTCTTGCATAGGAACCAGACTCGACGCGTTGCCATCCCGATCGAAAGGAAGGGAGGAATCCGCCTGTCCGCGAGACCGTGTGCCGGACGGAGGCTCGAACAAACCCAAGATCACGTCTTTGCTTTTTTCCTCTTCTTCACCGCTCGAGGCTTCAAAGCAGCCTTCCGCTTCGCCGGCACGGCTTTCAGATCGCCCGGCTCCAGGTGCTTCGCCGACTTCCACAGCCGCTCCAAATCGTAGAACTTCCGCGCCTTCTCCGAGAAAACGTGCACCACGAAGTCAACGTAGTCGATCAGCACCCACTCGGCCTGGTTGTATCCCTCGACGTTGTTCGGACGGATCCCCGTCACCTTGAGCCGCTGTTCGACCTCGTCCGCAATGGCCTGCACCTGCCGCGGATTTGTCCCGCTGCACAGCACAAAGTAATCGGTAAACGCTCCCGACCCTTTTTCCATTTCCAGGATGCTGAGTTCTTCGGCCTTCTTCTCGAGGCAGGCTTGAATCGCAGCGGAAACTTGCTTCTTCAATTCACTCTTCTTCATTCGCTCGTCAATCTTCTCGCGATCGCTCGAATCCATTGTATCCGAGCCTCGATCAAGGTCTGTTGCGCGCCGCGCGGCGATCAGTTGCCGGATTTCTTGGTATTCGCCGTGGCCAGTTTGCGCAGCTTGGCCATGGTCGCCGCCGAAGGGTCCTTCCGGCTGCTATTTTTCGGCCGACGCTTGCGCTTGGTTACATAGTGGTTTTGAGACATCTGGTTTTCTCCTTCGCGGCGGTTCGGGACGCCTGCCCTGTGTGCTGCTCAATCCTCGAACCTCATCATGTCAGAAAGAGGAGGATTATCTCAACCTTCAATCGCGGTAATGGGTTTGAACTCTAAGGTCGAGGAGGTTGGTCTGAACGGCTCGAACCGACTACGTATGCAAATTGTACAAACCCATCTTCTTGATGTACTCCCCTACGATCGGCTCGACAAAGCGCCCCAGCGGCTTGCCCGCCGCCGCATGTTCCCGGATCGCCGTGGCCGAGGCGGGCTGCTTCAGATCCCCCATCAGATGCAACGTGACTCCCGGGAGGACCAAGTCTCCATCGGCCGCCTGCTTGTCGAACGGTCTGGTCACCTCCGTTCTGGGCCGCAAACTCTCGGGCAGTGCGTTGGCCACGTCGGCCAGCGAGTATCCGGGACGCCCGGCCACGATGAACTCGCACTCCCGAAACAGAGCCTCGGCCTGATGCCAGTTGGCGATATCGGCAAAGGCATCCATCCCAATCAGCAAAAATAACCGGTCATTCGGCTTGAATGACTGCTTCAAACGCCGCACGGTGTCGATCGTGTAGTTCGGCCTCGCCGGCTTCTCCTTGCGGATCGGAGTGGCTTCTTCCGGCGCTTCCAGCAGCGAAGGCACGAACGCCTTCTCGTCGCCTGTGGCCAAGGCCAGCATCGTAAACCGGTGTACAAATGGCGTCAAAGGCTGTTTCTGTTTGTGCGGAGGCGCGTTCGCCGGGACGAACAGAACCCGGTGCAGCTTGCAGCGCTCCAAAGCTGCCCGGGCAAGCGCCAGATGGCCCTTGTGCACCGGATCGAATGTTCCGCCAAACAATCCAATATTCATTCCGTGTGGTAACTCCGCATAGTCTCCAGATTCAAGCCACGAGATGCAAGCCCGAATCCGGCGCCCGCGTCGAGAAGGGGCGCCTTTTTACTGTGGATGCTTGGTGGAAAGATTGTTCCTCTCGAAAAAAGGCTTTTCGGCACTGTCCTGCCGGCTTTTACGCCCGGCTGCGTTGCGGTCGGGTAGCCGAGCGCAGTAGTATCCGGATCCGGGTGGCGGCCGCTCGGCTTCGTCTTCGCGGGGATGGACGAAATGCGTCGGTCCTACACCAGCCGGGTTGATTCCGCTGCTTCCTTGAGAGCTGCTTCGCGCAAGGCCTGCACTTCGTCGGCGATTGCGTACTTCAAATCTTCTATGCCCTTGCCGGTTACCGCCGAAATTTCATACAGCTTCAGCTTCCGCTTCTTGCAGTACTTCTTGAGCGCGGCGAGTTTGTCTTTGTTCACCGCATCCATTTTTGAGGCGACCATGATCATGGGCTTCTCGTTCAGATGGGCGCCGAAGCTGGCGAGTTCGCCCAGGATCACGGTGATGTCTTTGGTGACGTCGTCGCGGCCGCTGGAATCGGAGACGTCGACCAAGTGAACCAGAAGCCGGGTGCGCTCGATGTGGCGGAGGAACTGGGTGCCGAGGCCGGCGCCGGTGTGGGCGCCTTCGATCAGGCCGGGGATGTCGGCGACTACGAAACTGATTTCATCGCGGGCGTCGCCTACGACCACTACCCCAAGATTCGGCTCCAGCGTGGTGAAGGGATAGTCTGCTATTTTCGGCCGCGCTGAGGAGATGCGCGAGATCAGCGTGGACTTGCCGACGTTGGGGTATCCGACCAGGCCGACATCGGCAAGCAGCTTCAGTTCCAGGCGGTAGGTGCGTTGTTCGCCGGGGCGTCCGGCCTCGTGCTCGCGTGGAGCCTGATGGACCGAGGTGGCGAAGCGAGCGTTGCCCCGTCCGCCGCGTCCGCCGCGGGCGATGTTGAAGCGCTGATCCGGCTTTGTGAACTCGAAGACCTTCTCGCCGGTCTCATCGTCGAAGACGATCGTGCCGACGGGGACTTTCAAGAGAACCTCTGCGCCATCGCGGCCGGTTTTGTTGGCGCCTTCGCCGTGGCGTCCGCGTTCGGCTTTGTGCTCGGGATTAAAGCGGAAGTGGACGAGCGTGTTGTGACGCTCGCTCGACTCCATAATAACGTCGCCGCCTTTGCCGCCGTCGCCGCCGGAAGGGCCTCCGCGGGGAACGAATTTCTCGCGCCGGAAGGCCATACAGCCGTTACCGCCGTTGCCGGCCTTGACCAGAATTTTCGCTTCATCGATGAACATGATTCGTCTGTCTATGATCGCGGAATACGGGCCGGAATGTCTAACGGGCTTCGAGACCGGCGTTGATCTGGCTGAGCAGCCAGGTGCTTCGGAACTCGGGATGGATGGTCTCGGCCGCTCCGAGCGCCTTCTAGAAGGCGCTGCGGGATTCTTCGGGACGCTCGAGTCGGCCGAGGATGCCGCCGAGCACCGCCTGTGCCTCCGGCGCGTCTGGCGCCAGCGCCACCGCCGCTTGTGCTTCGGCGAGAGCTTCCTCCGGTTGATGGGCGTTGGCCGCCCGTTGCGCACGCGTCACGTGATTGAGTGCCGAGGCCAGTGGAATGTCGAAGTGTCCGTCGAACACGAAGACACCGTCCTCGATCACTGCGCTGGGGCGAATCCTTTGAAACTGGTCGTAGGGATTCAACGGCCCCGGACCAAACTCATATCCCGAAAGCACTCCGGCGCTGATCAGCACGGTTCCGTCGATACTGGCCGGAACGTCGATGGACGGCTGCAGCCAGACTGAGGCGATGGTAGTGAGAGGCTTGCAGTTCACTCCGTAGTAGGTCGGATTGACCACCACCTGGGCGAAATACGCGAACCAGCAATTCTCGAGGTGGCGCGAGTCGAGATATTTCTTCGTGGCCTTCAGCTGTTGTCCCCAGTCGACGTTGGAGTCGGAGAGGTAGCGGTAGGTTTCCGAGGACCCGCCCCACAATTCGTTGGAGTAGGCGAGGTACGCCGGGAATGTCCGCAACGAGGAGACCATGTTCCAGGCCAGGAGCAGGACGACCACATAGAACCAGCGCGGCTGGCGCTCGATCAGGCGCCACCCCGCCCAGCCGGCGAGAATGACCAGAAACGGATAGACAGGGAGGATGTGGCGGATGCCAATGTTCATGCTCGACGCCATGGCGACGCCGAAGTAGATTGTGGCGGGCACGATGAGAAACACCAGCTCGCGCCAGCGCTCGACCTTGGGGCGGGCCAAGGCCAGCGGAAACAGTGCCAGGAGAAGCATCAATCCCAGAGTGGTTTTGATGGAGAATGCCACCGGGAAATACTGCCATCGGCCGTGTGGATAGACGGTGCCCAGCAAATACGTGTGGCTGAACTCGGCGGTGATTCCGACATCGGCCAAACCGTACAAGTACGGCAGCGGAAGGAGGTGCCAGCGCCCGGCGGTCAGAATCATTTTCCACTGGATTGGGTTCCTCAGCCTCCCCACATACTCGGTGAAGCGGGCCGTCGCGTCTGCACCGGACTTAGGCTGATAGTGGAAACCGTAGGACGCCCACAGGATCGCGACGGCAAGTATTCCGATCGCTGCGAGCGCCAGAAGCAATCGCAAAGACTGCCTGGCCCGACCGACAGGCAAGGGGGCGTCACCGTCGCTACGCGCAATTTCGTAAATGGCGAGCACCAACAAAATGGGAAAAACCAGAATCGCCGAATGCTTGGTCGCGAGCGCCAGGCCCGCAGCCCCGCCGATAACCGCCAACCTGGCGAGAGAGGGCTTGTTTACGTAGCGATAGAAGGCATAGACGGTGGCAAGCAGGAGGCAAGACATTCCGATGTCGGTCGTGACCAACGCACCGTGCGCCAGGAAGTTGGGTTCAACGACAAACAGAGTGAGAGCCAGGAGCGCTGGAATGTCACCGAACATTTCCCGGGCTGCGAGGAAGACCAGCAGTGCCAGGAGCAGGGTCAGCAA
>Ga0123356_10003119_pt1 | contig 17482 bp, 9 predicted proteins | sample TergutEmb28metaG_2_FD_92546 | JGI IMG/M metagenome (GOLD analysis project Ga0123356, IMG submission 92546) | Embiratermes neotenicus P3 segment gut microbial communities from Petit-Saut dam, French Guiana - Emb289 P3 | ecosystem: Host-associated > Arthropoda: Insects > Digestive system > Gut ...
AAAACAGAGCATTTGTTGAAGAGATACTTCGCTCTTTTGGGCTTTCACTCAGAAATACAAAAGGTATCATTGATGTATGTAAAGGACTATCTTTAAATGATAGTTATTGGATTGTACCGGAGGACTTTGACGGTAAATTTGCGGATTATAACCTTTATGAGAACAGGTTCTCTGAAATTCTTTCACTTGTTGCATATACCGGAGTCACACAGAGCGATGCTGCGTTTTCAACATCACCGGAACTGACAACAAACGGTATGCTCCCAAAAGCATGGCGTTTCATCGAAGATGAAGGCATCTTCCTGTATAAAGGCGGAACAACCGGTGCAGCTAACACAGGCAAGGAACCGTACAGCGAGTTTTACGCAAGTCAGATTGCAGAGGTTATGAACCTTAATGCTGTATACTACGACCTTGAGAACTGGAAGGGAATACTAGCCTCAAAGTGCAAGCTGTTTACAGATATTGATACTGCGTTTATACCAATCGGGCGGATTGTGATAGCAGGTGGCTTAAATGCGGTTGTAAATTATTATGATAATCTTGGGTCTACGTTCGCAGATGCTGTTCGTGATATGTTGATTTTCGATGCTCTGATATATAATGAAGACAGACATTTCGGGAACTTTGGATTGCTGAGAAATAATAGAACAGGGGAAATTACTGCACCTGCTCCAATATTTGATAACGGAATATCTTTATTCAATAATGCCATGCCAAGCGATTACAAGGATATTGACAATTATGCAAAGACACGGTTTCCTGTTTATGGCAGCACAACATTTGAAGGAATTTGTGAAAAACTTATTACCGGCAGGCAGATTGAAAAACTGAGAAAATTGCTGAGTTTTTCGTTTAAAAGGCATCCGAAACTCAATCTCCCTGAAGAACACCTAACTGCTATAGAAAAGCATATCCGTAACAGAGCATCGTTTTTAATTGATTTGCAAGATTAAAACCAATGGTAACAAATGGTTACAAAAAAGTTGCAAAATGGATTGACTTTTGCTGATGAAAATGGTATAATTGCCTTGCAGAGTAATGAGTCTAGAGCTCAAATTTTAATTGCAAGGAGAAATTGTTGTGAAATTAAAGCTGCAAAAGGTTTTATTAATAACTCTAATTTTCTGCCTTATGATAGGAATAACACAAACAGTGTTTACAACACAAGCATCTGTCGGCACATTTCGTGCAACTGACAGCGTGCGTGTGAGGGCGGAGCCTTCGACCGAAGCTAATGTCCTTGCCGTTGTTCAATCGGGGGAGAGTGTAACAGTTCTTGCGCATGACCCTGCAGGCTGGTCACAGGTTAAGGTTGGGAATGCAACAGGATTTATCAGGTCTGATTTTCTGAGATTTCCAATAGGAAGTGACCCGGCGACATTCAGCACAACAAGCGGCGTTAACGTCAGAGCAGAAGCATCAACTTCTTCAGACGTTGTCCGTACGGTTGCATCAGGAGCAAGTGTTGAGGTACTCGAGCATGACCCGGCAGGTTGGTCAAAGGTTAAAGCAGGCGGCGATACCGGCTATATCAGATCTGACTTTTTAACCAGAGGCGGAGCGGCTAGTGTTGCAACAGCCGCAACAGAAGCATCAAGCGAAGCGATTGCCACACTCAAGACAACCGGCAATGTAAATATGAGGTCTGCAGCAAACACAGACAGCAACATAGTTAAAACACTTGCAGCAAACACAAGTGTAGAAGTTCTTGAGCGGCAATCAAACGGTTGGTCAAGAGTCAGACACAGCGGAACAAGCGGCTTCATCAGGTCTGACCTACTGTCGGAATCAGGAGCAGCTTCGGCGACAGCAGCGACAACCTTAAAAACCACCGGAACAGTGAATTTAAGGTCAGGTCCTTCAACAAATAACAGTATAGTGACTACATTATCGGCAAACACCAGCGTTACCGTAGTTGAGCGGCAATCAAACGGTTGGTCGAGTGTGCGGCATAATAATTCAAACGGCTTTATCAGGTCTGATTTACTCTCGGAATCAGGAGCAACGACAACAACACTTAAAACTGTTACCGGAGTTAACCTCAGATCAGGGCCGTCAACAAACCATAGAATACTCCGGCAGCTTGAAGTAAATACAACAGTCACCGTTCTTGAAAATCAATCAAACGGCTGGTCGCGAGTTAATCATAACGGCACGGAAGGCTTCATAAGAACAGACTTGCTCGGCAGCGGAGCCAGAAGAATTGAGCTCATTGATTGGGCAACAGCAAGGTCAATTATTCCGAAAAATACGAATTTGCGTGTAACAGACGTAAGGACAGGAATATCATATAATGTAAGAGCGTTTTCACTTGGTAATCACGCCGACGTCGACACCGCTTCACAAGCTGATACCGACACAAAACGCAGCACACGCAACGGTACATGGTCTTGGACACCACGACCGGTATGGGTGCAGATAGGTGACAGAACTTTTGCTGCATCAATTAACGGAATGCCGCACGCAGGCAGCGCAGTCAGCGGCAACGGTCTAAGCGGACACTTCTGCTTACACTTCAGAGGAAGCACGTCTCACGGTAGCACAAGCGCTTCCTATGTAAGAAATATGCAAAACGCAATAACCGAAGCCTATGATGCAAGACCACAATAAAAAAAGGTTAGAGTTCTCTTTTCTCATGACATGAGAAAAGAGAACTCTCTATTATCTCAATTTCTCAAACTCGATTATTGCGGCTTCGAAGTCGAAGTCTTCGATTTTTCTTATTAGCTCTTTGCTGCCTTTTACTTGTTTAAGTTCATTAACTAAAGCCAAGGCTTCCGAGTCGCTGTCTCTAAGCAGCGGCTCTAGCTTATCGAGCACTTTTTTAGCCTCGTCAGGCTCTAAGTGAACCTCGGCTGCTATAACCTCATGCGAGGAACTGTATACTATTGCAGAAAGCTCGGCGATAACCATATTAAGTTCGGTTTCGAGCTTTTTCTTTTGCTCTGATGTAGCAAGGTTGTTGCCGTCCTTCAATTGATTTTCAACTGCGACAGCGGCTTCACGAAGGCTCTTTTTGTCAAGCTGCCCTGCATTGCCGGCAAGCGTGTGAGCAAGCCTGTGTGCCAGAGTAATATCACCTGCATCCAAAGCATCCTCGATTTCGCTGTAAATATCCTTATTCAGTCTGATGAAGTTTTCCATCAGCTTATATTGCAGCTCGCTATCAACATCCCTTTGCTTCGCTTCATCCACCTGCTGCCACTTAATTGGGTCAAAGTATTTAAGCAAGCAACGCCATAATTCCTGCGATGTAAACGGCTTTCCGATGTGGTCTGTCATACCGACCTTCTCATATATTTCCTTATCATTGGTCATAATATTCGCAGTCATTGCAACAACAGGAATGCCGGTTTTCATTTCAAGAATCTTCTCGGTTGCCTCAAGCCCGTCCATAATTGGCATGTGAATATCCATAAAGATTAAGTCAAACTGCTTTTCCTTACCTATGGCACGTCTTCGCACCAAGTCGACACCGACCTTGCCGTTTTCAGCAACAACGGTTTTGATACCAACTCTGGCAAGGTGCTCAGTGATGACCTGCTGATTCATTGTATTATCTTCGCATAATAGAATCTCACCTTCAAATGTCGGTTTTTCCATATTAACCGTCATTTTACTATGTTCAATCACAAGCTCGTCATTGGCGTCAACGGTATCAAAAGTGAGAATAAAGCTAAACTTGCTGCCGACACCGGGTGTGCTGAGGACACTAAGCGAACCGCCCATCATTTCGATTAAATTCTTTGTAATGGCAAGCCCCAGCCCCGTGCCGCCATATTTGCGTGTGGTGCCTGATTCGGCTTGGATAAACGGGTCGAATATCCGCTGGATTTCTTCATCGGTCATTCCTATGCCAGTGTCCTTGACTTCAAAGAGCATAGTTACCTTATCCTCTGACTGCTGCTTGATAGCCGACTGAACCTTAATCATACCGGAAGCGGTAAACTTGACAGAGTTTGACAGCAGATTGGCAATGACTTGAAGCAATCTTGTCGGGTCGCCGAGCGGAACCTTGCCGATTGAAGGCTCTGCATAGAAATGCAGCAAAAGACCCTTGGCATCAGCTTTCGGAGCTATCATCGTGCGGCAATCCGTAAATACCTCGTGCAAGTCAAACGGAACCTTTTCAAGCTCAAGCTTACCTGCTTCGATTTTTGAAACATCAAGAATATCGTTAATTATTTGCAGCAACCACTCAGAATTTTGCAGAATATATGAAAGATAATCCTTAACCTTTTGTGTTATTCCTTCTCCCAGAGCAAGCTCGGAATACCCGATAATACTATTCATCGGAGTCCTTATCTCATGGCTCATCTTTGCAAGAAAATCAGACTTTGCCTTTGAAGCAAGGCTCAGCTCGTGCGTACGTTCTCCGACCAGTATTTCAAGCCTTTTCCCGACAAGCTTACTCCTGATGAACAAGATAGCGACAAGAATCAACACGCACACAAGCAGTGCCGACAATCCAATAAGCAGCGGTCTTTGCGCTTCGGCGACCTTTGCGCGGTAATCAAAGGTATTACGCATCCACTGGTTTGCAATACCTGCAACATCAATGGACTCGAGTGCTTTATCAATTATTGAACGAAGAACGGTTTCCTCATTATTAAAACCAAATCTTGTATGAATAATCTGGTCAAACACATAATTGAGCTTATATCCGGTTTGCTCCTGATAATGGGTGAGGAACATCAGCCTTCTCTCGGTTGTCATAACCATATCAACTTCGCCGTTGAGCAGAGCGATAAACGTCTCTTCTATGCCATCATACTCAGCTGTATTATCGTGCTCGGGGAACCATTGCTTAAACATTGCGGTATATGCGGTATCTTTTGTGAGTCCGACTCTTGTGTGCAGTATCTCATTGGTTGTAACATTACGGAAGTTTGACCTTGAAATCAAAGCGTATCGGTCGTCCTGAATCGAAGTATCAGCCCAAATAAAGAACTCCTCGCGCGCTTTTGTCCAAATCAGCTCCGATACGAAATAAACCTCTTTGTTTCTGAGCATTTCCTGTATGCGCGACCACTCTGTGTCTTTATTATTTATTAAATCAAAGGTCAGACCGGTCATCTCTTCGATTTCCTCAATCAAATCAAAGAACATACCCTGCCATTCCTGCTCGCGGTTATTGTAAAAGCTGATTGGATAGTTACTGTAAATCGACCCGATTGGAATGACGGGATTATCCGCCATATACTGACGCTCTTCATCGGTTAAGCTATTGTGCAGCCTGTTTTTCTGGTATTCCTTGTGCCCCTGGTTATACATCATTGTTAAGTAGCCCAGAGCACCGTGGTCGAGTGCGTGCTGAACGACATCAATGATTGGTTTTAACTCAGGGTTTTGTGTTGTAAGAGAAACAGGGCTGAATATGAGCGGGAAGAATTCCCGCGAAACGACATCGCCAAACTTGTCGAACGCAAGCTCAACCGTATCGGTATTAATGAAAGCGTCCGCTTCATAATTTTTGAGCTTGTCGTACGCCTCGTCGGTGCTGCTGACCAACACGACTTCATAGTAGTCGCTGCCCAGCACCTCTGCAACATCGGCGATGGTCGTGGTGCCTTCAATGAAGGCATACCGCAGCGTCCGCCTTTGAGCGATTGTCTCCAAAGGCTCGCTGTCGGCAAGACGGTACGACATCAGAATCTGTGTCGCAATAGCAGAGGTCATAAAATAAGTCCTCTGCCGCTCCTCGGTTGCCGTCATGGCACCCGTAAAATCAACCTCAAAGCTTGCAAGCTTTGCCAGAAAGTCCTCCCATGCAACATACTCGGGAACGAACTCAATACCGATAAGCTCCGTCAGCCAATCGCAAAATAAAGCGGAAAAACCGCGTATCTCGTTGTTTCTGTCAAGAAAAGCAACGGTTGACGGCAGTACACTATACGTGAAGGAGCTGTATTTACCTTGCAATGCCTCAATAGCTTGCAGCTCCGCAGGTGTTATGCCGGGGATATCCTCAAGACTTGTAAAAGTGGAATAATCAAAGGATTCATAATCCTGACTGTCCGTACTTTCGCAACCATAAGCAAAAATCGGTAAAAGAAAAGCAGCAATAAGCAGCCACATAGCTTTACGCATACAAAAGACCCCTTTTATATGAAATAGTCTCACTAAAGTAACATTATCTCACATCAAATTATGATAATCAATAAAATAGTGATATAATAATATATATAAAATTAAAAAGGCTAAAATTATGAAGAAAATCATAGTGATATTAACAGTTATGGCGGTGATATTGCTCACTGCATGGTGCAGCATGACCCCCGGTGGTTCGCTGCCCGAGCATAGCCGCGACAACGGCGACAGCACACACGAGAGCACCAACAACAACCGCGACAACGGCAACAACGCGCACGAGAGCAATCGTGAGGGCACGCATAACGACCGTGACGAAAGTGCCGTCAGCCGCGACCACGAGCCGGGTGCAGCTGTACTTGCATCAATCGCAGTGATGGACCCCGACTCGTTTCCGCAGCGCATCAAAGCAAGGCTTGGTTTTGACAGGACGGCTACGGATATCGTCTCTGATATCCGCATGGGCTGGGTATTGGGAAATACACTTGACGCCCACGGCAACCGCCAAGGCTTCCCGAACCTCGGCGGCGGTGTTTACGCAAACACCTCGGTGCAGGAGCTTGAGACGGGGTGGGGGAGACCTGTCACAACCCCGCAGCACTTCGCCGCAATCCGCGACGCCGGCTTTAACGCAATCCGCATACCCGTTACATGGTATAAGGCTTGCGACCCCGAGCTGAATATCCGTGAGGATTGGATGGCGAGGGTAAAAGAAGTCGTCGACTACGCAGTAGAGCTGGACTTCTATATCGTTTTGAACACTCATCACGATGATGTTCTCTTTGGTCTTGGCGATGATGTTGCCGAGGAGTCCGCGGCAGCAATCGCCAAGATATGGTCGCAGATTGCGACGGCTTTCAAAGATTATGACGAGCGACTCGTCTTTGAAAGCCTTAACGAGCCGCGCACCATTGGCAGTGACAATGAGTGGCGCGGCGGCACACCTGAGGAGCATAATAATCTTAATATGCTAAATCAGGTGTTCGTTGACACCGTGCGAAGCAGCGGTGGCAACAATGCACGGCGCGTGCTGCTCGTGCCGACGTATGCCGCAGCGGCAAACGAAACGGCACAGCGCGCATTTGTAATGCCGCAGGACTCGGTGAGTGACAAGCTCATCGTTTCCTTGCATTACTACGAGCCGTGGAACTTCGCCCTGCGAACAGGCGACGGCAGCGTCGCGACATGGAGTGTCGACAACCCCGACGACACAGGCGCCATTACATGGGCGCTTGACCTTGCTTACGAGATATTTATCGCCAATAACATCCCCGTCATAATGGGGGAAATGGGTGCAATAAACAGAGACAACCTCGAAGCCCGGGTCGCCTGGGCAGAGTTCTACGTCTCTTACGCAAGGTCAAAAAAAATCCCCTGCTTCTGGTGGGACAACGGCAGCTACTGGGTTGTCCGCCGCCAAAGCTGGGGCTGGGAGCAGACCTTCGGACTGCTCGACAGGGTGAACATCGAAATCGCCCACCCCGAAATAGTTGCCGCCCTAATGCGCGCCACAGAATAAAAACAGGTAGAAAAAACACTAAAGTATTTCAAGAAACATTCGATAAACATAGATAAGGGGAAATTATTTGGTGATTTAAGCCGAAGCAAGGAGGCGAGGGCAGTGCGATTGACCGCAAATGCACATACTTTCTTTTCGAAAGTAAATGACAACAAGGCGTTTGATATCTATCAAAAAACAAAGGAACATTTATGGCTGCCGGAAGATGATGAGCTTCTGGAGCTCATACCCGAGCAGGAAGAAGATGATTTTCAAGCATCGAACTTATACGAGGCTCAAAGAGAAGAGGAAGTTACAAACAGCGGCGAGGCTGACCTTGAGGATAACTCAAGGAAATTGACGCGTCTGCTTGTTGCCGCGAAATCGCAGTTTGTGGTTCAGCTTGTTTTGGGCGAAGCGCATAAAGACATGGTGAACCTAAGAATGGCAGCGATTTCAGGCGATAAAGAACTAATTGCAAAAGCAAATGCAATTATCAGAAGGCTTGAAAAGCTGATTCGCCGCGGCAACAGAAAAATTACCGACCTCGGTACGGAAGACAGAATCAGACGAGACATGGAAAAAGCCGAAGCCGACGCCAAGGTTGAACGGGCAAAGCAAATAGCAGCAGATTTAAAGCGTAAGCTCGCTGAGCGAAAAACCCGTGAAAAGCGCTATCTGGAAGACCGCGACGAAGACGACGATGAGCTACAAGGTGGACTCGAAAATGCAGGGGTTGTAAACCCAGCCACAAAGCTGAGTGCCGCTGAAGAGGCAAAAATCGAAGCGATGGCAAGAGCGCTTGCCGCAGCGGAAGCATCGGCAGGCTCAAATAACGGAGGCGACTTCGCAGATGTAAGCAGCGAAGCAATGCCCTCACCAAACATGAGCGGTGAAGGCGCAGCAATGGGCGGCGAAGGTGCTGAAGTATCAGGCGGCGGAATCGACATAGCAGTCTAAAGCTTCTTCAGCTCTTCGAGGGCTTTTTTGAACTCAAACTCTTCTACGTATTCCGCCAATTTCTCAGAGCCGGGGATTGTGCGGATATCGTCGAGCAAGTTCATACATTCAGGGTTGTTTCGCTCGAGCATTTGCTCTAATTTACCCAGAATCACACTGACCGTTTCAGGGTCAGTTGCTTTGATTACACGCTGCTCATCGGCTTCGGTCAGCAGAGGGTTGAGCCTGCTCAAAACAACCCTAAGCTGCGTCTTGAGAGCTTCAAGCTCAGCTTTTGCGGCAGGGATATTGCCGTCGCTTATTAATTTTTCGACCATAGCAGCCTCATCCTTCAGGTGCAACTCTTCAATTTGCCCTGCATTACCTTTTAAGGTATGAACGAGTCTATGAGCAAGCTTTAAATCGCCGTTGTCAATGGCATTGCCGATACTTTCGACTGTATCGGTGTTATTGCGTGCGAAGTAACGCCGCAGCTGCTTTAACGACTGATTATCCCGGTCCTTCAGCTCATCCGCGTTAACCTCAGAATAACTGACAATTGCAAAGTATTTAAGCAAGCAACGCCAAAGCTCCTGAGTTGTAAATGGCTTTCCGAGATAGTCATTCATGCCGCTGGCTTTATATAACTCCAAATCATTTGACATGACATTTGCCGTCAGAGCAACAATTGGAGCTTTAACATCCATTGACTTTATCTTCATAGAGGCTTCCAAACCGTCCATCACCGGCATGTGAATGTCCATAAAAATCAAGTCAAACGGCATTAAGTCACTTGCATCTGCACTTAACCGCCCTGCAATAATATTTACCGCCTCTTTACCATTATCTGCAATAACTGTACGAAGCCCGACACGAGCAAGATGCTCACAAATAACCTGACGGTTAAGAGCATTATCCTCGCAAACCAAAACCTCTCCGTCAAAGTTCGGTCTGTCAATATTAACAGTGCTGATACCTGAATGCTCAATTGCCAAATCAGCATTTATCAAGTCGATTAACAACTCAAAGCTAAAAACACTGCCTTCGCCGGGTTTGCTTTCAACCTTGAGTGTACCGCCCATAAGCTCGATAATGTTCTTTGCAATAGGAAGCCCAAGCCCCGTTCCGCCATATTTTCGGCTAACACTGTCATCACCTTGAATAAACGGCTGAAAAACAGATTTTATCTGCTCAGGAGTCATCCCGATTCCACTGTCCTTGACCTCAAAACCGATAACAGCCTTATCTTCTTTTACATCCTTAACGTAGGATAAAAGCTTAACGACCCCTGTGTTAGTAAACTTAATTCCATTGGAAAGCAGATTCATAAAAACCTGCCTAAGCCTCACAGGGTCACCGATAAGCGTCTTATTCTCTATCGGCTCGGCATAACAAAACAGAGCGATTCCCTTTTCTGCTGCCTTAGGCAAAATCGCCGATTGACACTGAGAAATAACATCCTGCAAATCAAAAGGAATGTGCTCAAGAACCATATTACCGGACTCAATTTTTGAACTGTCAAGAATATCGTTGAGAATATTAAGAAGCCACTTTGCATTATCCGTAATGCTTTTTAAATACTGACGAGTTTTTGTCGGAATATTATCATCAAGCGCAAGCTCCGAAAAACCGATTATGCTGTTCATCGGAGTTCTGATTTCATGGCTCATATTGGCGAGAAATGTGCTCTTTTGCCGGCTCTTCAGCTCCGAAAACTTTCTTGCTCTTTCGATTCGTATAAGCAAAAGACTCAGTGCCGTAGCGAGGACAATGCCAAGCATGGTTACAATAACCATCATGTTATATAAATCTCTGTAATACTCGGCTTCCGGAATGACAAAATTAACATACCAGCCATTAAAAGTTGCACTGCTGAACAAAATCGATTTAACACCGGTATAGCTTATATAATCGGTTCTTGTAATACCTTCACTGCCGTGAATATTATACATGAGCCCTGTCAGATAAGGATTACTGTCCGTCAAGTATGTGCCGATAAAATCATCACTCGGATGCGCAACAACAATTGATTGATTATCAACAATAAAACCATAGCTGTTTGTCGATATCTCACTATCAAGAAGCTCGTTGACAAAACTTATCGGAACGTCAATTGCTACAACACCAAGGAGATTACCGCTATCATCAGATAAAGAGCGAGCATAAGCAATAACGGGAGTTAAAGTTGCAGTATCAATATAAACAGGTGTGGTTATTACATTATCACGGTTCTCAATTGCCCCGGTATACCACGGTCGTTCGCGCGGTCTGTATGTATCCCCCGGCACCCAGCCGCCACCTTCATAAAACTCGTTAAAAATATCAAAAAAGCCAAAGATGCTATCGTAAGAGAAGTTCGGTATTCGCTCTTTAAACTCATCGGCTGTATAAAATCTCATTTGTTCCATAACAGCCTCGAAGCCTTGACCGCTTCTGATTATATCCTCAATTGTGTCAGCCATGAAGTCGATAACAACCAATGGTTCGGTCAGAATATGCCTGATTAGTGATTGAGCATCGTCAATAGAGGACTCGGCATGCTCGCCAAGCTTTCTGTTAAGAGTATTATTCATTATCAGGCAACTGGAAATAATCATCAAAGCAAAAGCCGTAAATACGACTAATACCTTGCTGTATGTTTTTGTAAACCTTACAACTCTGCTTGTTGCTTTTTTTAATATGCTCAAAGTAGATGTACTATCCTTCCAAAGCCTTTTCAATTATGGAAACAGCCTTCTTATACTCTCCGTGCAGTATATGCTTAGAAATATCATTTAATAGCGATGTCGTTTCATCGTTCCACGAGCTGCTTCGAAGCTCATTAAGATATGCCTGAGCATCTCTTTTTTTGATATTTTGACAAGCAGTTAAGATTTCTTCAAGCTTTTCGCGAAGAGACGCTGTGTCACCTGCAGGCAACTCCTCCGCGCTATCATTCGTATCAGTCTTATTTTTCTTGACAATTAGGCGGATGGCGTCAATTAACGTTGGTGTATCAGCCGTTATTTCGGTGAGATTTTCATCATTTCCGGCTTGCTCCAGCCTTCTTGCGATAGCCGACAGCTCAGGCTCGCCTAAATGCATCATTACACTTTTCATCCCGTGCACTGTCGTTGTATATAAATTTAAGTCTAAGTCCTTAAAGCGACCTTCCGCAATAATAGGCATTTGCTCTTCCAGCACCTTCAAAGCACCTTCGGCATCCTTAACTATAGTTTGCATTAAATCCGTGCTGATGTTATATTTGCTGACCTGCGCGGGAGCAGCTACCTTCTTGTTGCCTGCTTGCCTCCTGGCTGCTTCAACAATATCCTGCGGATACTTGTCGCGTATCTGACGGTTCAGCACGGAGTTAAGCTCCCGTATATCAATCGGCTTTGATATAAACGCATCAAACCCGTTTGCCAAAAACATTGCTTGAGCACCGGCTACAGCATTGGCGGTCAGTGCGACAATAGGTTTTGTATAACCCATATCACGGATTATTTTTGTCGCTTCCATACCATTCATTTTCGGCATCATGTGGTCCATGAAAATGATATCATACTTGCTTCCGCATTCGACCTTCTCAACAGCCTCAATGCCGCTGCTTGCAGTTTCTATACGCAGACCGTAAGGAATCATCATTCCCTTTGCGACATAAAGGTTTGAATCAACATCATCAACAATGAGCACACTGCCGTAAGGCATATACTCGTGAGCAATCTGCGTTCTTTTCTTGTGCATATTCTTAAACTTGCCGCTTCGCAGCTTATCGCTCAGCTCAGGTCCGCAGACCTTTGTTCCGACCCTTTGCTGCGGAATGCGAACGGTAAATTCTGTGCCCTTACCAACTTCGCTTTGCACAATGATTTCACCATCCATCGCATCGGCAAGACGTTTGGTAATATGCATACCTAAACCTGTCCCGACAATTGTGCGGTTGGCATCTAAGTTAAATCGAGTATACTCATCAAATAGCACATCAATCTGCTCTTTAGACATACCTTGCCCTGTATCTCTGACACTCAGAACAAGAATACAGTCTCTGCGTATATCATCATCAACAGCATCGGGAGTATCATCGATATCATATTCGGCATTGACTGACAACTCAATTGTACCAACATCACTATACTTATATGCGTTTGAAAGAACATTATTAAGGATTTGCTTAATCCGCAGCTCATCGCCGACCATATCAAGCGGAGTATCCTCATCAATATTCAGGATAAAGTCAAGAGGCTTGCTTTCGTATCGCAGCATATTTAACTGTACTGTATCGTAGATAATACTCGGAATATCATATAAAGCCTCAGATAAATCAAGCTTGCCCGCTTCGATTTTTGAGAAATCAAGTAAATCGTTGATAATATTTAAGAGCATATTGCCTGAGTTATAAACCGTGCTGAACGCTTCTTCGATTTCGGGCTTGTGAGAATCCTTTTGGAGCTGAATTTCTGCCGTACCTAAAACCGCATTGATAGGTGTGCGGATTTCGTGGCTGATATGAGACAAAAAGTCGCTTTTTGCTTTGTTTGCATCCTCTGCAATACGGCGTTGCTTTTCAGCCTCAACGGATTTATTCTCAACCTCTTTAAGAAGCTTTTTATGCTCTCTCAAGTCAACGCTGTACCCTACAACAATTTTTGACCCCTTATACTCAATGAGAACATAAGTGTCCTCAATCGGAATCTCCTCGCCGTTACTGTGGAGATTAATTAATTCAATTTTTTGATATCCTGTATCAAATGTTTTAGAAATAACATTCTTAATAACAGCGTCAGATGGTCTTCCGTCAGGCTGATATTTAGGCGTAAATTTTTCGAGATTATTAATAAAATCACTCTTTTGCGAAAGACCGAACAAGTCGAGAAGCGCTTGATTGCAATCATAGATTTCAAGCTTCTCGTTCCAGTAGTGAGCGGCAATAGGCGTCGCATCGAGCATAACTCTTTTATGCTCATCAGCCTCGTGAGTTCTTTCCATCTCAAGCATCTGTGCCTGCACAAGCATATTCTCATCATGCTCGATTCTGGCATCCTCCATAACCTTAACAATGCAATTATTGGGGATGCTGACATTTAATGCAATTTTCCGAGCCATATCAAGACACGTTCCCGAGCCGCACGCGAAGCAGTCGATATGCTGCATTTCATAATTGTATTTTCCGAGTGATGAAAAAGCATTTTCAATATCAACGTTAGTTATAGACGGATAATTGAGCGGGATAGCCTTATAAGTCCGCATGAACATTTCGAGGCTGAACATTCGCTCATACTCTTTGTACACAGCCTTGTAATGCTTCTTTTTCTGTGATTCCATTATCCTGCGTTCGGTATTCTTCATTGTTTTTTCGATTTCGAATAAGCTCTTATCGTGCGATGTTGCCGTACCGATATTACACCCGTGCTCGCAGTTTAATACATCATATAAATCGGGTAAGAACTCATCGGGAGTATTCTTGTAAACAATAAGATTTTCGTACACTCCGGAACCTTCGCTTTTTGCGATATGGAGATTTTTGCCGACAAAAAATTCTACATTTTCCTTAAATCCGCCCGGCATAGGGAACATAGACCCAAGTCCGCCCTCTGCAAGGTCAAAATCTGTTTCTTCTTCAGGCAAATCAATATTATTATCGCTAAGGAACTGCAGGAGCTTTGTAAATGTAACATTATAATTAGCGACCCCTGTGTCTTGAAACTCGATTTCCTTTGCCATACAGGGAGAAAGTGCCGCTATTCTATCCTCAAGACCTTGATGCTCTCTTAAAAATATTGAAGTGCAAGCCATAGGGCTGTGTATGGGAGAAAGCTTAGGCAGAAGCTCATGCTGATATATTTCACAATACCTTACAATCGTCGGGCAAGGCTGTGTAATAGTTGGGAAAGCACCATTTTCTTTAATATACTTCACGTGTGCCCATATACAAATATCAGCGCCGAGTGAAACATCAAAAATCTCGCGGACACCCATACTTTTAAGTAATGTAAAGAGCTTTTTAAACTCGGGAATGTTTGTTCTGATTGACGGTGCAACGATAAGAGAAATCGGGACACCAAGTGTCAAGTCATACAAAAATTGCTCTGTATCATCGACAAAATATCTCGCATCGTGTTTACACGCCGAGACACAAAATCCGCATGTTATGCATTTATCGTGGTCGATTCTAACCTTTATACTGTCGGACTCGTCCTGGTATGTGATGTTTGCCATCTCCATCGGGCATTCTCTGACACACCTGTTACACCCTACGCAAGAGTCTATCTGCTCTTCTATGACATAAGTCATTATGATTCGTGCCTCCATAGCCGGAAAAGTATATTACCGGTCAGTTATTCTGTATGAATTTTCTCGAAGGAATCACTTACCTCAAGAAAAAGGTCGACAAGTATAGGGTCAAAATGAGAGCCTTTGCTTTCGATGATGATTTGAACTGCTTTTTCATGCGAGAAGGCTTTTTTGTATGGGCGGTTCGACACTAGAGCATCATAAACATCAGCTATTGCCATGATGCGCCCTTGCAGCGGAATGCTGTCACCCTTGAGACCGTGCGGATATCCCGTGCCGTCCCAACGCTCATGATGGCTGACAGCAAGAAGTCTTGCGTGCTGCAGGAAGTCATCGTCTCCTGCTTTTTTTGTTATATCCTCAAGGATTGATTCACCGGCGAGCGTATGACCTTTAATTATCTCAAATTCTTCTTCTGTCAGCTTGCCCGGTTTATTTAAGATTGTGTCAGATACGACAATCTTACCCATATCGTGCAAGCGTGCCGCGGAAATGATGATATCGATACTCCAATCTTGCATCTCATCTTGATAAATACCCTTATCCATCATTTCATAAAGAAGAATTTCGATATAAGCAGTCGTTCTCTCAATATGCTCGCCCGTGAGCTTGTCTCGGTTTTCAACCAGATGAGCCAAAACCGATGTCATGCTGTTTTGCAATCTCATCAGCTTCTCTGTGCGCTTCTCAAGGAGCTTGGTTTGCTCACGCAGCTTTTCGGTTCTCCCGCGGATTATATCCTCAACATTTAAAATTGCTTTGATTCTGTTGAGTAAAACCGGTTTTGAAAACGGCTTTGTCACAAAGTCTGCCGCGCCCATTTCAAAGCCGCGAGTCTCGGTTTTAACATCTGTTATACCTGTCAGCAAAACCACGGGAATTGCAGAAAAATGAGAGCTTGTTTTCAGCCTTTCCAAGACCTCAAAGCCATTGATATCAGGCATCATAATATCAAGCAGGATTAAATCCGGTGTAACATTTTCAAGCAAGTCAAACATTGTGAATGCAGACAGCATGGTTATTACATCATAATCATCCATCAGTACTTTTTCTGCTAAAAGCAGATTCGTGCTACTGTCATCAACTACAAAAATTGTTTTCATAATTAAATCCCTGCCTGTGCTAAATCAAACACTATCTGACTTACTACTACTGCTTATTATAATATCACGCAAGCTCAAAATCGGCGGCACCATGCTTGCATAACGGGCAAATATAATCCGGCGGTAAAAACTCGCCTTCATATACATAGTTACAAATCTTACATATCCAACGCTTTGTTGCATTGCTCTTATCAGCCTGTGCTTGCTGCGGCTTAGGCTTTATATTATCAAAATAATACTGATAAGTAACACTCGGCTCACTTGAGAGCACGATAGATTCTGTCACATCAGCAATAAAGAGAGTATGCGTGCCATAGTCATAAGAGTCTGCGACCTTTGCGGAGATAACGCAATTTGTATATTTTGGCAGGTATCGAACACCGTTTTCCGTCCGCTCGGTACACTCGCAATCTGCGAATTTATCAATATCGCGACCGCTCTTGAAGCCAAAACGCTCAAAAACGCTAAACGGCACATCGTTTGACAAAATCGAAATATTAAACTCGCCGGTTTTTAAGATAATATCGTTGGTATAATTGGACTTGCTCACCGCAATAGAAATCCGCAGCGGTGTTGCTGTTATTTGTATCGCAGTGTTGATAATGCAGCCATTATCCTTATCTCCATCCCTTGCGGTCAGCACAAACAAACCGTAAGAAAACTTAAACATCGCAGCATTATCAATTTTTGCATTGCTATCCATAAAACAGTCCTCCAAGCGATACACCAAGCACCCACCATTATAATCCATCAAGCACAAAAACGTCAATAGCAAAACATGAGTAATAAAATGTTTGTAAATTCTCTGCTTTATGATATAGTTTTTATTAATAATTAAAAGGTGGTTACGATGATGAATGAAACATTAAAGCATATTAATGAGCGTTACACTTGCCGTGATTTTAATGACACTCCGGTGACAAAAGAGCAGCTTGATGAGCTTGTCAAAGCAGCACTTGCAGCCCCAAGTGCAATGAACCTCCAGCCTTGGCATACAGTTTTCGTGACAGATAAAGCACTAATCGACGAAATTGATGCCGAAGGAATGAGAATCCTCAGCGAGGAAGAAAACAAAGAATCCTACAACCGCTTCATGGAACGCGGCGGCAGGCTTTTCTACAACGCACCGTGTTTGGCGGTTGTGCTCTCAGACGGCACGAAGTGGAGCACACTCGACTGCGGAATCATATCTCAAAACATAGTAATCGCAGCCGAATCGATGGGGCTCGGCACCTGCATAGTAGGCATGGCAGGCATACCCCTCAGCGGACCCAAAGCCGAAGCCTACAAGCAACGCTTGGAATTCCCCGAAGGTCACACCTTCGCCATCGGCGTCCTCGTAGGAAACATAAACACCGGCAAAGCCCCCCACGACCACGACCCAACAAAAGTGTCTTTTATCAACTGACGTGAATTGTTTACTCATGAAAAAAGTTTTCAAACCCTCTGTAATGTAGAATTTTTCACAATAATATGTCCTGCTTCATGAAAATCACTGTGAAAACCACCCGATTTTCACAATTTCGTGTATATGGACAGGAATTTTCGTTTCTGCTACGGTGTTATTACCACAAAA
>Ga0123356_10003120_pt1 | contig 17476 bp, 12 predicted proteins | sample TergutEmb28metaG_2_FD_92546 | JGI IMG/M metagenome (GOLD analysis project Ga0123356, IMG submission 92546) | Embiratermes neotenicus P3 segment gut microbial communities from Petit-Saut dam, French Guiana - Emb289 P3 | ecosystem: Host-associated > Arthropoda: Insects > Digestive system > Gut ...
CTCATAACCAAATGCCTTATGGACGGGCTAGAAAGGGCCTCTGTCAAGTGCACCGCGCACGATTCGGACAACGACCTGCGCGGTGTCGGGCGGACCGCGAAACTGCCCTGCTTTCTGGCCCCCAACCGGGACGAAATCATGGTCAACGGAAAAAAACTGATCGGCTCGGCGCAAAAAAGAACGGCCGGCGCCGTGCTGCAGCACGGGTCGATACCCATCACCACAGACCACAGGCAGCTGCCGAATTTTTTGCGGATTGACAAATCGGAAAAAGAGAAACAGATACGGCTGTTAACGGCCAAAAGCAGCTGTATTGACGAACTGACGCCCGGAGCGACATTCGAATCGCTGGTACAGTGCCTGGCCGACGGATTCTCGGCGGTGCTGCCGTTCACGGGAGAATTGATGCCGTGGACCCCGCGGGAGGAGGCGGACATCATCAACATAATGCAGAGCGATGAATTCATTACACGGTATAAATCCGATGCGAATATCAGCGGATCAACGGCTTGATAACATCCAGCACCCTGTCCACAGCCCTCACCGACTCCGCGCTGTTCATCGCGTTGATACACTCGTTTCGCCGCTCATAAAATTTACTGACACTATCCGCAAGAATCGCCCCTGTAATACCGTCCTGCAAGAGGATTTTCGCGTACCCCTGCTTTTCAAACGACTGCGCGTTAAGTATCTGGTCCCCGCGGCTCGCGGCAGTCCCCAGCGGTATCAAAAGCGCGGGCTTGCGAAGTGCGAGCAGTTCAAAAAGCGTGGTCGCTCCCGACCTTGATATCACCATGTCGGCCATTGCGAAAATATCCGGCAACTCCTCGTTTACGTACTCGAACTGAGAGTACCCCGGCCGGCTCCCCGGCGCCTTGCCGCCCTTGCCGCAGATGTGGCAAACGTTGAAATTTTCAAGCAGGCTGTCAAGCCCGCCGCGGACAGCCTCGTTCACCGCCTGCGCGCCCAAACTTCCGCCTATGACGACTATGGCCGGCTTTTCATCACCAAACCCGCAAAGCTCCCTCCCGCGCTCCGCATCGCCCTTAAACAGTTCGTCCCGCACCGGAAGCCCGGTCGCCTCGCGCTTGGCAGACGGCAAATGCGCCTCTGTTTCAGGAAAGCTGAAACAGACCTTTTTAGCGAAGGGTATCGATAACCTGTTCGCCAGCCCCGGCGTGATATCGGACTCGTGGATAACCACCGGCACCCCGCAAACCCACGCGGCCCAGACCACCGGGCATGAAACGAAGCCGCCCTTGCTGAACAGTACAGACGGGCGAAGCTTTATCATCAATACCAGTGACTGGAAGAATCCGAGCATTATCCTGAACAGATCGGTAAAATTCCTGAACGAAAAATAGCGCCTGAGTTTCCCCGCGCTGATGTGGTGGTACGGGAGCCCTGTCTTGGCGATAAGGCCCCGCTCCATACCATTGCGCGTCCCCACGTAGTGAATATCGAGGCCGAGGGCTTTGAGGCCGGAAATCAGCGCGATGTTCGGGGTGACGTGGCCGGCGGTGCCGCCTCCGGTCAGCAGTATTTTTTTCATCAATCAGCCCATTTCTTAAATACAATGCTTGCGTTCTGTCCGCCAAAACCAAAACTGTTTGTCATGGCGACGTCAACGTTTTTCTCAACCGCTTTACCTAATGTCAAGTCAACACGGACATCCAGTTCCGGATCAACGTTGGCGGTGTTGATTGTTGGCGGTATCACCCCCTTGTGTATAGACAGCACGGTAAACGCCGCTTCCAGCGCTCCTGTCCCTCCTAACAGGTGGCCAGTCATTGATTTTGTTCCGCTTACGTGCAATTTGTCCAACGAGTTTTTGAACAGTCTATGGACGGCGCCTATTTCCGGCCCGTCGCCGGCCGGGGTTGACGTGGCATGGAGGTTGATGTAGCCGATTTCATCGGCGTTAACGCCGGCATCATCAATCGCCAGGGCCATCGCCTTTTCGACAGATACCCCGTCGGGGTGCGGCAGCGTCGAGTGGAACGCGTCTCCCGTCATCCCGCCGCCCGCCAGTTCCGCGTATATGCGCGCGCCTCTTGCCCGGGCGTGGTCCAGCGACTCTATGATGAGCGCGGCGGCGCCTTCGCCCAGAACGAAGCCGTCTCTATCCCTGTCAAACGGGCGGGACGCCGTAGCCGGATCGTCGTTCCTCTCCGAGAGCGCGCGCAGCGCCCCAAAGCCGCCGACGCCGATGACGTTGATGGGAGCCTCCGACCCGCCGGCGATTATCACGTCGGCCTTGCCTAACCGTATCAGGTTCATCGCGTCTATCAGCGCGTGGGACGACGACGCGCACGCCGACACCGTCGCGTAGTTCATGCCGCGCATGTCGTACTTCACCGCTATTACCCCCGCGGCAATATTCGCTATCATCTTGGGCACCATGAACGGCGAGAAGCGAGGCTTGCCCTCACCGGCCTTCGCGTACTTTATCAGCTCCTCCTGCAGCGTGTTGAACCCGCCCACGCCCGACGCGAATATCACGCCCCAGCGGAACGGGTCGCGGTTGCAGCCGCACCAGTTGAGCCCCGCGTCGTCGTAAGCCTGCGCGGCGGCGGCCATGGCGTACTGCGTGTAAAGGTCCATGCTTTTCGCTTCCTTGGCCTCCATGTACGCGGCAGGGTCGAAGCCCTTGACCTCGCAGGCAAAGCGCGTACGGAACTCAGAGCAGTCAAACCGCGTGATAGGCGCCGCGGCGCCGCGGCCCGCCAAAAGCGCGGCCCACGCGTCCTTCGTGGTGTTGCCAACAGGCGAAATTACGCCCATGCCCGTTACTACGGCCCTGTTTAATTCTCTCATCGTACCATCTCCTTGTCGTTAATCGCGGGCGACCGGGGCGGCCGCCCCTGCAACATCAATACAACCGCAATTTCAGGTTTATCATAATAAAAATAATTACGGCGACTACCATAATGTATATTAATTTTTGGTGCCGATATCAATCCCGGCAAGAAAGGATTGTCATGGACAACGAAAAAAACGAACTCCTCGACGACTCTGAACTACAACTCTACATCCACCAAAAGTTAGACATCATCGGTCAACTGGCCGGCGGCATCTCGCATAATTTTAATAACCAGCTGACCGGCATAATGGGGTTCGCCAACCTCATCAACATGCGCTCCACCGACGACAACATCAAGCGCTTCGCGGGGGAAATCCTCGGCATTTGCAAGAACGCCGGCGAAATGGTGCGGGAACTGCTCACGTTCGCCAGGTACAGGCCGGTGGCCACGGCCGGCACAGACGTGCACGACGTCATCCACACGATCATTCACCTGCTTGAAAGCAGTATTGACAAGCGGATAGTCATAAAGAGCGCGCTGAACGCGAACCCGCGCCTTGTCCTTGCCGACGCCGTGCAGTTGCAGAGCGTACTGCTGAATCTGGCGCTGAACTCAAAGGACGCCATGCCCAAGGGGGGCGAAATCCACTTTTCGACCGAGTTCATCAACGCCGCAAGCGCATGCGACAACGCCGACACAAAGGGCCTCGACCCGGCCGCCGCACCCGGCGGGGCTATACGGATAGAGGTCTCCGACAACGGAAGCGGATTCGCAAGCGACGTGAAGGCGCGCCTGTTCGAACCGTTCTTTACAACAAAAGTGAGCGGGCACGTAGGGCTCGGCCTGTCGGCAGTTTACCGCTTCGTCAAGTCAATGAACGGCACAATCGACATCAACAGCGTAGAGGGCAAGGGAACGTCCGTAGCGGTCATGCTGCCGATACACACGGCCGAAACGGCCAACCCGGCAGGCGAGCGCGGCTGTAACAGGGCCGCCGAAAGCCCAAAAGAGAAAAAACGCGGCGGAACCATACTGTTGGTCGACGACGACGCCTGCATACGCGACAGCCTCTCCACCTTCCTGCGCAACCACGGCTACTGCGTATCAACCGCGGTGGACGGAGCCGACGCCGTAGAGAAGTACTCAAAAACACACGCGGAAATCGACCTGGTAATCCTCGACATGGTCATGCCGCGGTTAGGCGGCAAGGACGCGTTCGTGAAGATGAAAATGATCAACCCCGCCATAAAAGCGCTTGGAATAACCGGATTCACCACCTACAGCGTCGAGGAACTGACAGCGCTGGGGATAAAGCGGGTGCTGCACAAACCATTCCCGTTCGAAGAGATATCCAAGGCAATCGAGGAGTATATATAACGGGCGCGACAAATCGCGCCCCTACGCGCCGGTTTTGGTACCTATCCCCTTGACTTCCGAGATAAACTCGCTCACGTCCTTGAACTTCCGGTAGACCGACGCGAACCTGATGTAGGCCACCTCGTCGAGCTCGTACAGCTCCGCCATAACCATCTTCCCGATCTCGGAACTGGGGACCTCCGTCTTGCCCATCCCCTCTATCCGGTTTTCGATCTTGTCTACGATGCTCTCTATCTTCTTCGTGCTTACGGGGCGCTTCTTGCAGGCCGACGTCAGGCCCTGCATCAGCTTTTGGCGGTCGTACGGTTCGCGGCGCAGATCGTTTTTTATTATCGTCATGGAGATGTTCTCTATGTACTCGTACGTAGTAAACCGCCGCGTACAGTCAAGGCACTCGCGGCGGCGGCGCACGGCGCGGCCCTCTTTGCTGGTCCGCGAATCGACTACACGGTCTTCCTCATGCCCGCAGTATGGACAACGCATCTGATAATATCCTCCATGTCAAAATATTTAACGGCAACGTCAAAAATCTGACCGCAATGTTACAATCGCCTCACTCATATCCGGCGTAAATGCCGCTTCGAACCTGATGCCTGAGGAGAGGCTCTTTCTTTGGAATACCCTCAAATCCACGGCAGAAAATATACGGTTTGCTACTGCCGCTCCTATGAAAAATGATGATGCTACCCGCATGTCCCGTGCTTTTTGGCGCAGGGCGTTGTACTCTTTTTTCTGGCTTTCGTCGCCCCAGTGCCACCAGCTCTCCTGCATCAGGAACTGGTCCTCGGGGTCGCCACGCGACAATTCGATTACCTCGTTGTACTCGGCGGCGTCCATGAATCTGCCAACGTGGCGCCAGTACGCCTCGCCTTTCGCCGGCTTCTCTATCCCCGCCGCGGCTGTCGCGAACGAACGCGCCTGATCTTCGCGCTGGTTGGCAAGGGTATTGAACAGAACCGCCCCGAAGATCGAAGCCAAATCTATCGACAGGTACACATACGCGCTCTTCGGCTTGTCTATATAGTAGTGCCCCATCCCCGGCAGCGCGAGCGACATGCCCAGCGCAGCGTTTATGCTGCGCTGGCCCGACTCATCTGACCGCACGTCAAACAGGCTGACATCGCCGGTGACGATCTCGTCTTCGACGATTACCTGCGCGGCAAGCGGCGAAACCAGCGCCGCCATAAGAACAGCAGCCGCAAAAAACGCTAAACCCGAAACGCGGCGCATACTCAAAACCTCACCTTGAACGCTAACCCCGGCGACACCTCCGAACCGGTGAACACATACTGCTGCTCTACGGAAACCCTGTTCCACACGCTGTTATCCTGCCCGAGCAGGTGCGCGTTGTAGGCACGCGCGGTGAAACCGGCGTCTATCGCGCTCGCTATGTGATTGATCAACAGCGCATACATGGTAAAGTTGACGGCGTCATGGTACGAGTTGGCATCCTTCATCATGGAGTTGTACTTTGCCTGATTGTCAGAGTGGCCGAGTGTCGGGCCAACAGATACATTTCTTCCGGCCTTGTCAACTACCATTGTCAACACGTAGAATGAGCCGAATTCCTTGGCGATATCCGGTGAGTCACGCAGCATGTACACCCTTTTGTCGTCGGTACCGGTGTCGGTGATGCGGTACTCCTGATCCTCTCTCGCGAACGCCTCAAGCACCTGTTCCAGGTCGGGGCCGTGATCGTTCCAGCCCGGTGTGAACTGCCAGTCGCGGATGCTCTCGTAATAGTACGTATGCTTCCGGGCCGCCGCGTTGTAAAACGCCGTGTCGTACGGCGGGAAGAACTTGAAGTCATCAATCTCGAGGCTGTCGAACACGCCGCGCAGACGGTTATCGTAAGCCTGTAACTTGTCGATTTCAAAATTAGCGTCCGCAAACTTGTGGGCGGCGCGCTTCTTCGACTTGCCCTCCGCGTTGAGATACGCCGCAACTCCGATAATAGCGATCTCGGCCGCGCCGAACGCGCCGGCCTTGAGGTAACTGCGCGAGTACGCCTGGCCCAGCCCGGGAACAAGCAGCGACATCAGCATTGCAAGGCGCGGCGAGCGGTACTCGCTGAGGTTCTGCGCGAAGTTGATCGTCCGGCCGTCCTTGATTACCGCGGGGCCGTCGTAAACGGGGGCCGCGTCGGCAGTGGAATGGGCAGCGCCCGGAGGGCCGCGGCGCCTGCCGGTCATAACAGGTTCCTCAACCGAAACGGGCGGCTCAGCGGCAACAGCCGACTCAGGCTGAACAGCCGGCTCAGCGGCAGACTGCCCGCTTGCGTCCGCCGGTGCCGAAGCCTTCGGCGAATCAGCCGGCAAGGCCGGATCCGCGGCAACAGACTTATCCTCGCCCAAAAGGTCTTCGCCCTCATCATCGGCAAGAAGCGCCCCAATGATGTCGCGGCCGGTCGACGGCGCGGCAACGGTGTCAGCTGCACTCTCATCTCCGGCAGCGGAACCTTCGTCGGCCGCTGCATCGGCACCGGTAACGGCCTCCTTCGCGGCAACCGGCGACACCGGCGCGTCCTGAGCCGATACCGCAACAGACATGGCGACGACCGACAACAGGCACGCCATCAATACCATACGACAATTATCCATAACTCTCTCCATCATTCAATATACTTGCGGGCGGCCGAGACGGCCGCCCCTGCAAACATCAATTCTACAACCCTAAAACATCCTTCATGGTATACTGCCCCGCCGGCTTCGCCGCGAGCCACTTCGCCGCCACCACCGCCCCGCGCGCGAATATCCCGCGGTTGTGGGCCATGTGGCGCAACTCGACGCGCTCGCCTATCCCCGCAAACAAAACCGTGTGGTCGCCGGTGATGTCGCCGCCGCGAACCGCATGCATGCCTATCTCAAGCGGCGGACGCGTGCCGGGAGCCATCCCCGCACGGCCATCTACAACCACATCGCCATAACTCTTCCCCAATGCCTTCGCCGCAACCTCGCCGAGAGTACGGGCCGTGCCGCTGGGCGAATCCTTCTTGAACCGGTGATGCGCCTCGATAATCTCGATGTCAAACGCGCCGCCGAGCTTTTGCGTGACAATCTCCGTCAGCGAAAAGAGCAGGTTGACGCCGAGGCTCATGTTGGAACTGACAATAATCGGTATCGACGCCGACGCCTTTTGGGCAAGCTCGTGATGCTCCTTCTCAAGCCCCGTAGTGCCCACTACCATCGGCATCTTCACGTCGGCTGCCCGCTCAAGGTTGGAGAACGTCGACTGGACGGACGAAAAGTCGATCACCACGGCGCTGCTCTTGACGCCGGTCTCCTCGAACGACGAAACGACCTTAATGCCGCCGCAGTCTGCGACACCGGTGCTCGCGCTGTAGTCACGGCCCATCAACGGATGGCCCGGAAAATCTATGCAGCCGGCCAAGCGTACGTCCTTGTCTTCCAGTACTACCTTGGCTATCTCGATTCCCATTCTGCCCAGGGCGCCTACAATAATAATGTCTGTTGGCATATCAATCCTTATATTAAAGTCAAACGTCAAAAGTCAAAAGTCAAAATCAAAGTCTTTAAAATCAAAACCGTTTTTTTTTAAAACCGCCAAGCAAGTAACCGCCATCGAAGTCCCTGCCCGCCTCGCCTGCATTTAACCTCCATCTCAGGCCCGTCCGCAATCCGCACGTAGGGCTTTTTATTTATACGTCTTCCAGCATGCCATTAATTTCTCCATCGTTGCGTCTGACATCGGCGCTAAGGGAAGCCTTACCGGGCCGGCGGCCAGGCCCATGTCATTCATGCACGCCTTGACCGGTACCGGATTCGTGTCGATGAATACAATCTGCGATAACGGTAGCAATTCCTCATGCAGTTTCAATGCGCCTGCGTGGTCGCCCTTGAAATAGAGGTCTACCATTTTGCTCATCTTGGCCGGGACGATATTTCCTATCACCGAGACTATGCCGGCCCCGCCGCAGGCCAATACCGGCAGCGTCATGCCGTCATCTCCCGACAATACTGCCAATCTGTCCCCGCAACGGCGGTGTATGTCGGATATCTGGGTGATGTTGCCGCTGGCTTCCTTGATGGCTGCTACCTGCGGGATGTCGCACAGCCTCTCCACCGTCTCCGGCAGCATATTGACGCCAGTCCGTCCCGGTACGTTGTATACCAGCATCGGCATATCGACCTCGGCCACCGCCTTGAAGTGCCTGTACAGCCCCTCCTGCGACGGTTTGTTGTAATACGGCGTGATGGACATGACCGCGTCGGCGCCTGCCTGCTTCGCGAACTTCGTCGCCTCTACGGCCTCAATCGTGTTGTTTGAACCCGCGCCGGCTACCACCTGCACGCGGCCGGCGGCCTGCTCTATGACCACCTCGACCACACGCTTGTGCTCGTCCCAAGACAGCGTGGCGCTCTCGCCCGTCGTCCCACAGGGAACTATGCCGGCAACGCCGTTGGCGATAAGAAAGTCAACATTGGACCTGAGCCCGGCCTCATCCAAGCTGCCGTCAGCCTTAAAAGGCGTGACAATAGCCACGTAACACCCGCGAAATACAATCTTTTTGCTCATTACGGCACCTCTCCTCGAATATATCAGTAACCGGATACAATTACATAATCTATATAATATAATAAAAAGGCGTGGGGCCGGGGTTTATATTTTTTTTAAGATAATATCGGGTAATGTTTTGCCGTTGATTTTGAGAGTGCCGGGCGGACAGCCCGGTGCCCCGCGGCAGCGGGGCTCAACGTCCAAGCGACTACTCGGAGCCTCGCGGATAGAGTTGCAACCGACAAAACTTTTTCCCAAATTGTTTTTTTTAAACTGAATTACCCTACCAACGCCCCCCGCTATGCACCCTTGCCACATGTTCCAGTATCTGTTCCTGCATTATCCAGTTGTCGAACTGGTTTGGGCCTACGTTTTTGCAGAAGATCGCGAAAGCGTAGGTTTTGTCATCCAGCAGCATGTATCCCGCCAGCGAGCTTACCTTTACCGAGTTCAGGGTGCCGGTTTTGCCTCTTACCACGCCTCTTAGCTTTGAGCGCCTGAAGCGTGAGTGCAGCGTGCCGTCTACTCCTGCCGCCGGGAGGGCCGCTACGAAATCCGGATAGTAGTTTTTCTGCTTTGAGACGTACGCTAGCAGTTCTACCGTTTGTCTTGGGCTTATCAGGTTTTCGTACCTTACCCTTCCGGTGCCCTCGTCGGCCTGCCCCCTTGCCCGGAACTCGCCTCCCATGCCTGAGCCGTTGATTATTTGCGGGGTTCCCGGCAGGCCTTTTGACTCCCACCATTCCAGCACTACGTTTGTGCCTTTCGGCCACGACCCCGGCTGTCCGTGTTTTATGGCTCCCATTGTTTTGAAGAGCATTTCCGAGACGAAGTTGCTTGACCACTTGAATGAGTGTTTTATAAATTCGGTGAGCGGTTCGCCGCCGTATGCGTAGAACGCGCCCTGCGTGACTAACGTGTCCGGCGTCCGTCTTCTAACGTTTCTGCCGTCTACCCTCAGGCCCTGCTCTATGCACTGCGCCCTGAACGCGCCGGCGAAGGCGTCCCAGGTCTGCCACATTCTGCGGTATGTGTAGCCCGGCTGTTCGTCTATGCCCATTGTGCCCTTCACGTTTATCTGCGTTACGCCGCCGGAGAGCTGGGTTGAGACGTCTAACTTGCCCTTGGCGCCGGCCACGGTGGTGGCGGTGTTGTTGATTTTGAAGCCCTCTACCCTTGGGAACATGTCTATGAAGACGGCGTCGCCTACTTCCTTGCCGGGGCGGTGGTGGACCCCTACGGAGCTGTAGTTTGCGGGCAGCCCGCTGATGAGTGACTGGTACGAGCGGCTCTCTTCTTCCGAGAAGCCGGGGCCTACGCCCACGTCGTCGAAGAAGAAGTTGTCTATGATCAGGTCGCCTCTTACCCGTTTTATTCCGCGGTGGCGGAGGTGCTGGACCAACAGCCATATTTTCTCGGCGTTGAGGCCCGGTTCGCCGGCGCCCCTTATATATAGATTACCGTCTACGATGCCGGAGTCTCTTGAGAACGGGCCGTCTATGTATATTCTGGTGGTGTGGACGTAGCCCGGCCCCAGTATTTCGAACGCCGCGGCGCCGGTGACCAGCTTTTGCACCGATGCGGGGTTCATGGGGTTGTCGGCGTTGATCGCGATGACTATGGAGTCGTTGCTGAGGTCCTTGAAGACGACGCCGAGCCCGCCGGTGTCGTACTTGCGTGAGCGCATCAGCTCTTCGACGCCTGCCTGCAGCGACGCCGGGGGGGTTGCGAATCCGGCGCTGCATATTGCCAGGAGCGCCGCCGTTGAGCAGATTATTTTTCTGCCTTTACCGATTTTCATGTTTTTTTCGTCCTTGTTTCCTGCGTTTATTCCGACCTTTGTGTTTAATTCCGGGCGGCCTGGGCGGCCGCCCCTACATTTTTTTTACATTTTACTTTCATTCCCGCCCCCCGAAAAGTTATTTTTATGGTAGGGCTTTAATAGCAATATAATTTTTATTGCGGCATTCTATCACTTTTTTTTTAACAAATTTCGGGAGTTACGAAATGTCCAAGTACGCAATCGCGTTTATCGAGCAGTCTGAAAAGGTACGGCTTCGCCACAGTATCGTGGACGGCGAGAACAGGGAGGCAGCTCTGAGAACGTTTTTCAACGAGAGCGCCGTTGAGTTTTACTCCAACGATGAGAGCGGGTTCCTTTACTTCAAGGAAGACTTCTTTTTCGACGGCAACCCGTCGGGGAGCATCATCGAGCTCGGAGCATAACCGTGCGCGGCGGGGCCGCCTTCTGACCATTGCTGGCGGCCGGGGCGGCCGTCCCGGCAGTTGTTCTCTTCATTTCTGCATTTTGGAGCTCTATTTTAATGAGTACTTCATCAATAGGGATCTGTTTCGGCTCGTCCGCCATCAAGATGGCCGAGGTCATTTGTGACGGCGACTCCGTGCGCATCGGGCGCGTGGAGTCGAGAAGCCACGAGAGCAATCCGCGCAAGGCTTTTTTAGAACTGATCGACGACATAGACATCGGCAGGTACGACTTCGGCGTGTTCACCGGGCGCAAGTTCCGCGACCTTGTAAACGCGGCGTCGATAACCGAGCCCGAGAGCATAGAGTACGCGCTGCGCTACCTGCGCGAGTCGGGGCGCGGCGCGGCGGTGAAGCCGGGAGCCGTGGCAAGCCTCGGCTCGGAGAACTTCATCGTATACACGCTCGACGACGACGGCATGATATGCACCGTCGAGACCGGCAACAAGTGCGCGAGCGGGACCGGCGAGTTCTTCCTGCAGCAGATCCGGCGGATGAACGTGGGCGTGAAGGAGGCCGTGGAGCTCGCCGCGGAGTCGGAAGAGTTCAAGGTGTCGGGGCGCTGCTCAGTCTTCTGCAAGAGCGACTGCACCCACGCCCTGAACAAGAACATCCCCATAGGCCGCGTGAGCGCGGGGCTGTGCAGAATGATGGCCGAGAAGATACTCGACCTGCTCGAAAAAGTACCCAACAAGAACATCATCGCGGCCGGCGGCGTCACACGCAACTCCGTAATAATGAAGATGCTCAAAGAGCACGTCGACGACCTGTACATCCCCGACTTCGCAGACTGCTTCGAGGCCGTGGGCGCGGCGTTCTACGCGCTCGTCAACAAAACGACGCTCGGCATAGACAAAAACCATCTGCTCAAAGAGGGCGGGACATCCTTCACCCTGCTGCCGCCGATCGAGATGGGGAAGCCGTTAGTGCGCTTCGAAGAGATCGTGATGCAAAAGGCGAAAGAGGGCGACGAGCTGATACTCGGGCTCGACGTAGGGTCCACCACAACCAAGGCCGTCGCGCTGCGGACGAGCGACAGCGCTGTCGTGGCGTCGGTTTATTTGCGGACGAACGGGAACCCGGTCAAGGCGTCGCGCGAGTGTTACGAGGCTATTCTGGGACAGATAACCGTTCCCGTTACCATTACCGGTTTGGGGACAACGGGGTCGGGCCGGCAGATAGCCGGTTTACACGTGGGAACGGACGGCGTCATCAACGAGATCATCGCCCACGCCACGGCCGCGGCTCATTTTGACAGGGACGTCGACACTATTTTCGAGATAGGCGGCCAGGACGCGAAGTACACGTTCCTCACGAACGCCGTCGCGTCCGACTACGCGATGAACGAGGCGTGCAGCGCGGGGACGGGGTCGTTCCTCGAAGAGTCGGCCGGCGAGACGCTGGGGATAGACTATAAGGATATAGAGGGCATAGCCATAAAGAGCAAGCGCCCGCCGAACTTCAACGACCAGTGCGCGGCGTTCATCAGCTCCGACATCCGCACCGCGTCGAACGAGAGCGTGGCGAAGGAGGACATCGTCGCCGGCCTTGTTTACTCCGTGTGCATGAACTACGTCAACAGGGTGAAGGGCCAGCGCCCCGCCGGCAACAAGATTTTCATGCAGGGCGGCGTCTGCTACAACAAGGCCGTCCCGCTGGCGATGGCCAACCTCATCGGCAAGGAGATCATCGTCCCGCCCGAGCCGGGGCTTATGGGCGCGTTCGGCGTCGCGCTGGAGGTCAGGGACCGGATTGATAAAAAGCTGATGGAGCCGTCGTCATTCGATTTAAGGACGCTGGCCGACAGAGAGGTTCACTACGGCAAGCGCTTCGTCTGCGCCGGCGGGAGCGAGCGCTGCGACCGCAAGTGCGAAATCAATACGATGATCATAGACGACAAAAAATTCCCGTTCGGCGGGGCGTGCAACAAGTATTACAACCTGATACACCACGTGCAGTTCGAAAAGGGCGAGTACGACAACGTAGCCGTCCGCCAGCGCATGGTATTCGACGACTTCGCGGCGGTATCGGCGAGCAACGCCGTTAACAGCGTCAAGCCCGACGGCGGCGATGAGGCGGCAGGCAGGAGGCGCGTCGGCATCAACAGAGCTTTTTTGACGAACACGTTTTACCCGCTGTACTCGACGTTCTTCACAGCGCTCGGGTTGGATATTGTAGTCTCCCCGTCGGTAAGCGAGGACGGCATCAAGCGCAAGCGCTCTTCGTTCTGCTGTCCGGCGGAGATAGCGCACGGCGCGCTGCACAGCCTGCTGAATACCGAGCCCGATTTCCTCTTTCTGCCCAAGCTCGTAGAGCTTTACGTAGAGGGAATGCCCGTTTACCGGAAAGAGTACCAGTGCACGTGCCTGCTCTTGCAGTGCGAGCCCTATTATTTGAAGAGCGCGTTCAGAGACATGCTGACAAAAACGAAGTTCCTCTCGCCCAACATAGACTTCTCTAAGGGTTACGAGGCGATGGAGGGGACGTTCGTCAAGCTGGCGCAGGAGTGCGGCGGCAGCGTTGACGAGGGGAGGTCGGCGTTTGACCTGGCGTTGAAGGCGCAGCGCGCGTTTTTCGCGGCGCTTCGGGCACGCGGCGAGGAGGCCCTCAAAAAATTGGAGGAGGACCCCACAAAAATCGGCATAGTCCTCTTCGGCCGCCCCTACAACGCGTTTGCGGACGAGGGCAACATGGGCATCCCCGGCAAGTTCGCGTCGCGCGGCGTGGAGGTGATCCCCTGGGACATGCTCCACTACGCCCAGGAGCCCTGTTCGCTCGAAATGAACTGGGCGGTCGCGCAGAACATCCTGCGCGCGGCCAAGATAGTGCAGCGCCACCCGCAGCTGTTCGGCGCGTTTATCACAAACTTCAGCTGCGGGCCCGACTCGTTCGTGGTGGGGTATTTCAGGGACGTAATGAAAGACAAGCCGTCGCTGACGCTCGAGCTCGACAGCCACACCGCCGACGCCGGCGTCAACACGCGCATCGAGGCGTTTTTGGACATCATCGCCCGCTACCGGACCCTGCATAAACCGGTGGAAGAGGATATACCTTTCCGGCCGGCGACTATCGACTACTCAGGCCGCAAGCCGATGTTCGTGGCGTCCGACGGTACGCGGGTGCCGCTGAAAGACAGCAAGATACACGTGCTCTTCCCGTCTATGGGCAAGCTGACAAGCGAGACGTTCGCCGCGATATTCACCGGCGCAGGCATACGGGCATCGGCCATACCCGTCTACGACGCCGACGTGCTCAAGGTCGGCAAGGGGCACACGTCGTGCAAGGAGTGCCTGCCGCTGATACTGACTACCGGCGGGCTGCTCTCCTACCTCTCGGGGCGCAAAAAGGGCGACGACGAATACTTAGTCTACTTCATGCCGACGTGCGGCGGGAACTGCCGGCTCACGCAGTACAGCGTATACATAAGAAACCTGATAGAGAAGCAGCGCATCCCCAACGTGGCCCTCCTGTCGCTGACAAACGACAACGGCTACGCCGGCCTCGAAGTCGGAGTGACGCTCGGCCTGCTCAAGGGCGTGCTCGTGTCCGACGCCATGGAAGACATCAAAAACGCGCTAAGCGTTCTGGCGAAGGACAGGGACGCCGCGATGAAAATCTTCAACGAAGAGTGGGCAAGGATCATCACGCTGCTGAAAACCGGCAAGACGCCGTCACTGTATAAACTGTTGGGAAGCGTAGCCGACAACCTGAAAAAGATACTGATAAAATACCCGCTCGGCCACGCCAAGGTCATATCGCTGCTCGGCGAGATTTTCGTCCGCCGCGACTACTTTTCGGGGCAGGACCTGATAGAGCGCTTAGAAAAGCGCGGGATTATTGTCCGCCGCGCGCCGATGTTCGAGTGGCTCGAATACTGCGACTGGAACGTCAGAAACGGCATATTCCAGGCGGATTTCGACTGGAAAGGGGCGCTGCGCTTCAAGGTGCAGCGGGTGCTGCAATTGAAGTTCGAGAAGAGAATAAAGGGCATCCTCGCGAAGTCCGGGCTGTACCACTACGAGCTGACGGAGATGGACAAGATCATCGGCTACGGCAACGAGTTTTTCGACACGCGCCTGACGGGCGAGGCGATCCTCGTAGCCGGGACGTTCTTCAAGGACATTCTGCACTCGACGCACGGAACGATCCAGATAGGCCCGTTCGCCTGCATGCCCACGCGGGTAGTGGAGGCGGTGCTGACGGCGGAGGCTACGGTAGATAACAAAAAAATGCTTGACAGGCGGATAACGGGCGACGAGCACGGCTGCGACAACATCCGCACGCTGCCGTTCCTCTCGATAGAGAGCGACGGCAACCCGTTCCCGGCAATTTTGGAGTCGCGGATAGAGGCGTTCTGCCTGCAAGTCGAACGCCTGCATGAAAAATCAACGCATCAAAAATAGAGAGATTTGGCGTATTAAATTATGCATTTGGCAATTTCATCCATTAAACGCTTTGCAGGGGCGACCGTCCCGGTCGCCCGCAACGCTTGTTATTATAGGAGGATCTATATATATGATTAAACGTTTTTTACGTAAAACGCTGCTGCTAACCGCGTCCTTCGCCGCGCTGGCCAACGCCGGCGGGGCGGGCATCGGCCTCCCCGTGTTCGAGGACACGCTCGCCAACGGCCTCAAGGTGATCATCGTCCCCGACAAGGACGTCGCGGTAGTCAGCTGCCGGCTCTACTATTTTGTGGGGGGTATGAACGAGGGGCCGGGCACATCCGGGTTCTCCCACATGTACGAGCACATGATGTTCAAGGGGACGGAGCGGCTCGGGACGCACGACTTCCAAAAGGAGCTCCCCTACCTGACCGCAATCGACTCGTTAGACCGCCTGCTGCAAAGGGCGCGCCGGCAGAGGGGCGAGGAGGATTCGCTCTACAAGGCGTACCGCGCCCAGATTTCATCATTGGCCGAACAGCAGCGCCGGTACATCAAAAAGGACGAAATCTGGGACCTGTACAACAATCACGGCGGCACCGCGCTCAACGCCTGGACGTCGCACAACATGACCGCCTACATCGTCACGCTACCGATGAACAAGGTCGAGCTCTTCTACTGGATAGAGTCCGACCGCATGCAAAACCCGGTGCTGCGCGAGTTCCACAGCGAGCAGGACGTGGTAACCGAAGAGCGCCGCATGCGCTACGACAACCGCCCGCTCAACCGCTACTGGGAGCGCTTCAACTCGCTCTTCTACAAGGCGCACCCGTTCAGGCAGCCGGTTATCGGCTGGGAGTCCGACATAAGGGCGTTTTCGACCGAGAAGATGATGCAGCACATCAACAGGTTCTACACCCCGGATAACGCGCTGCTCGTCCTTGTAGGGAACATAGACCCCAAAAAAGCGATGGAGGAGGTCAACGCGTACTTCGGCGGCATCCCCCGCGCGGCGGAAGACATGGACGAGGTAGTAACGCGCGAACCGCCGGCGACAGGCGAAACACGGTTCACGGTGCGGGAAGACATCGAACCGCGCATAGACGTACTGTTCCAGACGCCGGGATTCCCGCACGACGACCTGTACGCGTTAGACGTCATAGAGGGCGTGCTCTCCGACAGAAGCGGGCGGCTCTACAAGCGGTTGGTCGACAGGGAACAGCTCTGCACCGACGCCGGAGCGTCAAACTGGTCGCGCCTCCACAACGGGTACTTCCACATATACGCCTCACTGAAAAAAGGCACGGACCCGGCGCGCGTAGAGGCCATAATAAGGGAAGAGATAGAGAAGCTGACAAGGGAGATCCCGACCGAGCGCGAGATAACGCGGGTATCAAACGGCATAAGGATGTCTTTCGCCACGGGGCTCAAGAGCTTGGAGGGCATCTCCGACCGCATCGCCGCGTACGAGCGGCTCGGGTCGTGGAGAATACTGTTCGAATATCCGGACAAAATAGCTGCCGTCAACAGGGAATCAATCCCCGAAACCGCCGCGAAATATCTGAAACCGGAGTTAGCAACGTGGGGCTTCGTCGTCCCCAAAACACAAGAGGCCGCCGCGACGAAAACGCAAGAGCCAAGGGGGAGGAAATAACCATGAAAACAGTTAATTTTGCGCTGATTTCAGACGTGGCTTCGACAAGCTCAGCCACCATGCCGTTGAACTCAGCCACCGTACCGTTGCCTGAGCCTGTCGAAGGCAACACGAACACAATTCTCAATTTTACGCTGATTGCACTGATAGCCTTCGCAATCGCCATCAGCACAACAACCGCGGAGGCCGCCGGGCGCCGCCCGCCCAAAGAAGAACCGATTGGCATTGTCGACCTCACGGCAACCGCCGCTGACGATGACGCCGACACCGATACATCAACCTCAAAAATCGCGCGGCACCCATCCGAACTGGCCTTCGACTCGTTAGACTGGAAGGTCCCGCTCGGCGATCAGTACAGATTAGTGCTGGCAAACGGCCCGATAGCCTACGTAGCCGCCGACTCGTCGCTGCCGCTAGTCTCGATAGAGGCCCACATCCGCAGGGGGTCGCTGGCCGATCCCGCGGGCAAGGAG